>OFTY01001103.1_pt1 | contig 13457 bp, 11 predicted proteins | sample 1775061 | NCBI WGS metagenome assembly OFTY01 (sample SAMN08195773, study PRJEB24354) | sludge metagenome | isolation source: sludge from phenol fed wastewater aerobic bioreactor B | place: India: Nagpur | collected 2016-09-16 | reverse complement strand
TTGTCCACCAATCCGTAACATTCCCCACTTTATCATACTGTGCTCCCTGGTCATCAAATGAATGCGTGATCTCATGACCGATCACCATACCGATACCGCCATAGTTCAATGCATCATCGGCATTCATATCAAAGTAAGGAGGCTGCAGTATTCCCGCCGGGAAAACAATTTCGTTCAACGGAGGATTATTGTAGGCAGTTACTGTTGGCGGGGTGGTGTACCATTCTGTTCTGTCAACCGGCTGACCAAGTTTAGCCAGCATATACTCGTAATCATTTTTGTTGGCCGACAACCTGTTCTCAAAATAAGTATCCCGTTTTACTTCCACTTTCGAGTAGTCTCTCCATTTGTCAGGATAGCCGATCTTCTCTGTAAAGGCCGCAAGCTTCTCTTTTGCTTTTGCCTTGGTAGAATCACTCATCCAATCCAGTTTGGTAATCCGGGCCTCAAATGCTTTTTTCAGGTTATCCACCAGCACCCGCATCCGCTTTTTTGCCTCATCAGGGAAATATTTCTTTACATACAACTGTGCCAGGGCCTGACCCAGGGAGCGATCCACTGCCTGCGTCATTTCTTCCGCGCGTGGCTTCATAACAGCCTGCCCGGTGAGCACCTTTGCATAATTGAAATTTACATCATTGAACGGTTTGCTTAAAAACCCTGAATAATCGCGAAGCATATTGGCTTTTAAATATACTTTCCAATCATTGATCGGCACGGTCGACAGCATGGCATTGAGTTTGTCGTAATAAGCAGGCTGACCCATATTTAACGAATCCACTTTAGCACCGTAATCGGCAAGTAAAGTGGGCCAGCTAAGATTCGGTTGTTTTTTCGAAAGGTCGGCAACAGCCAGTTTATTATAATTCGCCTTCACATCCCGGAGTTCAATATTTGTTCTGTGAGAGCCGGCAAGCTGCTTTTCTATTTCATAAACGAGCGCAGCATTTTTTTCCGCAGTAGCGGCATCAACTCCTATCAATTGAAAATAAGAACTGAGTGCCGTTTTATATGCTTGCTGAATACCAACTGTTGAAGGATCTGTTTTGAAATAATAATCCCTGTCCGGCAGACCCAGCCCGGCCTGTGCTAATTGAACAATATTCACTGAGCTCTGCTTATCATCAGGTCCTATATAAAGACCGATCAGCGACCTGTCGCCCGCTTTATGTTCGTCCGCCACGAGTTTAAGCAATCCAGCCAGGTCTGTCACTGCATCTATCTTTGCCAGGATAGGTTTGATGGGTTCATAACCGCGTTTATCAATCGCTGCAGTATCCATTCCCGATGCATAGAAATCCCCTACTTTCTGTTCGATGCTGCCTGCAGGATTATTGGCTGCGGCCACACTGTCCAGGATTCCCTGCAAGCGGATCCGCTGCGGAAAGTTCAGAAAAGAATAAGAACCTACTCCTGATTGGCTGGCTGGTATGGTGGCGCTGTCATACCAGGTCTTGTTGACGTACATAAAAAAGTTATCACCGGGTTTTATAGTAGAGTCAATACCGGTGATCAGCCCCTGGCCGGGAGTCTTCTCAGTTGCTTGTTTACAGCTTACAGCCAGTATGGTAACGAGAAATAGCAAGAACAGTCTTGTCATATAGGTTGATTTAAGAAATGGAGTAATTGGTTAAATGTACGGAAGAGCGATTAATAATGGTGGAGGATCCAGGAAAAATGTTAAGATGACCGATCGGCATAAAAATACTGACAAGAATTACCATAGCCATTCACCCAAAGAAAGTGATGGTTGCATAGATCAGCCCGGCGCCGATTATAGTCATACAAGTGGTCCAGAATGAAGAATATTCATGATGGCTCTCCGGCAACAGGTCACTGGCGCCTATGTATAAAAAGAAGCCTGTAAACAAAGAAATCAGCACTGCGAAGACTTCCTCAGAAAACTGGAACATATAGGCTGAAATCACTCCCAAAACAGGGGCAACGGAATCTATTAGCAGCCATAAGAACGATCTGCGGAGGCGTTCATCCTTCTTCAGCACTACACTCACCGTATTCACACCATCAGAAAAATCATGAACGATCACAGCCATTGCAACGAATATCCCGATCTGATCAGAAATATTAAAAGCAAGACCGATAGCAACACCATCAAAAAAGCTATGGACCGACAAACTTCCTGCAACAAGATTTTCCCTGCCATGATTTTTCGCTCCGGCAATCCGGAAGTGAAGCAAGGCGAACCGATCCAGGATGAGGTATAAGAAAAAACCAAGTGCTACAATGCTGATAGTGGTTTCCGGCAGAAAATGACCCCGGCTCAGCAATAAAGATTCAGGCAACAGATCAAATAAACATACGCCAATCACAGCCCCGGCACTGAATCCAAGTATCAGCCGGAGTTTATCCTTGAAATACATTGCAAACAAACCACCGGCAAACGTGGAGAAAAAGGTAAGAATGGTAATTAACACTATCATACAAACTTGCTGCAGCTGCACTGATTTTTATATTATCGACCTGTTTTGTCCTTTACTTTTTCCTGAAACAGACCGATAGCCAAATGAAGTGATGAACATTGGAAATATCAATGATTTCAATCACTGTATCCATGACATCAATCAGTCTAAACTGCTTTCAATTTTCAATTTCGCGGAGGCGTAATTTTCACTGGTCTGATCACTTTCTATCACACCTGATCACGGTCATTGTTCCGGCCCATCCACTGTAATAAATTCGTTTTCCATTCTATAACACTAAAAATCTATCATATGAAAAAAGTGCTCCTGGCCACAATGATTGTATTGAGTGCAAGTGTGGCCCTGGCCCAAAGACGGCCCTCTCTTGGTTTCAAAGCCGGATTGAGTATCCCAAATCTGACCTCCGGCAATTCCACCAATCCTGTAAGCAACGGCTATAGCTCCCGGTTGGATCTTGATGCAGCCATCCATATAGAATTTCCTTTCTGCGACCGTTTCTCCATTCAACCCCAACTTGAATATTCATCACAAGGCGGTAAAAAGAACGGAACGCAGGCATTTACAGTACCGGACGAAATATTGCCCTTGTTTCCCAATGGTCAGGCTCCTGCATATTTATATGCGGATTATAAAAGCGAAGCAAAAATGAATTATCTTATGCTGCCGGTACTCGCCAAGTATCGTATCAAATGGAAAAGCAAATGGAGTGCTTATTTAGCAGGCGGCCCGTTTATCAGTTATCTCCTGAACGCAAAAAATATTACCAACGGTTCAAGTAGGATTTATTTTGATTACAATAAGACAGAACCTGTTACGGCTCAACCACAGTCATTCAATAATAAAGATAATATTACAAGTGACCTGCATCGTTTCAACGCGGGCATTAGTGGTCATTTAGGGATTGATTACAAATTAGGAGGAGGGAGTATTTTCCTGGAGGCTGGTGGTAATTATGGACTGATCGATATTCAGAAAGGAAACGTGAACGGAAAGAATAAGACCGGAGCCGCGGTGGTTGATCTCGGCTATCAGTTTCGGCTTTGATTGTTGGCTGCAATCAGTCTGCAGATTCATTGTTGCTACTTATTAGTGTGCTATAAAAAATGGCAAGGCAATTTTATCAACATACAGATCAGCCGCACCTGTTCTCAACAGCCTGGAAACCCGGCTTCTTCCATACGCTCCCATTATGATGATCGCATTTTTCTTTTCCGCAAGATAATCAAGGAATATGCCTTCCCTTTTACCATGCAGTTCATCAAACAGAAAAGAGGTGTAATGCACCTCCAGCCATTCCTTCAACTGACCCGGCACCATAATGATCGCTTCTTCCCTGTCATTTACATTTACAACACAAAGTTTATGCGAAGAAAACTCAGGAAATAGATAGGTGAATTGCTTTATAGCAAACATAGCAGAGGAACTACCATCATAAGCAAAGACTATTTCCCGGATCTCCTGCACCGGCCCGGTTGAAACAATAACCGGGCATGCAACATTCCGCAGAATCCTCCTGACAATTGCAGACGGAAGATGGTGCATCACTTTCTTAAAATGTAGCCCGCCACCCGTAATCAGCAAATCGGCATGCCGGCTCTCGCTTATCGCTGCAGCCTCCGGCTTTTCTTCATCCCTTTGTACATTTGACCTGACGCCATTCTTTTGACAGATTTGATTGAACACGGCGATATTTGCTTCAACCTTTGCATTTTTTTTCATGTACTCGGGTGAAGCCCTATCTACCTCCAGGTCAATATAAGTTCCCTCGTAAACATTTTTGATAACCAATTCTTTATCCTTTGCCAGGTTTTCCAGGAACAGGCCTGTCAACACAGAATTGGACATTTTAGCCAGGGAGCATGCAAGCTCCAGTGAATTTTTATCCAGGTCCACAGCATTAACGACCAACAAGATCCTTTCCATAAAACAAATTTTTATCAAAATAGAATTCATTACATCATGCAGAAATGACAACCGTCACCCAAGGAATTGAAGATCGTCAGCGGGTGATCAATATCAGTTTAGACAGTGACGGCATTCATCTTCTTACCAGGATTTATACCGCAAATTTGATCTCAATGAAAAAGCAATGGCCAATACAGGTTTTTCTGGCTGAAGCTGGTGATGTTGGCCGGTTTACGGAGTACTTTTTCAGGCAATGGGTAAAGCCGCGGTTTGAAGGGGGAGAATTTATCCGCCAGTGTTTTCTGATCGGCTACAGATCACTGCCACTTGTTGGGCTGACCGCCTTTATTATGGGATTGGTGCTGACTATGCAACTGCGGCCGTCCATGATCGATTATGGTGTGGAATCACAACTGCCGGCGATTGTTGGCATTGCTATCGTACGGGAGATCGGCCCGGTAATCACCGCACTGATCTTCGCAGGCAAGATCGGCAGCAGCATTGGCGCTGAACTTGGCTCCATGAAAGTAACAGAGCAGATCGATGCAATGGAAGTCAGCGGCACAAACCCATTTAAATACCTCGTGGTTACAAGGGTGCTGGCAGCCACACTGATGTTGCCTGTGCTCGTCATGCTGGGCGATGCCATCTCACTGTTTGGGTCCTACATCGGAGTGAACATCCATGGAGCTACCAGTTTTCACCTTTTCTGGACCCAGATCTTTGACAATCTTCTGTTCGGCGATGTATTACCAGCTTTTATTAAAAGCTTTTTCTTCGGTTTCTCTGTAGCTATTGTTGGTTGCTATAAAGGATATAACAGCAGCAAAGGAACGGAAGGTGTTGGTCAATCCGCCAACTCTGCCGTTGTTGTTTCTTCTGTACTGATCTTTATCATCGACCTGGTAGCCGTACAGATCACCGACGTACTGAACCTGAATTAAACATGCAAACCGCATTATTATACAATGGAAATGAAAGCCGGATACAGGAGACAGACACGGTCCTCGCCGTCCGCCATCTTTTCAAATCTTTCGGCGAGAACAAAGTGCTGGAAGACTTCAACCTGCAGGTAACCAAAGGTGATGCAGTGGTGGTGCTTGGCAAATCAGGTTCCGGGAAGTCTGTACTGATCAAATGCATTATTGGTTTATTGCAACCGGATAAAGGGGAAATAGAATTGCTCGGTAAAAACGTGACGCACCTGAGCCATGAAGAAATGGACCAGGTGCGTGCAAAAGTCGGGTTCCTTTTTCAAAGTAATGCTTTATATGATTCAATGACAGTAAGGGAAAATCTCGAATTTCCGCTTCGCAGGCACTGGATCAGGCTAACAAAAGAAATTGCGAACGAACGGGTGACCAATGCCCTTGCCAGTGTAGGGCTCACGCATACCATCGATATGATGCCGGCTGAACTTTCCGGGGGAATGCGTAAACGTATTGCCCTTGCACGCACACTGATCCTCAAACCGGAGATCATTCTGTATGATGAGCCGACCACCGGCCTCGATCCGATCACCGGCAAAGAGATCATTCAATTAATGATCGATATACAAAAAGCTTATCAGACTACCTCTCTCATCATCTCGCATGACATGAACTGCGTTAAGATGGCCGGAAACCGGGTGGTGATATTGATTGACGGAAAATGCTATGCGGATGCGAAATATGATGAACTGCTCAAAAATAAGGACCCTAAAGTCAGACAATTCTTTGAATAAACAATAATGGCAGATAAAACAACCAATAATATTAAACTTGGCATCTTTCTTCTTGCAGGACTGCTTTTCCTTGTCATCATGCTATATATGATCGGAAAAAATCAGCATCTTTTTGGAAAGACCTACCTGCTGAAAGCAAGATTTGAGAATGTGAATGGCCTTGTTGCCGGCAATAATGTACGCGTATCCGGTATACAGGCAGGATCGGTAAAACGCATCAGTTTCCTTTCCGATACAGTGATAGAGATCTCCATGCTGATCGATAAGGATATGAAAACGATTATCCGGCGCAATGCAGTGGTATCGATCGGCACAGAAGGGCTGGTTGGCAATAAAGTTGTCAATATTGTTCCAGGAACGGGAATAGCTTCACTTGCGGAGGAAGGCGACCTGCTTCAGTCAAAAAAAACCGTTAATACAGAAGAGATGCTGCAGACCCTCTCCAGGACGAATAATGATGCGGCGGCAATTGCTTCGCAATTGAGGACTACGATCGAGCGTATCAACGAAAGCAATGGCCTGTGGCAACTGATCAATGATGAATCGATACCTGCAAACCTCAGGGCTTCCGCCGCGAACATTCAGCGGGCCACAGCCCAGGCAAATGAACTGACAAGCCAATTTAACTCAATAATATCCAATATAAAAACAGGTAAAGGCCCAGTAGGCGCATTGTTGACTGATTCGGCAATAACCGGAAATCTTAAAGCAGCTATTACAGCTATCAATGAAGCAGCTGATCAGACAAGATCGCTGACCCAAAAAGCGAACACAACGCTAACTTATATAGACCGTCAGTTGAACAATCAGGATGGCACCCTGCATGCCTTGCTGAATGACAGTTCAACTGCCGCACATTTCAGACAAAGCATGAACAACATTGAAAAAGCGACGGATGGATTTAATCAGAACATGGAGGCACTAAAACATAATTTTCTTTTTCGTGGGTACTTCCGGAAACTGGAAAAACAGGAACGCAAATCAAAAGCTACTGTCAAAGACTGAACCTTTTAACAGCCCGGTCAAACAATTTGCTTACTTGCTGCCTGAATCATCCATGCTAAACAATAGCACGAAACGTTTAAAATGTCATCATATGACAACCACTGATCTGATGGAACTGATAGGTCCTGAAAATGAAGATCTATTGACCCACCGTTGCACAACCATGGCAAAAGAAAAACTGCACCTCCCATCGCCGGAGGTGATCGCTGATATTTACAGCCACACCAACCGCAATGTCCAGACACTGCGGAATCTTGCCACACTCTTCAATCATGGCAGGCTTTCGGGTTCCGGTTATTTATCCATTCTGCCCGTTGACCAGGGAGTAGAGCATAGTGCCGGAGCGTCATTCGCTGCCAACCCGGATTATTTCGATCCGGAAAAACTCATAGAGCTCGCGATCGAAGGAGGCTGTAACGGGGTGGCAAGTACAATTGGTAATCTCGCCATGCTGTCAAGAAAATATGCGCATAAGATCCCATTTATTGTGAAGCTCAATCACAATGAACTTCTTACCTACCCCAATAAGTCAGATCAGGTCATGTTCGGCACAGCCCGCGAAGCATGGAATCTGGGGGCCATAGCAGTAGGCGCAACCATTTACTTCGGATCAGAAGAATCGTCCCGGCAGATTGTAGAAGTCAGCCGAATGTTTGAAGAAGCGCATTCTTTAGGCATGGTAACCATTCTTTGGTGTTATTTGCGGAACAAAGCCTTTAAACAATCAGACAAGGATATGCACCTGTCTGCCGACCTCACAGGCCAGGCAAATTATCTAGGCGCAACAATTCAGGCTGATATTATCAAACAGAAACTTCCAGAGAATAATGGTGGATATAAAGCGCTGAATGCAGGTGGCCAACCGTATGGCAAAATGGATGAGCGGATATACACGCAACTTTCATCTTCCCACCCTATCGACCTTTGCCGTTACCAGGTACTGAATTGTTATATGGGTCGCGTCGGGCTCGTCAATTCAGGGGGAGCATCAAGTGGTGAAACTGACCGCAAAGAGGCGGTCATCACTGCAATCATTAATAAACGGGCTGGCGGTATGGGTCTGATTGCGGGAAGAAAAGCATTTCAATGCTCAATGCCGGAAGGAATTTCTTTGCTGCATGACGTACAGGATGTATACCTGAACAGGGATGTTACTATTGCATAAGGAAATCCTTTCTTCATATGTGCATTCTCCTGGCCCTGCTGATTTCAATGGCCATTGCCATAGTGTTCACTGGTCATTATTTTATTACTTCCCTGCGTCCATTACAAGCACCGCAGCTCCTCTGATCTTCCCTTCCCGGAACTTTCTGATCGCACTATTGGCCTGCTCCAACGGAAATAGCTCTACAGAGGTATGAGGCGTATGCTCAATAGCAGCCGCCATAAATTCTTCAGCATCTTTTCGTGTCAGGTTGGCAACAGATCGGATCTGCCTTTCCTCCCACAATAAGGAATAGGGAAATGAAGGGATATCAGACATGTGAATACCTCCGCATACAATAACCCCTCCTCTATCACAGTCACTCAACGCTTTTGGTATAAGTTCCCCAGCCGGCGCAAAGATGATGGCTGCATCCAGCTTTTCCGGGGGAGATTCATCCGATCCGCCTGCCCATACGGCACCCAGCGACAAAGCAAACTTTCCGGCAGCATCATCCCCCTTGCGGCTGAAAGCATAGATCTTCTTGCCCTGCATTACGGCCAGTTGCGCAATGATGTGGGCTGCAGCGCCAAATCCATATAAACCTATTTTTGAAAATTCCGCTGGAATAAACCGGTAAGACCGGTAGCCAATTAATCCGGCACACAGAAAAGGCGCATATTGTGCAAACGCAAATTGTGCGGGAAGTTTTATACAAAAATCGCTGTACGCGACCATAAATTCCGCAAACCCACCGTTCATTGTATATCCGGTAAAGATCGCACGATCGCAAAGGTTCTCCTGTCCTCTTAAGCAATACCGGCATTTGCCACAAGCATACCCTAACCATGGCACTCCTACTACATCACCTTCATGAAGACCGGACGTTTTATCACCTGTGGATACAACCGTACCAATAACCTCGTGTCCTGGTATAAGCGGCAGTTTCGGTGAAGCAAGTTCACCATCAATGATATGCAAATCCGTTCTGCAAATCCCACAGGCCATTACCCTGATCAATACCTGACCAAATAATGGTACTGGAATCGGCAAGGTCGATAATGTTAATTCAACATTGGCTTTATTCAATATCATTGCACGCATAGTTTTCCGATTCAATAAACGATAATCTGATGATCTATGCCACCTTGCTTGCTGACCGTTTTTTACCAACAAATCTCCAGGCTTCCCTGTTTACACTCAGCCGATGAGAATTCGACATCAGCGTTCCGCGGCAGTGAAACAACTCCTAAAAAATAACCGGAGTGCGGTTCCGTTTGTCGTTTGCTGTTTTTCGAAGCTATCCGTTTCCTCACCGCGATCATTAATTGCCCGTCATGGGTGTACACAACAATATCGTTTTTTGAGGCCCATAAAACGGGCGCCTCGATCTTGTAATGATGTTCGAATTCATTGAGCTTTACAGGCAATCTGTTGCGTTTATCCCTGCGGACATGATCTAGTTTGTTCAACATATTCTTTACTTCAGAAGATGGGGTATACCAGCCAGGGTAAGAAGTACAACCGCTGAATGATGTTGATGGGATCATAAAAAGGATTTGCTTAAAATTAAAGCTGCGTTTACCTAAAAAAAATGACCGGCATAACCCCGATCACTGATCCCGGTCAGCCGGCCATATAATTGGCAGCATTCTTAGTCGATCATCGAAAATTCCGGTTCTGCCACTACCAGATTGCTTTCCAGGGTTATAACACCTGGAGCTGCCCATGCAGCGGTTTCGGCGTCTTCTTTTTCTGCGAAAGAACGAACAGAGCCGCTTAGCATAACTTTTGAGCCTATCACGTCCACCCGGATCTTGCCAGCATCGGAATTGGCGCTTCTTAACAATGCATCTTTGATGCCCTGGGTTACATCCGACGGCTTAACTTTGGGTTTTACGCTGATCAAGTTCACCACCAGCTTTACACCGGTCAGGTTTTCAATGGCGGCCTTTGCGTTTGTACGCTGATAATCCCAATCCACTTCCCCATCGAGCGTTACCACGCCATCATCCACTTTGATCCTGATCTTTTCCTCCTGAACTGCTGAGTGCCATTTTAATGCGCTGACCACAGCTTCAGCAATTTCCGCATCTGTTTTAACCCGGCTTCCGTAATAAGTCACTTTGATATCCTCTGCGACGGCCTTTACGCCACCAATCCGCTTGGCAGCTTTTTCAGCCGCCAGTTTCTTGGTATAGCTATCCACTTGACCCGATAATGTCACGATCCCGTTCTTTACAGCCACACCAATCTCTGTTGCATTCAGGAGAGGCTGCCATTTCAGCTCATCCTGTACTTCTTTTTGAATCGTTGCATCACTTTTCATATAACATGTATTTAAATGAAATAAAAAAAATTACACATCAAAGAAACTTACTTGTTGCCTCCAGAACAATGAAACAGGTCAGCGCTGATCATGAGAGAGATCAGCAGCGATAGAAAAACCGCATCGTCGTGACCTTTCCAGATTGCCGGAATCACAAATCCTGCCTACCTATTTCTTTTTTTGGCCGAAACTATTAACTTTATGATGCAACATCACTCAGATATCTCCAGACCTTTTTTGCTGCTACGAGTTAAATCCCTGGCTGACTGTAATCAACGCGCTTAATGAGTTATATCATTTGAAATACGTGTCTTGCTTAAGATTTTGCAGCAGCGAAATTGATCCACCCCCTTCAAAAGCTTTTGTTTCCGCCCCATGAATGCGTTCAGCTATTGGTTCCGCTTTTCCTTTTCGGACCTATAGTAATAATAAGATCATTGTTTAAAGCACATCGGTAGACGGACAACTATCAAACATCATGTTAGCATGAAGCCGCACCACTTATCTGTGCATGATACCAAGTATGACTTCCTGGAAGCTGTGTGCAATAGTCTGCAGGAGGGTACTGCTGTTATCAATGAACTGGATGGCCGGATTGTATTTTGCAACCAGGCATGGCTTTCCCTTTTTGGATTGATCAACCATATGGATATGGATCTGCAGGATATTGCTATTCTTCGAAAAGACAGTTTAACAGAAAGTGCCTGGCAAACCCGGCTCAAGGCTGCCAAAGACCGTGGCATATTCAGGGAAAGGGTTGAATATATTTCAAAGCATGGCCATACTTTCTGGGCAGAATCTTCTATCCGCTCATTCTCAAAAAACAATATAAATTATTTCATGGTTGTGGTCGATAAGATCGATCAACTGAAACAAAGCGAGCTCAAGATCGCACAGGACAAACAGCGCTTTACGGCCCTGCTGGAACATGCCAGCATGGGAATCCTTGAAACCAATCATCGTGGAGAGATTATCGACATCAACCTCTCCGCATTGAAGCTCTTTGGCTATGAAAAGGTGGAAGTGTTGAATAAGAAGATCGAAATGCTGATCCCTGCACGCTTCCACGGTAAGCATGAAGAGCATAGAAAACAGTATCTGCTTCATCCGAACAACAGACCGATGGGGCTTGGCATGGACCTATTCGCTGCAAAGAAAAGTGGAGAAGAATTTCCTGTAGAGGTCAGTCTCACTAATTACATGCTTAATGACGAGTCCTATGTGGTGGCATTTATCAGCGATATTACTATCAGAAAGAAAAACGAAGTAGAAATCAAAAAGCTCAATGATGAACTCGAGGAGATAGTGGAACTCAGGACGGGGGAGCTGAAATACGCCATCCAGCAACTGGAAATTTCCAGGGAAGAGCTCTACAGATCATTGGAGAAAGAAAAAGAATTGAGTGAGCTCAAATCACGTTTTGTGTCAATGGCCTCCCATGAATTCCGTACACCTTTAAGCACGGTCCTGTCATCCGCTTACTTACTGGAACAGTATAATACAGGGGCAGACAGCACAAAGCAACAAAAACATATTCAGCGGATCGTTTCATCGGTAAATATGTTAACAGATATACTTAACGACTTCCTGAGCGTAGGAAAGATCGAAGAAGGAAAGATCCATGTAAAGTATCAGAAATTTGATATTTACAAACTAGTGCTGTCCGTTATAGATGAGATCAGGGTCAGCTTAAAAAAGGAACAATATGTCCAGTACGAACATTTCGGTGCTCCTGAAGTAATACTGGATATCTCTCTTTTGAGACATATCATCATGAACCTGATCTCCAATGCCAGTAAATTCTCTCCACCAACAGGTTCCATCAACGTTATCCCCTCCCAGGAGAACGGCTTACTCAAACTGTCTGTAGAAGATCATGGCACAGGCATCTCACCAGAAGATCAGCAACACCTGGCCGAACGTTTTTTCCGGGGCAAGAATGCAGTTAATATCCAGGGGACCGGACTCGGGTTGCACATTGTATCAAAATATGTTGAACTGATGAATGGATCAATAAAATGCGATAGTGTACTGCATGAGGGTACCATTTTTACACTTTCATTCAATCAACAAAATACAACTTATGAAGAAGATTCTTTTAATTGAAGACAATGCAGATATCCGAAGCAATACGGCTGAGATACTGGAACTATCAAATTATCTGGTGATTGAAGCAGAAAATGGCAAGGTCGGGGTCATGAAAGCAATTGAAAGCAAACCCGATCTGATCATCTGCGACATCATGATGCCGGAATTGGATGGTTACGGTGTCCTGCATGCGGTACAGCATAATGATATGATCAAAAACACGCCGTTTATCTTTCTCACGGCCCGTACAGAAAGGAACGATTTCCGCAAAGGGATGGAGCTCGGAGCAGATGACTATCTTCCCAAACCATTTGACGGCACTGAATTACTGAACGCAGTAAGCGGAAGATTAAAAAAAATGGATATACTTAATGCAGCATTTCAATCCGACCTGCGTGGCGTCAGGCAATTACTTGAGCTGAGTTCGGGAAAGACTGAACTCCAGGATCTCACCGCAGACCGGAATATCAATCATTATTCCAGGAAACAGATCATCTATTCAGAAGGGAATCACCCTAACCGTCTTTATTTTGTTGTCAAAGGAAAAGTGAAGACTTTTAAAACCAACGAAAATGGTAAAGAGCTGGTCACTGACCTGTTTCATGAAGGAGATTTTATCGGCCATACTGCACTGCTGGAAAAAGCAGTATATAAAGATACTGCTGAAGCCCTGGAGGACACTGAGCTCGCGCTGATCCCGCGGGAAGATTTTAACGAACTGATCGATCGCAATCCCGAGGTTGCAAGAAAATTCATCCAGTTGCTTGCAAAAAATGTTTCAGAAAAAGAAAAACAGTTATTGAAGCTTGCTTATAATTCCTT
>OFTY01001102.1_pt1 | contig 13474 bp, 16 predicted proteins | sample 1775061 | NCBI WGS metagenome assembly OFTY01 (sample SAMN08195773, study PRJEB24354) | sludge metagenome | isolation source: sludge from phenol fed wastewater aerobic bioreactor B | place: India: Nagpur | collected 2016-09-16 | reverse complement strand
GCCGCGGGCGCGCCCGCAGCCGCCCAGACCGCCACGCCCGTCGCGCCGACGGGCGCCGCGCCCGCGCCGGGCGTCGTGACCCTGATCCAGGCGGGGCGCCTGCTGGATCGTCCCGGCCAGGCCCCGCGCGGCCCCTCCACCCTGGTGGTGCGCGACGGCAAGGTGGTCGAGATCCGCGACGGCTTCGTCGACGCCTCCGCCTTCCCCGGCGCCGTGGTGGTGGACCAGCGCGACCGCTTCGTCCTGCCCGGCCTGATCGACAGCCATGTGCACCTGGTGTCCGACGTGGCGGGCCAGGCCGGTTTCCTGGCCGAGATCACCGACAACCTGCCCTCGCGCGCCTATAGCGCCGCCATGAACGCCCGCAAGACGCTGTTGGCGGGCTTCACCACCGTGCGGAACCTGGGCGACAGCGGCGGCGTCACCCTGGCCCTGCGCGACGAGACGGCGGCCCACCGCCTGGCCGGACCGCGCATCATCGACGCCGGGAACAGCATCTCGACCACCTCCGGCCACATGGACGGGCGTCTGGGCTTCAACGACGACTTCCGCGAGCACATCGCCCACGACAACGTCTGCAACGGCGCCGAAAGCTGCCGCGAGGCGGTCCGTCTTCAGGTCGGACGCGGCGTCGACGTCATCAAGATCGCCACCACCGGCGGGGTCAACAGCCGCATCGGCGCCGGACTGGGCGCCCAGATGTTCGACGATGAGGCCAAGGCCCTGATCGACACGGCCCACCTCTACGGCAAGAAGGTCGCCGTCCACGCCCACGGCGCCGACGGCGTCAACCTGGCCCTGCGCATGGGCGTCGATTCGGTCGAGCACGGCACCATCTTCGACGACGAGACCCTGCAGCTGCTGCGTCGCACCCGCGCCTACTACGTCCCGACCCTGTCGGTGGTGAACGGCTACACCGAGCGTCTGGCCGCCGACCCCGAGGCCTATCCGCCGGAAGTCCTGGCCAAGATCCGCTGGCGTATCGAGATCACCGGCCAATCGCTGCAACGCGCGGTCCCGGCGGGCGTCCGCATCGCCTTCGGCACCGACGCGGGCGTGTCCAAGCACGGCCGCAACGCCGATGAGTTCGAGCTGATGGTCAAGAACGGCATGACCCCGGCCACCGCCATCGAGGCGGCCACGGTCAACGCCGCCGACCTGCTGGGCGTCTCGGCCGAGGTCGGCACGCTGGAGCCGGGCAAACGCGCCGACGTCATCGCCGTGGCAGGCGATCCGCTGACCGACGTGACGACGCTGAAGACCGTCGCCTTCGTCATGCGCGACGGTCGCGTCTACAAGGACGAACGCTGAGCCAAAGAACGGCGACGCGTCAGTTCCGGCTTGGCCGCGCCCGCGCGCGCGGCTAAGCCGTCGTCCCATGGCTGACGACGCTTCGATCCGACCCGCCCGCGATCTCTCGATCCCCCGTCACGACTGGACGCTGGAGGAGGTCGAAGCCCTGTTCGCACGCCCCTTCATGGAGCTGGTGTTCGAGGCCGCGACGGTGCACCGGCGCACCTTCGACCCGAATGAAGTCCAGAAGTCGCAGCTGCTGTCGGTCAAGACCGGCGGCTGCGCCGAGAACTGCGGCTACTGCTCCCAGTCGGCCAGCTTCAAGACCGGGCTCAAGGCTGAGAAGCTGATGGAGCCGACCGCCGTCATCGCCGAGGCCATGGCGGCCAAGGCCGGCGGGGCCAGCCGCTTCTGCATGGGCGCCGCCTGGCGCGAGCTGAAGGACCGCGACACGCCCAAGCTGGCGGCCATGATCTCGGGCGTGAAGGCGCTGGGTCTGGAGACCTGCGCCACGCTCGGCATGCTGAACGCCGACCAGGCGAAACAGCTGAAGGACGCGGGCCTCGACTACTACAACCACAACCTCGACACCGGGCCTGAGTACTACGCCGAGGTGGTGACGACGCGCTCCTATCAGGACCGGCTGGAGACGCTGCAGCACGTCCGGGACGCAGGGATGAACACCTGCTGCGGCGGCATCGTCGGCATGGGCGAGAAGCGCCGCGACCGCGCCGGCCTGCTGCACGCCCTGGCCACCCTGCCCGTCCATCCCGACAGCCTTCCGGTCAACGCCCTGGTCCCCGTCGGCGGCACGCCGCTGGGCGAGCGGGTGCTGAAGGAAGGCGAGATCGACCCGATCGAGTTCGTCCGCACCGTCGCCGTCGCCCGTCTGGTCTGCCCCAAGTCGATGGTCCGCCTGTCGGCCGGTCGCGAAGGCATGACGCCCGAGATGCAGGCCCTGTGCTTCCTGGCGGGCGCCAACTCCATCTTCGTCGGCGGCAAGCTGCTGACCACGCCGAACCCGGAAGAGGACGACGACGCCAAGCTGTTCGCCCTGCTGGACCTGAAGCCCATGCCCGCCAAGGGTTGCGACGCCCATTGATCCGGGTCCGCCCGACGCGCGGAACGGACATCGGCCGTCTGGAGGCGGTGGAGCGGTCGGCGGCGACGCTGTTCCGCGCCCTGCCCGACCTGGCCTGGATCGCCGACGACCACGTCGCCGGACCAGACACGCACCGCACAGCCGTCGCGCAGGGCCTGTCCTGGGTCGCCGTCGATGCAGCGGACCAGCCGATCGGCTTCCTGATCGCCGCCGTAGAGGATGACACGGACCTGCACGTTCTGGAGCTGTCTGTCGCCGCGGACCATCAGGGGCGCGGCGACGGGCGGGCGCTGATGCAGACGGCCCGGCGCGAGGCCGAAGCCCGCGCCCTGTCGGCTCTGACCCTGACGACGTTCGCAGGCGTCGCGTGGAACGCCCCCTTCTATGCCCGCCTCGGCTACGCCGTGCTGACCACTGGAACGACGCCCGCCTATCTGCGCGAGGCCTTGGCCGCGCAAGCCCGGCATGGCCTCACCGACCGCATCGCCATGCGGCTCACGCTCTGACGCCTATTTGCTCATCCAGGGACGCGACGCCCCGCTCTTGATGCGGGCCGCCTGCTCGCGCTGGAAGCGCCCGCCGCGCGGCGGCTTGGGCCGAGCGTCGATCGCCGCCTTCTTGAGCCGCAGCGCCCGCTGTACGGGCGTCTCGCCGGGAACAGCGTCCGCAGGTTCGGCGGCGGGCGTGTGATCATCATCAGTGCTCATGCCGCTTCTGTAGCACGTCCACGGCCCACGACGACCAAGGTATAGACAGGCTCGCACATAAGCCGCTTATCTCATTGTTCGAAACCACGAGGGTCGGCATGCAAACCAGCAAAGGCACCGTCTGGATCGGCGAGCCGACGCCGGGCGACGCCCTGTTCTTCCCTAGCCTCGAGTTTATCCAGACGCCGTGCGCGCTGGGCGTGTTGGCGAGGGGCAACCCGATCGACCGAGGCGCTCCATTCGTTCAGATGTTCGTCTTCCGCGACGTGCAGGTGTTCAGCGCCTTTGACGAAAGCCTCTACTGGTCGCATGCGGAAACCGCGGACAGACCCCGCCATTTGCTTAGCCGTGTCGAGACCAGCCCTTGCGTGATGCGGTCATGAAACTGCGCGGCGGCGACGACTGCGCCGACCACTGGATCCTCCACCATTTTGTCATCTGCGGCGGCGACTTTTGCGGCGAGGTTCTCGCCTCGCCCCACTTTGAGAGCGCGGTTTTTAAGACGGAAGCCCATGCGCGCGCGGCGTTGGGTCAGATGACGACGTTTACCGCCCCGGTCGTCGGGTCATCGCCGAGGCGGGGGCCAGCTGCAGGCCGCGCGCCTCCAGGCCCGCCGTCCAGCGGGCGGCGGCCTCGACGGTGACGGGGTAGGAGAAGCCGGTTCCCAGGGCCGCGCCGTTGGTCTTGGCGGCGGCCTCCAGCGCGTTGAACTGGCGCAGGATGGCGGCGGGGGTCTGTTCCTCGTCGACGACGCGGTCGGCGCTGGCGCGGGCGAAGGCGCCGGGACGCCGACGCATGGAGCCGTCGTCGAGGAAGGCCAGGCCCCGCTGGCGCAGGTTGGTCATCAGGGCCGTCACGCCCTCGTCCGAGGTCGCGAACCGGTCGCCCAGATAGTTGGTCACGCCGAAATAGCCCGTGGCGCGCGCCAGCAGCCAGTCCAGCTTGACCGCTACGTCGTCGGCGCCGCCGGACGACAGCAGGGTGTAGGGGCCGGGGTCGTTGTCGGGATAGCCGGTCGGCTCCATCGGCAATTCGATCATCACCTCATGGCCGTGGGCGCGGGCCATGTCGATCCAGGTCTGAAGCCCCTCGGCGTAGGGCACGAAGGACAGCGTCACCTCGGCCGGCAGGCGTTCGATCGCCGCGCGGGTCGTGGCGCTGTTCAGGCCCAGCCCGCCGACCACCAGGGCCACCATCGGCTTGCCATTCGAGCGGAAGGGCCGGGCGTAGGCCTGGGCCGGGACGCGGCCGTCGACGGCGATGCGCGGCAGGGGGCCGTTCGGGCCGGGCTGGAACAGGCCCGCGATCGGCGCCTTGGGCAAGGGATTGGAGGGCGCGCGCACCGGGGCGCTGAAACCCTGGCCCGAGGCCACGCTGGCGCCGTCCGGCAGGGTGATGAGCGCCTCGCCCCCGGCGGCTCCGCCCTCGCCCATCAGGGCCGGATCGATGGGGCCGAGATCCTGATAGATGTCCAGACCGCTGAAACCGAAGGCCTCCGCCCCGGTCGGCGCCGTGTCGGCGGCGACGGGCCGCTCCAGCACGGCGCTGGCCGTCGGCGCGCCCGCGCGCGGATCGCCCAGCACGGCGACGAACAGGGCGGCGGCGCCGATGACGAAGACCCCGGCCGCGCCCGCCGCGACGGGCGGCTTCTTCAGGGCGTTCAGGACCGGCTCCATGGCGACGCGCGACCGGGGCTCCGGCGGCGCGCCTGCGGCGGCGGCGAGGGCGGACTGGCGCTTGGCGAACATGGTCAGGGCGGCGGCTCGGGCTTGCAGGCGCCGCACAGACGCGGCGCCCCTCAGCCTCAGTTAAGCCCTGCGTCGGTTAAGAAAGCCTAACGGCGCGTTCACCACGTTTGCGGGACGCGCCGGATGCGGCGATCAGTCCTTCTTCGGCTCGTCCGGCTTGACCGTGACGGTCGGCGTTTCGGGCGTGTCCGTCTTGGCCTCAGCCGTCTCGACCTTGTCCTCGCCGGGCTCGGTGATGACGATCCCCTCCGGCGCGGCGGCCAGCTTGGCCAAGTCGCCGCCGGCGCGCAGCACGTCCAGCGCCCGCTCCAGCTGATAGTCCTTGCCCTTGGCGTAGTCGGCGCCCGGCGCTTCGCGCGGTGTGTGCGGCCCCTTGCGCTCGGCCCCGATGGAGGAGTCCAGCGCCGTCGAATAGGCCGCCTCGGAATAGATGAAGCTGGAGCGCGAGACGATGCGCGCCTCGGCCTCGGAGCGAGCCACCTCCAGGTCCGGCTCGATGCCGATCTTCTGGATCGAGCGGCCCGACGGGGTGTAGTAGCGCGCCGTGGTGATCGACAGGGCGCCGTCCTGGCCGCCGCGCAGCGGGATCACCGTCTGCACCGACCCCTTGCCGAAACTGGTCAGGCCGACGACCGTCGCCCGCTCCTGATCCTTCAGGGCGCCCGCCACGATTTCCGACGCCGAGGCCGAGCCGTAGTTGATCAGCACCACCACCGGCAGGCCGCCGGTCAGGTCGCCCGGCTTGGCGGCGTAGCGTTCGATGTCCTCGGGCTTGCGGCCGCGCTGGCTGACGATCTCGCCGCGCTCCAGGAAGGCGTCCGACACGTCGATGGCCGCCGTCAGCAGGCCGCCGCCGTTGTTGCGCAGGTCCAGCACATAGCCCTTGAGGCCCGGCTTCTCGCGCTTCAGGCGCTCGATGGTCTCGGTCAGTTCGCGGCCGGTGTTCTCGTTGAAGGTCGAGATGCGCAGATAGCCGAAGTCGCCTTCCAGACGGCCGGTGACGGATTCGACCTTGATGACCTCGCGCGTCAGCACGACCTCGCGCGGCTCCTCGCCGTCGCGCAGGAAGGTGACGGTGACGCTGGTGCCCGTGGCGCCGCGCAGCTTGTCCGAGACCTCGGACACCGTCAGACCGGCCGCGTTCTGGCCGTTGACGGCGCTGATGACGTCGCCTGCCTGAACCCCCGCGCGTCCCGCTGGGCTGTCGTCCATCGGCGAGATGACCTTCACCAGCCCGCCCTCTGAGGTGATGGTCAGGCCGACGCCGGAATATTCCCCCGAGGTCCGCTCGCGCAGGTCGCCGAAAGCCTTGGCCGGCAGGTAGTTGGAGTGCGGGTCGAGCGCCGTCATCATGCCCTGCAGGGCGGCCTCGATCAGCTTCTTGTTATCGACCGGAACGACATAGGCCTGCTCGACGATGCCCAGCACGTCGCCGAACATCTCGAGCATGCGGAAGGTCTCGTTGCGCGGAGTCTGGCTGGCCACGGCCGCCGCCGATCCGCCCAGCGCCAGGGCGGCGGCGCCCACGAGAAGCAGTTTACGCATTCGGTCTCTTTCCATCGGATCCGCTTTCGGCTCCGGTCGTCCAGGGCGGCGCGGGCGCCACGAACGGCGCGCACGACAGTTCCGGCGATACAAACAGCGTCCGCGCCGATTTGAAAGGGATTTCGCGCGGTTGGCTCTCGGAGGGCGGCCTACTGCAGCCAGGGCGCGGGATCGATGGGCCGTTCCTGGCGGCGCAGTTCGAAATAGGCCTCGCCGTCCTCGCCGGTGCGGCCCAGGGTCTGGCCGTCGGCCACGCGCTGTCCGGTCTCGACCTCCAGACGATCCAGGCCCGCAATCACCGCCCGCCAGCCGGGGCCGAGGTCGAGGATCACCACCTCGCCCCACTCCTTCAGCGGCCCAGCGTAGGCGACGCGGCCCGCCGCCGGCGCGCCGACCGCCTCATGGCTGGAGCGCCAGCTCCAACCCGCCGAGCGGCCGCCGAAGCGTTGAGAGGGCGTCCCTGCGATGGGCGGGGTCAGACGGCTGCGGCCCGCAGGCAGGCGGGCGGCCGGAGCTTCTTCCGGCGCCTCGGCGATCCGAGGCGTCTGGCCGCCCAGTTCGCGGATGCGCGCCTCCAAGGCCTTGGTCGCCCGTTCGGCCCGCGCCGCCTCGGCCCGCAGGACGGACCGCAGGGCGGTCTTGCGCGCCGTCAGCCCCTCGATCTCGGCGCGACGGTCGTTCTGGGCGCTTTCGACGGTGAACAGCCGCTCGCTGGACAGGGCGGCCAGGCGGCGGATGCGGCCGATCTCGGCCTGGCGCTCGACCAGGGTTTCGGCCCGGTCCTGAAGCTCGGGCGTGATGGCGCGGATCAGGATGGAGGCGCGCACCGTGTCCACCGCCTTGTCCGCCGGGATCAGCAGGGGCGGCGGCGGCTCGCGGCTCATCATCTGCAGGGCGGACAGCAGCCGTCCCTGCGCCGCGCGCTCGCGCGACAGGGCGGCCAGCAGGGCCGCTTCACGATCGCCGAGCTCCTTCAGACGGGCGCGCTGGGCCTCCATCTGCACGTCGTCCTCGGCCTCGGCGCGGCGCAGCTCGCGCAGCTGGCGGTCCAGGTCGACGATCTCCTCGGCGGCGGCGGCGGCCTCGGCGCGCAGGCGGCGGGCGCGGGCGGTCTCGTCGCGATACTCGGCCTGAAGCCGGGTCAGCTCGGGGTTCGGCTGGGCCGCGCGCTGGCTGGCCGCCGGCCCGGCCAGGGCCAGCAGCAGGCTGGAGGAGGTCAGAAGAAGAACGGCCCCGGATCGCATCAGTCGCGATGATAGGGCGAACCGGCCAGGATGGTCACGGCCCGATAGATCTGCTCGGCCAGCATGGCGCGGGCCAGGGCGTGGGGCCAGGTCTGCGGCCCGAAGGCCAGGGTCGAGCGGGCCGCGCGGCGCACGCTTTCGTCCAGACCGTCGGCCCCGCCGATGACGAAGACCAGCCGCCGCTCGCCCTGATCGCGCAGAGCCGCCACATGGTCGGCGAAGGCGCGCGAGGAATAGGTGCGTCCGCGCTCGTCGCAGGCGATCAGGTGCGCGCCCTCGGCGGCGGCCAGCAGCAGCTCGGCCTCCGGCGCCTTGCCGGGTTTCTTCGGCTCCAGGTCGATGAGTTCGAGGGGCCCCAAGCCCAGGGGCCGCCCCGACAGGGTGGCCCGCCGGGCGTAGTCGTCGGCCAGGGCGGCCTCGGGACCGCGGCCCGGCTTGCCGATGGCCGCGATCGCCAGCTTCATGAGGTCAGTCCCGGGCGGGGCCGCCGCGGTGGGCGCTGTCGACCGCCCAGATCTTCTCGATGTTGTAGAAGGTGCGCACTTCCGGGCGGAACAGGTGGACGACGACGTCGCCCGCATCCAGCAGCACCCAGTCGCAGTGCGGCAGGCCCTCGACCTTCACCTTGCCCAGGCCCAGTTCCTTGAACAGGCGCAGCAGGTGGTCGGCGATGGCGCCGACGTGGCGGTGCGAGCGGCCCGAAGCCACGATCATGGCGTCGGTCATCGGGCTCTTGCCGCGCAGGTCGATCAGGACGATGTCCTGAGCCTTGTCGTCGTCGAGTTTGGCGAGGATGGCCTGCTCCAGCTCGGTCGCGCCGACCGGCAGAGGCTGGCGCTCGTCGCTACTGGGGCCGTCCTCGGCCTGACCGTCTTCGGAATGGACGGAATCCATCAGGTCCATTTCGTGCGCCGCATTCGAAACGGCGTCTTGCGCATCGTGCGCGGTCGAGGGGGTCAGCGGAGGGCTCCGAGGCGATTACTAAAAGCCGATCATAGCACGCCCGGCGCAAAAGGTCACCCAGCCTGCGACGACTCTTCACCCCGCCGCGCGCGTCGCGCGGATGGCGGTGGAGGAGCGGTGGTTCAGCGGCGCCGTCAGATAGGTCCAGGCGGGCGCCTCCAGATTGGGCAGCAATCCGGCCTGGGCGGCGGGAATGCGATAGCGGGCGAACCGCGCCGCCGCCGGGGCCGTGCGGCTGTCCAGCAGGCTGCCCGGCCGGGCGATCACCGCCACCGGCATCAACCGCATGATGTCGGTCCAGCCCCTCCAGCGATGAAATCCCGCCAGATTGTCCGATCCCATCAGCCAGACGAAGTGCACGCCCGGATGGCGGGCGACGACGGCGCGCAGGGTGTCGACGGTCCAGCGCGTGCCCGCCCGCGTCTCGAAATCCGAAACGATCATGGCCGGGCCGACGCTCGCCGCCACGGCGCGCGCCGAGGCCATGCGTTCGGCCAGGGGCGCGGTCTCGTGCTCGGATTTCAGCGGATTCTGCGGCGAGACCAGCCAGACCACCCGGTCCAGGTCCAGCCGCTGCATGGCGGTGGCCGCCACATGGGCGTGGCCGTCGTGAGCCGGATTGAACGAGCCGCCGAACAGGCCGACCTTCATCCCCGGCGCCAGATCCAACCCGTCGCGCAGGGCGCCTCGGCGAAGACCGGAGCCTTTCGGCGCGGGACCGGCGTGGAAGAAGGACAAGGGCGTCTCTTGCGGCGGCGGCGAACGAGTGAGCGCGGCCAACGCCTTATGCTCACCTGCGCCCTAACACGGTCCGAAGCGCCTGTCTCGCTCCGCGAACGGAGCGAGCGACCGCGCTAGAATTCCTTCCAGCTCGAGCCCGGATCACGCTCGCCCGGCTGGGCCAGCTGCTGGCCCCAGGTGATCATCATGAAGGCCTTGTGGCTGCGGATCTTGTACTGGCCGATCATCGGCGTGACGGCGCCCAGCGGCATCCCGGTGCGGGCGTCGTAGAGGAAGCCCGAGAACTCGGCCACGCCCATGCGGTCGCGGTTGGAGTAGAGCGACAGCTCCGGCAGGGAGACGACGTTCAGGCTCTCATTGATCGGCACCCGCATGTCGGGAATGCCCACCACCCGGCGCAGTTGGTCCAGCGACAGGGCGCCGGCGCGCACCTCGAAGATCGCATCGGCCTCGCCGCGCTCGCGCACGATGGCATAGCCGGCCTCCGACAGGGCGGCGCGGATGGCGCTCAGCGCATAGCGGGCGTTTTCGGCCTGAAAATAGGTCTCGTCGACGAAGACGCGCGCGCCCTGGGGGATCGGCAGGGTCAGGCCCTCGACCGCCCGGTCGGCGGCGCGGTTGACCAGCAGCATGTCGGTGGCCGTCCGCGCCGGATTGGTCTCCGTCACCGAGGCGCAGGCGCCCAGGCTCAGGACCGCCAGACCCAGGATCAGCCGCGCCGAAACGCTCACCAGGCGCCCACGTTCGGCATGGAGGCCCAGGGCTCTGCCGGAGCCAGACGCTCGCCCGACTGCAGCAGCTCGATCGAAATCCCGTCCGGCGAACGGATGAAGGCCATGTGGCCGTCGCGCGGCGGACGGTTGACGACCACGCCGCCGTCCATCAGCCGCTGGCAGGCGGCGTAGATGTCGTCGACCTGAAACGCCAGGTGGCCGAAGTTGCGGCCGCCGTCGTAGTCCTGATCGTCCCAGTTATAGGTCAGCTCGACCTCGGGGGATTGCTCGGCCTCGGCGCGAGCCTTGTCCGCCGGCGCGGCCAGATAGACCAGGGTGAAGCGCCCGGCCTCGTAGTCCGCGCGGCGCGTCTCCACCAGACCCAGCAGATCGCGGTAGAAACGCATCGAAGCGTCCAGATCCTTCACCCGGACCATGGCGTGCAGATAGCGCATTATCGGACTCAGTGCGCCTCGGGCGGACGGGCCGCCGGATCGAGGTATTCGCTCTCGGGGTGCGGATGGGCCGACAGCACGAAGCGGCGGTCGCAATAGCCGCACTCGATGAAGTCGTCCTCGCCCATGTCCATGTAGACCAGCGGGTGGCCCAGGGCCCCGCCGCCGCCGTCGCAAGCGACGCGCTTGGTCGAGACCACGATCTCTTCGGGCGGAGGAATGACGGCTTCGAGATGGCGGGGAGGCATGATCCGGTCCGGTCTGGAAAGGCTTTGCGCCGTTCCTAGGCGGACCGGACCGTCAGGTCAAACCTCCGAAGGCGCGGCCTTGCGGCCCATCACCTTGTCGAACAGGGCCTTGCGCTTCTTGAACAGGGTCAGGCCCAGGCAGCCCGCGCCGATCCACAGGCCGATCTCGCCGATCACGGCGGCGACCGCGGCGATGATCGCCGCCTGGGTCATGGGCAGATAGTCCAGCTTGCCCGCCAGCAGGGCCAGGGCGAAACCGGCGTAGCCGATGGCGCAGACCCCCATGGCGATGAAGCCGATCAGGCGAATGCGGGTCAGCGGCTTACGGGTGGCGACGGCGGTGGTCATGGCGTGTCCTCATCCAAGGGAAGTTGTCTTTCTGACAAGCAAGCTAGACACATCACCCGCACACGTCAAGCACCATTTACATATCGTCTCGCAACCTTGTCCCCGTACGCACGGCGACGGCTTGGCGAACGGCCCCGCGCCCCCTACCTATGCCGTCCGCCCCGCCTTGCCCGAGTTGAAGTCCGCGCCATGACCCAAGAGCCCCGCCTGCCCGTCAACGCCATCGAGGTCAGGGGGCTGAAGAAGACCTACAAGGGCTCGCGCAAGTCGCCGCCGAAGACGGCCCTGCGCGGGGTCGATCTGACGGTGCCGCGCGGCTCGATGTTCGGACTGCTGGGGCCCAACGGCGCGGGCAAGTCGACCCTGATCAACATCATCGCGGGCGTGGTGAACAAGTCCGAGGGCACGGTCCGCATCTGGGACCGCGACATCGACCATGAGGCGCGCGACGCCCGCTCGGCGCTCGGCGTGGTGCCGCAGGAAATCGTCGCCGACGTCTTCTTCACCCCGCGCGAGGCGCTGGAGGTCCAGGCCGGCTTCTACGGCGTGCCCGCCGACGAGCGCCGCTCGGACGAGCTGCTGGCGGCGCTGGGTCTGTCTGACAAGGCCAACGCCTATGTCCGCGCCCTGTCCGGCGGCATGAAGCGGCGCCTGATGGTGGCCAAGGCCCTGGTGCACAATCCGCCGGTGCTGATCCTGGACGAGCCGACGGCGGGCGTGGACGTCGAACTGCGCCGCCAACTGTGGGAATACGTCCGCAAGATCAATGAGGAGGGGGTGACGGTGATCCTGACCACCCACTACCTCGAAGAGGCGCAGGAGTTGTGCGACACCATCGCCATCATCAACCGCGGCGAGGTCGTGGCCTGCGAGCCGACCGAACAGTTGCTGAAGCGGCTGGACACCCGCAACGTCGTGGTGACGCCCGAGACGGCGCCCGAGACCCTGCCCGCCCTGAACGGATTCGCCGTCGCCCCGCGCGCCAACGGCGCCTTCGTCGTCACCTATCGGACAGGCGAATCCAGCGTCGAACAGGTGCTGGCCGCCGTGCGCGCGGCGGGCGTGACCATCAAGGACATCGCCACCGAAGACCCGGATCTGGAAGACGTCTTCCTGGCCATGACCTACGGCGACACGAGCCGCCCCGACCCGACGCAGGACTGAGGGAGGGGGCCGAGCCCCTTCACGCCACCATCACCGTGCCGAGCAGCAGCTTGGCCCCCGGCTTGCCCAGAATGGCGTCCGTCGCGTGCTGCAACGCCACCACCAGCCATTCGACATTCGGCGGCGCATCGGGCAGCAGCCGCGCGGCGGCGATGCGGACGATCTCGTTGTAGGCGGCGCTGAGACGCGGCTGGGACAGTTGCGCCCGCTCCATCAGGGCGCCGTCGGCGATGTCGAGGCCCGTCTCGACCGTCATCACCCCGCGTCGCCCGTCGCGCCTCAGAACGGTGGCCGTGGCGGTGGGCAGGGACAGATAGCCGCCCTTGCCGCCCGCGCTCTTCTCGGGTGAAGCGTGCGCGGCGCTCGCCAGCGCGAGCCCGCTCAGAGTCAGGCCGATCAGATGACGTCTGTCCATGACGCCACTCTAACCGCGCACGCCTTTCCCGGACGTTGACGCCTAGCCCGCGACGAGACGGCGGCGTATGCGAAGGGCATGAGCATCGACCTATCCCTCTATCGCCCCAACGTCGGGGTCGTCCTGTTCAACCCGGCCGGCCAGGTCTGGTTCGGCCGCCGCGCCGACACGCCCGAGCCGTGGAACTGGCAGTTCCCGCAGGGCGGCGTCGACGACGGCGAAGACCTGGAAGCCGCCGCCCGCCGCGAACTGCACGAGGAGACGGGCGTGCGCTCCATCGCCCTGCTGGGCCGCACGAGCGAGTGGATTCCCTATGACTTCCCCGAGGGCCTGCCCAGCCCCAAGAGCTGGAAGGGGCTGAAAGGCCAGCGCCAGCAGTGGTTCGCCTTCCGTCTCACCGGCGCTGAGGACGAGATCGACCTGAACGCGCACGGCGAGCCGGAATTCGACGCCTGGCGCTGGGGGCGGCTGGAAGAGGCGCCCAGCCTGATCGTGCCGTTCAAACGGCCGGTCTATGAGCAGGTGGTGCAGGCGTTCGGAGGATGGGCGCAATAGCTCCCTTCCCCCTCGATTGGGAAGGGCCGGGGATGGGGGTGTGGGCGCGACATTGACTGTCCGCGCGCGCGAGACGCGCCCGCGCCGCAGCGTGGCCGCGTCGCGCATGGCGGCCAGCGCCGCATCCACCTCGGCGCGGATGCGCAGGGCGGATGCGTGGAAGTTCTCGCCCTCGGCCGTCAGGCCCACGTGGCGCGTGCTGCGGTCGAACAGGCGCAGGCCCAGGCCGTCCT
>OFTY01001101.1_pt1 | contig 13479 bp, 11 predicted proteins | sample 1775061 | NCBI WGS metagenome assembly OFTY01 (sample SAMN08195773, study PRJEB24354) | sludge metagenome | isolation source: sludge from phenol fed wastewater aerobic bioreactor B | place: India: Nagpur | collected 2016-09-16 | reverse complement strand
CGGAAACCGCGCATTCCCAGGCTGTCCCTCACGATCTGCGCCAGCTGCCATTCATCTTCTATCAGCAAAACAGTTGCGTTCATATAACGTACATTAGATCAAATCTCGGGTATTTCGAGGTGGAACTCGCTGCCTTTCTCCGGCTCGCTTTTCACACGAATGGTGCCGCCATGTTTCTCCACGATCTTCTTCACATAACTTAAACCCAGTCCGAAGCCTTTTACATTGTGGATATTGCCGGTAGGCACGCGGAAGAACTTCTCGAAGATGCTTTCCTGGTAATTACCGGGAATGCCGATGCCATTGTCTTTCACCATGATCTTCAGCCGGTCCTGTTGCCGCGCCACCTGGATCGTGATCTCCACCGGTTCTCCGGAATATTTGATCGCGTTATCCACAAGGTTATTGATTGCGTTGGACAGATGTGTTTTATCCACGTTCACAACCGGGTTCGCAAGGATGGTATAAGTAAAATCCACTTTCTTGTTCGCTTTCAGCCGATGATTGGCGATGATACTGCCGACCAGTTCGTTGATGTCCGTCTCCTCCCGGAAAAGTTCCAGTTCTTCTTTTTCTTCTGCCGCGATGTGTAGCACTTTCTCCACCAGATCGCTGAGGCGTTGCAGTTCCTGCCGGGAGATGCGGAGATAGTTCTCTGTTTTCCGGGTATCGTTGAGCGCGTTGAAGTTCTGCATGGCTTCAACGGCCGCGGACACGGTAGCGATGGGCGTTTTCAGCTCATGCGTCATATTATTGATGAAGTCGTTCCTGACTTCCGAAAGTTTCTTCTGTTTGAGGATGGTACGCAACATGTACAGGAAACAAAGCACGGTGAAAAGCAGGAGGACGGCGGAGCTGAGGAGCGTCCAGGTCATCTTTCCGAGAATGTGCCTGAAGGGGCTGCTGAAGGTGGCACGGACGGCAATATTGCTGAGTGGGTTGAAAGGGATCGTACTGGTGACGAGGCGATTGGGGTGGTTTGGGTGATAGTTGACTACAAGTTGCTTTGTTTCCCTGAAAGTGGAAGTTGGGATCCGCAGGGTGTCCAGCTTGTAGGGGGTGTAGATGCCGAGGGAATGAAGTTCGGCCGCATAAAGGGCGTCCATTTTTTTGATCGAGAACCTGGTGTCATAGATCTTGTTCATGATGAGGATGTCAGAGATCTTGCGGGCGAGGGTGTCCGCATAGACTCTTGCGCCCTGTACTCCTACTGTGGCGCCCGTAGCCGCAGGCAGGCTGTCCGCCCAGCGTGCGGTGGAACGTACGATGAAGGCGGCCTTGTTGCCGCTGGAGTGGGGGAGTGTGGAGCTAAAGGAGTCGATGAATACCTGGGGCGTGGTGGTCTTGAATTTGAGGTTGAATACGGTATCGTCTTTCATCCGGTAAGCGATCATCTTGGAGGCATCGAAGAATTGTTTGTTGAAGATCGCCTTGCCGAGAGCCTCATTGATATTCTTGTTGAACTCCTGCATCTTCAGGTCATAGGCATTGTAAAGCCAGTACCCCTGGAATGCAAAAATGCCGAGAATGCAGGCGCTCATCAGGATTAATATGTTGCGGATTCTGTTTCGCATGGATTGTAAAGCTATCCAATCCCCGGCATCTTCCGGCAGGGGCTTAACATTAATTAACAGTAAATAAAACTCCTTAACCCCCCGCCTCCTCCAGATCCCGCAATTTTACAGCACAAAAAAACATCGTATGAAAAAAGCTGTCTATGCCCTGCTCCTTGCCTCCTTCTCCAGCGCCACAGCGCAGAAGACCTCCGGCGTGATTGAATATGAAATGACCGCCCGCATGGATATGGCGAATGCCAAAATAGTTATAATGAACCCGGGTGGCGCACGCGTTGAAGCATCCCCTGATAATCTGCCGGCCGGGATGCCCAGCCTGCCGGACCTGATCACCACAAAACAGACGCTGATCTTTTCAGGTGGCAAAGGGAAGCTCGAAACCGAAGGCGGTGGCGGAGGATTCGTTATGACCGCTCACAAGATCGGTGAGGGGAACGCCGGATTCCAGTCGACCGTGCCCGTATCTGATGTTGCAGCAGCCGGCACCCAAACACAGTCACTGCGCTCCTCTGTCAGTAACACAACGTATATTGATCTGGAAAGAAGGAAATTCTTGTCGGTGTTGAAAGACACAAAGGACAGTACGGGAAAGAGTATATGGTTTGCAGAAGAGGATTTCCGGGAACCGGCGGCCATTAAAAGCTCGGAGAAAACCAAAACCATTGCAGGATACACTTGCCACAAGGCAACCGTAAAACTGGGCGATGAAAGCTTCGTTGTCTGGTATACTACGGATATCCCCCTGACTTTCTCCCCTATCAATGGCGTATTGCCCGATAAAGGCGTGGTATTATCCATAGAAAGCAGCAAACGGTCTTACGTTGCGAAAAAAATTGAACTAAAACCCGTACCAGAAGAGGAAGTTAGCCTTCCTGCCACCGCGCAGAAAATAACCAGCGAAGAATTAAAAGAGAAAAGGCGTCTTATTATGCAGAGATTCCAAAATGAACAACTGGAAAAGTTCCAGCGTGCGACAGAAGGTAAACAATAAGATAAGCATTTCACACTAACAAGACAGGTTCCGCCACGATCCCTTTTATGAAACCGGGCATAGTAAAGCACTTGCACGCAAGGACCTTAGTGCGCGGTTACATCTGGCCATTAAAAACAACCAACAGATGAAACAACGCATTACGCTCTTTATCATTGCACTTATGGCCATTGCTACCGTCGCCGGGGCACAGACCCGGCAACGCAAGATCACCGGCCGCTTAATAGATCAGTCCAACAAGGAGCCGCTTCCCAATGCGGCGGTAGCATTGCTGGAGCTGAAAGACTCTGCCGTAGCGGCATCTGTGGTGGCGGACAGCAAAGGAGCCTTTGTGATCAGCGATCCACGCGTGGGAGAATATCTGCTGGTAGTTTCTTATATGGGCTTCCAGCAATTGACCCGTCGTATTCACGTAAAAGATACTACGGGCCTGATTGCGATGGGTACGCTCCCGCTGCTGCGAAAAGGCCTTAACCTGAATGAAGTGGAAGTAGTGGAAGTGAAACCTCCGATCACCGTTAAGGAAGATACGATAGAGTACAACGCCGGCTCATTCAAAACGCGGCAGAACGCTTTGGTGGAAGAACTGCTGAAGAAGCTTCCCGGGGTTCAGGTGGATAAAGACGGCACCATCAAAGCAAATGGAGAAACCGTGAAGAAAGTACTGGTAGACGGGAAACCCTTCTTCGGCAATGACCCTAAAATGGCAACGCGCAATCTGCCGGCGGATATTGTGGACAAGATCCAGCTGATCGATCAGAAAAGCGATCAGGCACAGTTTACCGGCATTGCGGACGGGGAGGTGGAAAAGGCCATCAACCTGACTATTAAGCCTGATCGTAAGAAGGGTGTTTTTGGCCGGGCCAGCGCCGGATACGGGAATGATGACCGCTTCTCTGTAAACGCCAACGTGAACCGGTTCCGGAAAACACAGCAGCTGTCTGTTCTTGGTGGCGGCAACAACGTGAACAATACCGGGTTCACTTTTTCAGATGGCTTCGGATTTGGCGGGGGCACCATGGGCGGAAGGCCCGGCGCTGGCGGAGGTGGAGGAAACGGCCTGATGCGTAACTGGAACGGTGGCATCAACTTTAGCGATAATCTTAGTAAAGGTCTTCGGGTGAGCGGCAACTATTTTTACAATAATGTGCGGCGGGAAAATGAAAGACGGAGCGAAAGGGAAAACCGCCTGAAACCGGATTCTTCCTCCTTCGTCAACTCCAACAATGGCTCTGTCGCCAACAATGGGAACCATCGGGTGAGTGCGCGCATCGAATACGAGATCGATTCATTCCATTCCATCATCGCCAACCCGAATTTCTCGTACAGCGATGGAGATAACTATTCCGCAAACAAGAGTACCACGCTCAACAATAACAAAGACACGGTGAATAACAGCCGCAGCTTCAATATCTCCTCGGCCAAATCCCCAAATATCAATGGAAATGCATTGTTCCGCAAGAAATTCAGGAAAAAGGGTCGTACGTTCAGCGCAAACCTGACCTATGGTTATAACAGCAGCGACCGGGAATCCATCAACCAGTCGCAGACATCTTATCTGCAACGCAACGGCAGCTTCCTGAAGGATTCCATTGATCAGAAGGTGTTCCAGGAAAGCTCCGGCTCCAGCCTCGGTGTGCGGATGACCTATACGGAGCCGGTGCTCACGGACCGTTTCCTGGAGATCAGTTACGGATATAATTACAATTACAATACATCCGACCGCCGTACGTACAGCAAGAACAAGCTGAACGACACTTACGATATTTTGAATGACAGCCTTACGAATGCATTCAATAACGTGTACAGCAACCATCAGGCAGGCCTTAGCCTGATGACCCAGAAACTGCGGTACAACTATACCCTGGGTCTGAACCTCCAGTTCAATAATCTCAGCAGCCGGAATATTTCGAAAGACCGGCTGATCACCCAGCATACAATCAACTTCTCACCGCTGGCCCTGCTCAATTACAATTTTTCCCGCAACCGGCGACTGCGCTTCTCCTATCGCGGTCAAACGCAACAACCCAGCCTGGATCAGTTGCAGCCGGTACCGGACAATTCCAATCCGTTGTATATCCGCGAGGGCAACCCGGACCTGAAGCCGTCTTTCAACAATAGCTTCAATCTGAACTATAACACCGTTAATCCTTCCAGCATGCGGAACTTCTTTGCCAGCATTAATGGAAGCTTTATACTTAACCGGATCGCCAACTCCACCAACCTCACCAGTGAAGGCAAGCAGGTGACGAAACCAGTGAACATGAACGGGAACTATAACGTGGGAGCCTTTATGGTGAACGGATTTACGCTGAACAAGCAACAGAAAACCACATTCAATACCAATACATCCATCAATTATAACCAGGATGCAAGCCTCGTCAATAACAGCAAAACGTACACCCAAACGTTGAACATCATGCAGGGGGCCAACTTCAACTACATGTACAAAGAGCTGTTCGACGTTGCGGCCGGCGGTAATGTAAATTATAACCGAGCACGCTTCAGCAACAATCCGTCTAACAACACCAATTATTTCAACTACGGCCTTTCCCTCGATTTTAACGTGAACCTGCCGCTGGGAGTGATCATTGGAGCGGATATAGATTATACCGCGAATACCGGTCGCAGTGCGGGATATAACCTGCAGTATACGATGATGAACGCATTCATTTCCAAATCGCTGTTTTCCAAAAAGCAAGGCCTGCTTAAATTCCAGGTGTTTGACCTCCTGAACCAGAATGTAAGCGTTAACCGTACTGTGAGCGACAACTATATTGAAGATTCGGAAACGAAAGTTTTGCAACGTTATTTCCTGGTGAGCTTCTCCTATTTCCTGAACCGGTTTGGCGGCAAGCGGCAGCGGGAGAGTGCTTCTGACCGGATGATGCGTTTGCCGGAAGGGAGCAACAGGATGCACGGCGGAGGCGGTACGGGTAATGGTGGCGGAAGAATGAATCGGAATTTCTAGATATTTGCCTTATGGCAACAAACTCCGCGGGTTATTCCCGTACCCCGCTATACCGTAAGCTGGGGATCAGGGAAGGCACAAAGATCTGTGCCCTGCATGCCCCCGCCCACTACCGCGAGCTTCTGGCCGGGATGCCGGATGATGTGAGGATGGTGAAGAGTGGGGCGGAGATGGTGCATATTTTTCTAAAAAGCCGGGCTGCGCTGGAAAAGGAATTGCCGGAGCAGATGAAAACCATCCCGAAGAACGGGACCATATGGGTCTCCTGGCCCAAGAAATCCTCCGGCCTGCCAACAGACCTTACCGAAAACGTGATCCGGGATACGGCCCTCGCATTGGGACTGGTAGATGTGAAAGTCTGCGCGGTGGACGAGGTTTGGTCCGCACTCAGGCTCGTTTACCGGCTTGCAGATCGTTGAACGCTTTTCTACTCCCTGCATGTGTATGCTCACGGATAGATACCACTACCCAGGCGATCGTGAACGAAGGGATGAAATCGAGGCCGGGGAATAACTCTTCAATGAAATTGAAAATGCCGCCGAATGTGCCCAGCGGGCCCTTGAACGTGCGGTAAAAAATAAAGGCGGAGATCGGCGCCCAGATGATATCACTTACCTCCCCCAGTACAGGCACCGCATAACTGGCACAGCCCAGCAGATCCATCAGCAGGCAAAAGGTAAAACTGGGTATAACTCTTCTTTCCATACGCACCGGTTTTCCATATATAATCAAATAACCTACCAAAATGTTACGTACAGTTTTTCACAACCCGGGCAATGTTCCCGGAAGAAATTGTTTTTCTTTGACTTATATACGGAAAGTACTTCCCGTAGAAATGAAAAAAACGTATTTCCCCGGTACTTGCACAGCCCCGGAAATTCTGTTAAATTCACTGCCGTAAACCACGTTTTATGACCGATCAATCCCGCAGAGATGCGATCAAAAAAGCAGCGACCATGGCACTTGCAGGTACCGTATTTTCTTCTCTCTCCTCCCGCGTATCCGCGCACGACAGTGTGATGGACGATGCGCTGAAAGGAAGAATCCATCATTCCGTCTGCGCCTGGTGCTACGGCGGCATTCCGCTGGACGATCTCTGTAAGGCGGCTAAAGAGATTGGATTGGCCTCCATCGACCTGCTGGATCCGAAAGATTTTGCCACGGCAAAAAAATACGGCCTCATCTGCGCAATGGTGGCGGCGATCAATAAGGACTGGGGCATTACCCGCGGCTGGAACCGGACGGAGCACCACGACCGCCTGGTGGAATACTATCAGCACCTCATCGATGAAACGGCGAAAGCCGGGTTTCCCAACCTGATCTGTTTCTCCGGCAACCGCGCCGGGCTGGACGATCAGCAGGGACTCGAGAATTGCGCTGCCGGCCTGAAGAAAGTGATCGGCTATGCGGAAAAGAAAAAAGTAACGCTGGTGATGGAATTGCTGAACAGCAAGGTGGATCACCACGACTACCAATGTGATCATACCCATTGGGGCGTGGAGTTGTGCAAGAAGATCGGATCAGAGCACTTCAAACTGCTCTACGATATCTATCACATGCAGATCATGGAAGGCGATGTGATCCGCACCATCCGGGACAATCACACATACATCGCGCATTACCATACCGGCGGTGTGCCGGGCCGTCATGAAATTGACGAAACACAGGAACTGTATTATCCTGCCATTATGCAGGCAATCGTAGAAACCGGGTTCAAGGGGTTTGTGGCGCAGGAGTTTGTGCCGAAGCGCCCGGATAAGCTGGCGTCCCTGAAGCAGGGCGTGCACATCTGCGATGTTTAATATTTCCAGTCTTTCCGCAACATTCCCATCACCACCATGTCCACATACTGGCCATGAAGCTTGGCGCTTTGCCGGAGGATGCCTTCTTTGGCAAAGCCCAGTTTAATGGGGATCTGGGCGCTTTTATCATTCTGTAACACAAAACGGATCTCCACCTTATTCAGCCGGAGGGTGGCAAAGGCGTAGCTGATGAGGGTTTTGCAGCTATTCGTCACAATCCCCTTACCCTGCCGCTCTTCCATCATCCAATACCCCACCTCGGCCTTTTGCAGGGTATGATCCCAGCCATGCATGTCTATCACGCCGCAAAGCTGCCCTTCATACCAGATGCCGAACGCGATCGCTTCCTGTTCGTCTGCTTTGCGCAGCATTAACTCAATGAAACGCAGGGAATGTTCCTCTGTAGTGTTGTAGTCCACCCAGGGCAGGAATTTGCGCAGGGACCGGCGGGAGCTATTGATCAGCTGGAACAGAAGGGTGGCGTGTTCCGGGTGCAATTGCCGCAAAAGGGTAGTATCGTTTACAGGTAATTCCAGCATGTTCTGGAACGTAAATATACTTCTCTAAAACACAACAGGCAACCCACCTTTCGGCGGATCACCTGTTGATCTTGATTATGACGGTACTGTACTACGCTGCTATCGTTTCGTGATCAGTTGCTGTTTCGTCATGTCTTTTACCACCTGTTGACTGTATACCACTGCCATCCGGGCTGCGGATGTGGGGTCAAAGGTTTCCGTACGGACGGAATACAGCAATTGGTTGTTGTTCTTCACGTCATACAAGTTGCTTTCCAAAAAGTACTTCGTGTTCGTGGTATAATAACCCGGCTCGTAAACACGGCCATACATGTAGCTGTAATAGCCCCACCAGCGGCCGTAATACGGGTATGGAGGATAATACATGCTGCCGGGAACATATCTCTTTTCCTTGGATTTGTCCATCATCACGATCGTGAGCACCTGGTCCACATCACTCTGGCGGATCCTGCTCATCGCTTTCTGTTCGTTCATTCCCTTGAAAGCATTCGGACCGTATACATCGAAGGCGGAAACGGCGTTATAACCCCGTTGCTTCAGCATAGCCACCATTTCCCTTTCCATATTTGCGCGCAAGGCACCCTGACGATCATTCACAAGACCCATCACCAATACCTTTTCATCCGGGCGCAATGAAACCTGGGGCTCCTTCCACGAAGACGTTACTTTGGTACTGGAGCAGGAGGCGAAAAACACCATCAACACGCCCAGCACCCCTACAGTTAAAAATCTCGGCTTGTTCTTCATCGTTCAAGTGTTTTAATTAACCATTAGACGAAGAGAGGGGTGGAAAGATTACAGGCGGGAAAGGCTTTAACATTTATTTGGGGGAAAATGTTAAAGGAATGACAAAGGGGCCGAAGCCCCTTTAACATATTAATAATTAATTACTTGCTCTTCAATTTGCGGGGGAATTTCCCGGAACTGGTACAGCTGTGTGCGGAGCTGTGGTTCAAAGCCGGCTTCCCGGATCGCCTCCTGCATGCTGCGGTACGTGAACCGGTGCGGTGCGCCCGCTGCGCTCACTACATTTTCCTCGATCATAATAGACCCGAAATCGTTGGCGCCGGCATGCAGGCAGAGCTGCGCAACAGATTTACCTACCGTGAGCCAGGATGCCTGGATGTTCGTGATATTGGGGAGCATGATGCGACTGAGCGCGATCATACGAATGTATTCTTCGGAAGTGGTCATGTTGTGCACGCCGCGGATGCGCAGCAGCAGGGTGTCCACATCCTGGAAGGTCCAGGGGATAAAGGCGGTGAAGCCGTAATGTCCTTCCGGTTTTTCGCTTTGCACCTGACGGATGGCCACAAGATGTTCAAAGCGCTCCATCAGGGTTTCGACGTGACCGAACATCATGGTGGCGGATGACGGGATGTTGAGCTTGTGTGCGGCCCGCATCACATCCAGCCACTCCTGCGCCCCGCATTTCCCTTTGGAGATCAGGCGGCGCACCCGGTCGTTAAGAATCTCGGCGCCGGCACCGGGAAGGCTGTCCATTCCCGCTTCCTGCAAAGCTTTCAGCACTTCGATATGCGTGCTTTTTTCCAGCTTGGTGATATGCGCAACCTCCGGGGGGCCGAGGGTATGCAACCGCAGTTCAGGATAGAGTTCCTTGAGCTGACGGAAAAGATCGGTGTAGAATTTCAGTCCGAGCTCGGGATGATGCCCACCCTGTAGCAGCAGCTGATCACCGCCGTATTTCAGGGTTTCCTCTATTTTGCGTTTATATTCCTCGATTCCGGTGATGTAAGCCTCCTTGTGGCCGGGAATCCGGTAAAAGTTGCAAAACTTGCAATTGGCAATGCACACATTCGTGGTGTTCACGTTCCGGTCTATCTGCCAGGTCACTTTACCATGCGGCACCTGTTGCTTCCTCAATTCGTTGGCAATCTGCATCAGTTCCGCCAACGGGGCGTGCTGAAACAGGTAAACCCCTTCTTCTGCCGTCAGAAATTCAAACTGCTGGGCCTTCTTGTATAAATCCTGTAATTGCATCTTGAAACAAAGGTAAGAAAAGAGAATATTTTACCGTTTGTAATAATTCGATGCGCGATGAATGCACTTATGTGTTAAATTTATATAAACCGAGATGCACGGCATCCTAACCTTATGCGTATCATCCAGTATATCCTCCCCGGATCGCTCCTCTGCCTGTTATTGACTACCCTGCACGTTCATGGTCAGCATACCGTTGCTCCTGCTGCACAGCAGAACGATGAGGCAAAGCTGATCACTCATTTTCCATTCAAGCAGTATTATGGCGGCGTGGTAGTGATCCAGGCACGGATCAACAATTTCAAGGATACCCTGCAGTTCCTGCTCGATACCGGGAGCGCCGGTATTTCCCTGGATACGGGTACCTGCATTATGCTGGGACTGAAGATCACACCGTCTGACAGGGTGGTCCGGGGATTGGGAACCACCAAGAACGTTTCCTACGCGGCGGATAATACCCTGCATCTGCCAGGGCTGAAGGTGGACAGTCTTGATTTTCACATCAACGATTACGAGCTGATCAGCCAGGTGTATGGCATCCAGATAGACGGGATCATCGGGTACAGCCTGCTGAGCCGCTACATTGTGCAGGTGGATTACGATAAAGAAGAGATCTTCATTTACACTCCGGGGCGTTTCCGGTATCCTCGCGGGGGACAGCTTCTTCGTCCCAACCTGACCTACATCCCGATTGTGGAATCACCACTCCGGAGCGGGAAACAGAACGTCAGGAACCGTTACTATTTCGATACAGGCGCCGGTATGTGCCTTTTGCTGACTACTCAGTTCGCAAAGGACAGCGCCCTGCTGGTGAGAAAAAAGAGAAAGAAAGTGATCCCCACAGAAGCGCAGGGGCTCGGCGGGAAGATGTCCATGTTCATTACTACGGTGAATGAATTCCGCGTGGGGAACTATAATTTCCGGAATGTGCCCACTTATCTGTTCGACGATATCACTAACATCACTTCGTACCCGTCCCTTGGCGGCATGATCGGGAATGACCTCCTGCGGCGGTTCAACATCACGCTGAACTATGCCCGGAAAGAAATATACCTTCTGCCCAACACCCACTACCGGGATCAGTTCGATTATTCCTACACCGGCCTCATCCTTTACCTGATTGATAATCGTATAGAGGTCACCGATGTGATCAAGAGTTCACCCGCGGAAAAGGCCGGATTCAGGAAAGGGGATCTCATCCTTGCGGTGAATAACAATTTCACGAACAACCTGCAAATCTACCGGGACCTGCTAAAGAACGTGGGCACCCGGCCAACGCTGTTGCTGATGCGGGATGGAGAATTGATGCTCAAAAAACTCCCCATCCGCAGCATATTGTAGCTATTCCCATTTATTGTAGATTTGTATGCCTTAGGAAAAACATATATGATCCATTTTAATAGATTCACTTTAGAGAACGGGCTGCGGGTGATCGTGCATGAAGACACCACAACGCCCATGGCTGTTGTAAATGTGTTGTACGATGTAGGCGCGCGCGATGAAGATCCTGCACAAACGGGCTTTGCGCATTTGTTCGAGCATTTGATGTTCGGGGGCTCCGTCAATATCCCGGAATATGATGAGCCGCTGCAGATGGCCGGCGGAGAGAACAATGCCTACACCACCAACGACCTCACCAACTATTACATAGAACTGCCGGCAGAGAATCTGGAAACTGCTTTCTGGCTGGAAAGCGACCGGATGCTCTCCCTCGCCTTTTCGGAAAAGAGCCTTGACGTGCAGCGGAAAGTAGTGAGCGAAGAGTTCAAAGAGCATTACATCAACAAACCTTACGGCGACGTATGGCACAAGATGCGCGAACTGGCTTACAGTCGCCATCCCTATCGCTGGATGACCATTGGAAAGGACCTTTCGCACATTGAGCAGGCAAAGCTGGAGGATGTGAAATCCTTCTTCTTCCGTCATTATCGCCCGGTGAACGCGATCCTGGTGGTGGCGGGCAACGTTACTACGGAACAGGTGAAAGCGCTGGCTGAAAAATGGTTCGGCGATATTCCGTCCGGGGAGAGATATATCCGTAATCTTCCGCAGGAGCCGCAGCAGGCGGATGCCCATTTTTTGGAGATAAAAGGGAAAGTGCCGCTGGACGCGCTTTATAAGGCCTATCACATGTATCCTCGGAAGGATCAGCGGTATTATGCGGCGGACCTGCTGTCCGATGTGCTGGGGGGCGGAGGCTCTTCCCGCCTGCATCAGGTGCTGGTGAAAGAGAAAAAACTATTCAGTAACATAGAATGCTATCATTTCGGCAGCGTAGATGCCGGATTGCTGGTGATAGAAGGCAAGCTGGTGAAGGGTGTGAAGATGAAAGATGCCGAGAAGGGCATACAGGAAGAGCTCGAAAAGCTGCAACAGGGCGAGATCCCGGGAAGAGAGCTGCAAAAGGTGAAGAACCGCGTGGAAAGTATGCTGGCCTTTGAAGACATGAGTTTGCTCAACCGGGCCAATAACCTGGCGTTCTACGAACTCATGGGCGATGCCGCGTTGATGAACACAGAGTTCGATAACTATGAACGGGTCACTACGGCAGACATTCTGCAGGAAGCGAGGATCATTTTCAACGAACAAAATTCCAACACTATTCACTATTACGCAGGAAACTAAGCACAGATTATGGTCAACAGAAGTCAGGCCCCCATTATAAAAGACGCAGTAGATTTTGACATATTGCTGAAACCGTATGAGCTGTTCCGGCTGGATAACGGTATTCCCGTTTATGTAGTGCGCTCCGGGGAACAGGAGACTCTGCAGCTGGAGCTCGTGTTCCCGGCAGGCAGCTGGTACGAGTCCGAGAGCCTTATCGCATCCGCCACCAACTTCCTGATGAAGAACGGTACCGGCAAACATTCCGCGCTGGAGATCAATGAAATGGTGGAATACTACGGCGCTTATCTCAACCGCAATTGTTATCACGAGAACGCCACCTACACTCTGCACTGCCTTACCAAACATACAACGGAACTATTACCGGTGTTGCAGGAAGTGATCCTTGACCCGGCGTTCCCTGAAGAAGAGCTCAGCATCTTCGTTCAGAACATGAAGCAGAAGCTGGCCGTGAACCTGCAGAAGTGCGACTTTGTGGCGAACCGGCATATCGATAAGTACCTGTTCGGCGAATTCCACCCTTACGGCCGCGTCAGCAGTATGATGGCATACGATGCGTTGCAGACGGAATCCCTGAAAGCATTCTATCAGAAACACTACACGTATAACAACTGCCGGATCTTCCTCGCCGGAAACCTCCCGGATAATATCATCCCGCTGCTCAACCAGTACTTCGGCAACAGCAAATGGAACGGCGAAAGCCACATGCTCCGGCCGGAACTGCCCGTGCTGCCTGCGGAGGAGAAGAAATACCGGATATTCAATGATGAGAATGGCGTGCAGGGCGCCGTGCGTATGGCACGGCCTTTCCCGAACCGGTATCATCCTGATTTTGGCAGGATGCTGGTATTGAATACCATATTCGGCGGATATTTCGGATCGAGGTTAATGAGCAATATCCGCGAAGAAAAAGGATATACCTATGGCATCCATTCGCAACTCTACAACTTCCGCCAGGTGAGCGCAATCAATATCC
>OFTY01001100.1_pt1 | contig 13490 bp, 14 predicted proteins | sample 1775061 | NCBI WGS metagenome assembly OFTY01 (sample SAMN08195773, study PRJEB24354) | sludge metagenome | isolation source: sludge from phenol fed wastewater aerobic bioreactor B | place: India: Nagpur | collected 2016-09-16 | reverse complement strand
TCGCTGTCGGTGACGACCTGGGGCGAACGCAAGGTGGGCGACTGCGTCAACCTCGAAGTTGACACGATGGCGCGCTATGCCGCGCGCTTGGCCGAGGCGGCGAAAGAGGGGCTTTGAGGCAGGCACGGATTTCCGTTGCCTTGGGCCCACGTCAGCGCTTGCGGTCGGCGGCGCTTCGGCCTAAGTGACGCGCTTCCTTCGGAGACCTCCATGGCTGGCACATCCCAACACGGCAAGGCGTTCATTCGTCCAAAGCGGAAAGCGCATCTGCTTGTCATCGAGGCGCGTTTCCATGACGAGCTCGCCGATGCCTTGCTCGATGGCGCGACCAAGGCGCTGGAAGAGGCCGGCGCGACCTACGACGTCGTCACCGTTCCCGGCTCGCTGGAGATACCGGCCGTCATTTCCTTTGCCCTGGATGGTGCGGCCGACGGCGGTACGGCCTCTGATGGATTCGTGGCCTTGGGCCCCGTTGTTCGCGGCGATACTCATCATTTCGACATCGTCGCCACTGCATCTTCTCGTTCGCTACTGGCCCCTGCCGGGCAGGAGGCGCTTTGCTTTGTTAATGACACGGCGACCACCGAGAACGAGGAGCAGGCCTGGGTGCGGGCACGCCGCAGCGAGGGCGACAAGGGCGGTTTCGCGGCGCGCGCGGCGCTCACCATGATCGCGCTCAGGGAACGCCTGGGAGCCTCGTCGTGAGCATTCCCACCGCATCCGGCCAGCCGTTCCGTCCGGCCAACAAGCGCGGCGCCGCGCGGCTCGCCGCCGTGCAGGCGCTCTACCAGATGGACGTCGCCGGCAGCGGGCTTCTGGAAATCACCGCTGAATACGAGGCGTTCCGGCTGGGCAAGGAAGTGGACGGCGCGCTCTATCGCGAAGCCGATCCCCAATGGTTCCGCGCCATCCTTGCCGGAGTGGTGGAGAACCAGAAGACCGTCGATCCGATCATTCGCCAGGCGCTGACCGAGGATTGGCCGCTGTCCAGGCTGGATTCGACGCTGCGCGCCATCCTGCGCGCCGGCGTCTACGAATTGATGAAGCGCGAGGACGTGCCGGTGGCGGTGATCGTGTCGGAATATGTCGACATCGCCAAGGCCTTTTACGAGAGGCTCGGCATCGGCTGGTCCAGCTACGAGCAGACGCAGAAGATCATTGGCGAGGCGTTCTTCGCCTTCGCCGACAAGACAGAGGATGGTGAGATTAGATGAAAGCCTTCTACGCCGAGGAACAGAGGCGCCACGACCCGAAGGCCTTCCTCTCCAGCGGCGCGCCGCAGCCCAACCCGGAACAGCCGGCGCGCGTCGAGCGGTTGCTGGCCGGCGCCAGGGCCGCCGGCTGCGCCGTCGAACGCCCCAGGGAGCACGGGCTCGGCCCGGTCGCCGCCGTGCACACACCCGAATATCTCGATTTTCTCGAACATATCTTTGCCCGCTGGCAGCGCATCGAAGGCGCTTCGGCCGAGGTGATCCCGAACATCCATCCGATCGCGCGCAACGGCTCCTACCCCGCCTCGGCGGTCGGTCAGGCCGGGTATCATATGGCCGACACCGCCTGCCCGATTTCGGCCGAGACCTGGGATAGCGCGCTGTGGAGCGCCTGGAGCGCGGTGGAGGCGGCTGAGACCGTCATGGCAGGTGCATCCTCGGCATACGCGCTCTGCCGTCCACCTGGCCACCATGCGTTTGCCGACGTCGCCGGCGGCTTCTGCTTCATCAACAATTCGGCGGTCGCGGCCCAGGCGCTGCGCCGGACGGCCGCGCGCGTGGCGATCCTCGACGTCGACCTGCATCACGGCAACGGCACGCAGGGCATCTTCTATGCCCGGCCCGACGTGCTGACCGTCTCGCTGCATGCCGATCCAGTTCGCTTCTACCCCTTCTTCTGGGGACACGCCGACGAACGTGGCGAAGGACCGGGCCTCGGCTACAATCTCAACCTGCCGCTGCCCCGCAAATCGGCCGATGCGGCTTTCCTGGAGGCGCTCGCCACCGCTTTCCGTCGCATCCACGCCTTCGCGCCGGAAGCGCTGGTCGTCGCGCTTGGGTTGGATGCCTTCGAAGGCGACCCCTTCGGCGGCCTGTCGGTGACGACGCCCGGCTTCGCGCGCATCGGCGAGGCGATCGCCAGGCTTGGCCTACCGACGGTGATCGTCCAGGAAGGCGGCTATCTCTGCGACGCGCTCGGCGACAATCTCACCGCCTTCCTGACCGGCTTCGGCGGCAAGCATCGCTAGGCGCCATGCCGCGAAAGTGCTCCGGCGCCTTTCCCGGCAAACCGCCGGCCAGCTTTGCTGGAACTAGGCGCGCTGCTGCCTGAGCATGGCGATGACACGGTGCACGCTCTCCAGCGTCTCGTCGATCTCCGCCGAAGTGTTGTAGTGGGCAATGCCTATGCGCACGACACCCTGCTCGGCGGGAATGCCGAGCTGGTGGACGATCTCCCACGCATAGTTGTGGCCAGACCACAGGAAGATGTTCTCGCTGTTCATCTGTCTCACGATCGTCTCCGGCGCGATACCGTCGACGGTGAAGGAGACCGTAGGCACACGTTCCGACAGGCGTTTCGGGTCGGTAATGCCGCGGATGGTCAGGCCATCGATATCAGACAAACCGTCGATCAACTTCTGCGCCAAGGCATTTTCATAGGCGATGGACACCTCGAAAGCCCGCGCGATCCGCCGCCTGCGCGATCCGCCCTCGCCGGCCGCCGCGCCAAGATCGGCGAAATAGTCGACAGCGGCGCTCAGGCCGGCCATCAGCTCGATCTGCGGCGTGCCGAGCTCGAAGCGCTCCGGCAGTCCGTCTGAGGAGCAGCGGCACTTGTACGGCTTCAGTGTGTCGATGACCGCCCGGCGCCCCCAGACGATGCCCATATGCGGGCCGAAGAACTTGTAGGCAGAGCAGGCCAGGAAGTCGCAACCGAGCTGCCGCACATCGATCGATCCATGCGGCGCGAACTGCACCGCGTCGACATAGACCAGCGCCCCGGCCGCCTTGGCGATGGCGGTCAGCGCCTGAACGCGGTTGATCGAGCCCGTCAGGTTAGAGGCATAGTTGAGTGCCACAAGCCGCGTCTTTTCCGACAGCAGCGCCTTCAGCGCTTCCTCCTCGACCTGCCAGCTCCGCTCGTCGAAGGGCAGGAAACGCACGACGAGACCAAGGTCCTCGGCAAGCTGAAGCCAGGGCGAGACATTGCCCTCATGGTCCATGCGGGTGACGATGATCTCGTCGCCCGGCTTCATGGAGCGGCCCAGGGTCCGCGACAGGTGGAAGGTCAGCGTCGTCATGTTGGCGCCGACGATGATTTCCTCGGGGCCAGCAGCGCCGAGGAAATCGGCCATGGCCGCATGCGCACCGTCCACCACCTCCTGCGCGGCGACGGTCGTCTCGAAGAAGCCGCCAAGATTGGCGTTGGTGTTGAGCAGGCAGTTCGATACGGCGTCGGCGACCGCCCGTGGCACCTGCGTGCCGGCAGGATTGTCGAGATAGATGCGGCGACGGCCCTTGTCGGTCAGCGAAAGCGCCGGGAATTTCCCGCGCACGGCCTCGATCGGAAAGTTCAACACGGCCTCCATCCCTTTGTCATTCCTTGCTAATCGGCTTGCTTTGGTAATCAATTGCTCAGGGGCACGGATTGCCGACGCGCTGATGGATCGCGTCGACTGCCTTCTGCATCTCCTCTGTCCAGGCCACGTCGGCCGAGGCCAGCGCCATTTCGAGTTGCGCTATCGAAGTGGCGCCGATGATGTTCGAGGCGACGAACGGCCGGCTCGACACATAGGCATTGGCGAACAGCGCCGGCTCCATGCCGAAAGAGCGCGCCAACTCGTTGTACTCGAGCAGAACTTCGGCGGCATTCGGTGTCTCGTAGCGCTGGCCCCGATTGAAGAGCTGCGAGCGCGATCCCTTCGGGCGGGCGCCATGGTCATACTTGCCCGTAAGGTAGCCCTGGGCCAACGGCGAATAGGCGAGCAGGGAAACGTCTTCCCGCTGGCAGACCTCCGCCAAGTTTACCTCGAAGGTGCGGTTGACGAGATTGTAGGCGTTCTGCAGCGAGACGGCGCGCGGGCCGCCGCCCCTGTCGGCCTCGGCCAGGAAGCGCATCACGCCCCAGGAGCTTTCGTTGGACAGGCCAAGATGGCGGATCTTGCCGGCCTTCACCAACTCGTCGAAGACGCCGAGCGTTTCGGCGATCGGCGTCTCGTCCGAAGGCGCGCCGGCGGCATCGGCTCGCGGCGCCACGCCACCGACGCGGGTCGGATTGGCGCCCCATGGCACATCTCTGTCCGGCCAGTGGATCTGGTAGATGTCGATGTAGTCGGTGCCGAGCCTGCTCAGGGATTTCTCGACCGCGTCGAGGATGTCGGCCCGAATGAGCTTCGATGGACGATCGCCGCGAAACCACGCGTTGGTGGTTCGTCCAACCACCTTCGAGGCCAGCACGACCTGGTCGCGATTGCCCTTTGCCTTCATCCAACTGCCGACGATCTTCTCGGTCCGCCCTTGCGTCTCGGCCTTGGGTGGGATCGGGTAGAGTTCGGCCGTGTCGATGAAATTGACGCCGCGCGCGAACGCCAGGTCCATCTGGGCATGGCCTTCGGCCTCGGTGTTCTGCTGCCCCCAGGTCATGGAGCCAAGGCATATCTGGGAAACAAGAAGGTCGGTCCGACCGAGACGGCGTCTGTGCATCGAAAATTTGCTCCGGCGGGAGGTTTGCGCGAAGGCGCGAGGAGGAGACCGCCAGCATACAGGAAAGCGGAGGCGCTCTCCAAGTCCGCATCGGGCGGAAAGGCAGGGCTTATCCAGCGCTCAGCGCCCGCGAGCGGACTTCCGCTTGGCCTCGTCGATCAGCATGTTGGCAATCTGCATGCGGATCATGGCGCGCTGGCGCAGATGCGGGGCCACCCGGTCGGGATGGTTCGCGAACGCAAAGCTGCGGCGCAACCGGCTGAAATCGGCATCCTGCGCCTCTGAACCAAGCCCAAGCTCGGCCGCGATCGCCTCTGGATCGACCGGCGGCAGCTTCTCCTCGCGCTCGGGCGGTTCACCGCCGAGAGCCGCTCGCGCCTGGTCGAGCAGCGCAGCGAACTCGCTCGCCAGATCGGCGCCCGCCTCGCGATACTCGGCGGCGAAGGTCTCGCCGGAAACCTTGATGCGGCCGGAATGAAGCTCATCCACGACGGAGAGATAGTCAAATGGAATGGACGGTCGAGGGCTCTCCTCGTCGCTCCGCGCGGACGAGACGATGAGGTCGTCGAGCAGCGCGGCAAAATCCTGCCTGGCTCCCGTACCGATCTCTGCCTCCCCCCGTTCGACATGCTTTGGCGTCACAATAGCGGCCGCTCGTTAAGAATGCATGCCACTGATCGTGACGAATCGAATGGTCGGCCCGTGTCAGATAAAAAGCCGGACTGCACATGCATGCAGTCCGGAAAGTCGCCGGAAGTTGGCGAGGAAAGCCGGCCATGTGCCGGCACATGACATACGGTGGAAGTCGTCTCGAAGTTTCATCCGGCGTCGGAAAATGTGGCCAGAAAAATCAGCCGGGCATGGCAGGCATGCAAATGCTGCACTGCACAATTGTCACGATTCACCTATATTTGGGCTCGTGGAGGACCAATCAGGAGCCTTGATCATGGGTTTCTTCACTGAAATGTTCGCCCGGCCACGCCCCAAGGAAAACATCCGCTATCGGGCCGCCCTTGCCCTGTTGCACTCGATGAGCAACGCCGACCGCGCCGACATCGGCATCAAGCCTGCAGATTTCCCCCGCATCGCACGGGAAATGTCCATTCGCTGACAATCTTGCGTCAGGCTTCGCGGGCCTTTGGAACGACAGAGATGCGAGGCACGTGGCAACGTCCGCGTGCCTCTCGCCCCCTGCGCCTCAGCGCGATCCCAGGAAGGTCGCCTTGCCCAAGGGCACGCCATTGTGGCGCAGGATGTCGTAGGCCGTCGTGAGGTGGAAATAGAAATTGGGCATGGCGAGATTGAGCAGATACTGCATGCCCGGCATCGAGAGTTCGCGCCCGCCGAGCTTCACATCGATCATCCTGTCGTCGGAGCCATTGATCTCAGCCGCCGAGAAAGTCGCGAGATAAGCGACGGTCTTGGCGATCCGCGCCTCCAGATCGGCGAAGCTAGCCTCATTGTCCTCGTATTTCGGGACCTCGCGACCGGCCAGGCGCGACGGCGCGCCCTTGGCATGATCGGTCGCGATCTGCACCTGCCTGGTCAGCGCGAACATATCTGGTGCCAGCCGCGCGGACAGGAACACCTGGGGATCGATCTTGCGCTCGGTCGCGTTCTGTTCGGCCGTCGCAAGCACGTTGGAGAGTGCCTTCAGCCTTGCCGAGAACACCGGCACGGATGCCTCGTACATCGATATCGTCACGTCGAAATCTCCCTTGCGGCAGGAACGCCGGCGCAAGCGAGCTAGCGCCTTCCGACGCGATTCTTCAAGCGTCACCAGCCCGCCGCAATCGCCATGATAGACTTTTGGCCTGAGATGGAGATTCGCGATGAGACATGCCGTTTTCGCAGCGACTGCCGTCCTTGGCCTGGCCGCCATGGCACAGACGACGCACGCCGCCGAGGCGCCCTACGTGGACGACAGGTCGAGCGCGGAATCCGTCATCCAGTCGCTCTACAGCGCGATCAACCGTCACGAGTTCGCGCGCGCCTGGGGCTACTACGACGACGCCAAGCCGACGAAAGACTTCGATACGTTCGTAAAGGGCTATGACGGTACCCAGGAGGTAGAGGTCAGGACCGGCACGGCGGCGAGCGAAGGCACGGCCGGCAGTGTCTATTACAGCGTTCCGGTAGCCATCAAGGCGACGGACAAGAGCGGAAACGCCCAGGTTTTCGCCGGCTGCTATACGTTGCGCCAGGTGAGCGCCCAGGCACAGGAGCCGCCGTTCCGGCCGATCTTCATCGACAAGGGCGAGCTGAAGCCATCGACCGCCGATTTCGACAGCGCCTTGCCGGAAAGCTGCGATGGCAGCGCGCCGCCGCCGAAGAAGGATATGGCGCTGGAACTGGCCAAGAAAGCCTTCGCCTCTAACTATGGCGACCGGTGCGACAAGAAGATGCCCGGTGGCGATCCGCGCGGCGAGCCGGACGCCTACACCATTCGCTACAAGGGCGAAGGCGCGGCCGAAAACGACCCCGATCGCGAGACACGGCTGTTCCGCTTCTTCTGCGCCATGGCCGCCTACAATGAGAGCTCGATCTACTATGTCTACGACGACGTCTCCGGCCTGCGCCAATTGCAGTTTGCGGCGCCGACCCTCGACATCCGCTACGAGAACAACAACACCGAGGGCAAGGTCGAGTCGATCAACATCACCGGATTCCAGACCGAGGACCAGGCGGTGAACTCGGAATATGACGACGCGACCAAGACCATCACGTCATTCGGCAAGTGGCGCGGCGCGGGCGACGCTTCATCGACCGGCACCTACCTTTTCAGGCATGGCACCTTCTCGCTGGTCCAGTACGACGTCGACGCCTCCTATGACGGGAAGGTCAATCCGCAGACCATACTGGACTACAACACCGCGCCCTGAGCCGTTGCCTAAGGGCATGATGCCGAAAAATGCAAAGCGGTTTTCCCGGGAAAAGCGCGTGGCGCCTTTCCCTGACATCATCCGGCTCTAGGGCGCTTTCGACAGCATCCAGTTGAGCGTGCCGCGCCAGTCCGTCATCCGGATGGGCGTGCCGTGGGTGCCGGTCTCGAAGCGCACGAAGCGCGCCGGATAGGCCTTCGATTTGGATCGTATCGAGCGGAAGAAGGCCTCCTGGTTGGCGACCGGGAAAACCACGTCATGGCTGCCCTGGCCGAAAAACACAGGCACGCGGCGCTTGAAGGCCGGGCTGCTGAAAAAGCTCTCGTCCCACAGCGAGCCGAGCAGCAAGAGGCCGCTGATGCGAGCGCCGGTATCCTTGCGGGCCGCGAGTTTCCAGCACAACGATCCACCCATCGAGCCGCAGGCGACGAATATCCTGGCTCCTGGCGACGCCCCGGCATAGTGATCGATGAGCGCTGCGACCTGCGCTGCGCCCTTGTCGCCGAAATCGGAAAAGTCGGGCGACAGATAGAGGCCGCCATTGCCGGCCATCAGGTTCTTGAGGCGGTTGAAATTACCGCCGAAGGTGAAGTCGTCCACGCCCTGCTTGCGGCTGCCGCCCTGCCCGTGCAGGTAAAGCACGATGATCGACGCGCCCTCGGTCTTGCCGACCGCGACATGCCTGACATCCCCCGCGTCCGTCCTCAGCATCAAATCCTGCTGCACGCGCCGCACGCCGGTGTCGGTATATTGAGCATGGACGCGTTTTTCCGGCACCTCATCGCGCTGGTTGATGTCGCGCATCTCGCGGTAGTCGAGGACCGTGTAGGCGCCGTCGTCACCGGATGAAAGCGCCGCCGGATAAGCGAAGAGCTCGTCCTTGAAGGGTTTCAGCGATTGCGTCTGCGCTTGCGCGGACAGCGAAAGAAGAAATGAGAGCCCAGCCAGCCAGCCAGCGGAGCGCTTGCGGAAGGGGGAGGACGCCAGAGCGAGCGGAAAGAAGCGGAAAACCATGGCGCATGGCATGCGGAATCAAGCTTCGGTTTGTCAATCCTGCAAGACGCCACCCGCGCCTTCCAGCGCCTCGCGCGTGTCAACGTCGACGGAGGCGCCCTGCCCGATCTCCACGTCGATGACGTCGAGCCCTTCCGCTTCGACCAGATGGCGCGCGCCGGTGTCACCCTCGAGATGTGCGATGGCCGGGAAGAGCGAGCGCGGCAGCAGCACCGGGTTGCCGCGCCTGCCGCCATGGGAAGCACGCACCACAGAGCGGCCGCCCGACTTGCGGAAAGCGTCGATGAGGCTGTCCATGTCGGCCGACGAGATGCCGGGCATGTCGCCGAGGACGATCATCGCGCCGGCCGCATCGGCGGAAACCTTGGCGATCCCCGCTTTCAACGACGACGCCAGGCCCTCGGCGAAATCCGGATTGTCGGTGACGGCGAGATCCAGTCCGGCGAGCGCATCACGCACGCGCTCGCGCTGGTGCCCGGTGACCACCACCGTGCCGGAGGCCTTGGAGCCCAGCGCGCGCTCGGCCGCGCGGCGCACCAGCGGCTTGCCGTCGAACAGCGCCAGCAGCTTGTTGGGCCCGCCCATGCGACTCGAACGGCCGGCGGCCAGAAGCACGATGTCGACCTTCGGTTCGGATCGTGCCGACTGCGGGGCCGGCTCGCGCGGCTGCGGCCTTGTCGGGATTTCCATCAGCAGCCCGCCTACCCCCATGCCGGCGATATCGCGCGCGGTGACGTCGAGCCCGGCGACCAAGCGGTCCAGTACCCAGTCGAAGCCGTTTTCCTTGGGGCTACGGGCGCATCCGGGCGCGCCGATGACGCGCTTGCCGGCAAGCGTGCCCAGCACCAGAAGGTTGCCTGGGTCAACAGGCATGCCGGCGCGCACGACGGTGCCGCCCGCCCGTTCGATCGCAGCGGGAACGACATCGGAAAAATCGCTCATCGCCGAAGCGCCGAAGATCACCACCATGTCGTTGTCGCGCGCCAGCGAGGCGGCGGCTTCCGCGACCGGACCGATTTCGTGCGGCGTGCGGCGCTCGGCCGTCAACCGGCCCCCGGACCGCGCAAGGCGAGCTTCGGTGACGCGCAGCGTCTTGTCGAGGACGCTCGCCTTGACGCCCGGCAGCACCGTCTGGATGACGCCGACGCGGATCGGCCGAAAAGCGTTGACGGCGAAGATCTCACCGCCCGCGCAAATCCCGGATACGGCGTAGACCAGATCGGCCGCGACGGCGTAGGGGATGATCTTGACCGTCGCTACCATCTGCCCCTTCTCGACCGGAGCATACTGCGCCAAGGTGGCGATGGTTATCGTCGGATCGACCGCGTTGATGGCGTCGATCATCACGGCGTTGACGGTGAAGACGCCGGCAGCCTCGGCATGGAGATTGACCCGCCCGGTCGCTGCGGGCTTCGCCTCGATGTTGCGGTGGCTCATGGCGGCGACGATCCGCTCGGCGGCGACGTCCTCGCCAAGATCGCCGGGATCGAGCACCGCCACGACGACCTGTTCGGCGCCCGCAGCCTTCAACGCGGCAAGGTCCTCCGCGCTCAGCCTGTGCGCCTTGCGGAACCGCCTTTCACCAGCCGTCGCCGCATGGGCAAGCACTGCGCCCTCGGCCAGATCGATCGGAACCGGACCGAACTTCACGCCGCGACACCCTTATTGTCCAGACCACGCGAGCGGAAGGCGTGGATGGTCTGCGCGAGGATGGCAACGGCGATCTCGGCCGGGCTCGCCGCGCCGATATCGAGGCCGATCGGCGCGTGGATGCGCGCGATCTCGTCGGCGCTGGCGCCCAGCGCCAGCAGACGCTCGACCCGCTTGGCGTGCGTCTTGCGGCTGCCGAGCGCCCCGACATAGAAACATCGGGCGTCGAGCGCCGCCTTCAGCGCGAAGTCATCGATCTTCGGGTCGTGGGTCACGGCCGCCAACGCCGTATAGCTGTCGAGCGGCGAACGCTTGAGGACGTCCTCCGGCCATTCGGCATGCAGAGCGACATCGGGGAAGCGATCGGCCGTGGCGAAGGCCGTGCGGGGATCGACGATCTCCACGGGGTAGCCGGCGATCCTGGCCATCGGCGCCAGTGCCTGGCTGATGTGGACCGCGCCGATGACCACGAGGCGCGGGCGCGGCAGATGCGCGTTGAGGAAGAAGGTCCGTCCTTCCGCCTCCACCGAGCCGGAATTGCCGGTGCGAAACGCGCGGGCGATCGCCGTCCCCAGATCGCCTGCCACATGGTCGCCCTCGCGCACGACGCGATCGCGACCGTCGCCAAGGTCGGTGACGAGCATCGCCGCGCGGCGGGCGCGGCGTTCTGCGTTCAATGTCTTGAGGACGTAGGGGTCCATCACGAAATCTCTTGTTCGAATGCAGCCGCAAACCGGTTCCCACTTCGCGGGATCATGGCTTTGGATCTGAACATGATCTGATCCGCAAACCGGTTCCCACTTTGCGGGATCATGTTCTAGCCCAACCGCTCGACATAGACCTTGATGCGGCCGCCGCAGGAGAGCCCCACCTGCCAGGCCGTTTCGTCAGCAACGCCGAACTCGAGCATCCTGGCCTTGCCAGAGCCGATGACATCGATCGCCTCCGTCACCACCGCGCCTTCGACGCATCCACCGGAAACCGAGCCGTGAAAATTGCCTTCGGCGTCGATGACCAGGTGACTGCCCACGGGCCGAGGCGCCGAGCCCCATGTTTCCACCACCGTCGCGACGGCGACATCCTTGCCGTCCTTCATCCAGCCTTCCGCTATGATCAGCGGATCGCGGGCCTCATCGAGATAAATGCTGTGGTCCATCGTCGCTTCTCTCAAAGTCTGTTTTTCCGCCGAAAAGTCCGTCATTCCGGGGAAACCGATATCTCCTTGCAACCATATGGCTATGCCGCCTGCCTGTCGCCAGCCCGCATCCAGCGGCGCGGATCGACCGAGGCGGCCGGCCGTTGGTCCAGCGAAGCGCAGAGATCGGCCAACGCGTCGAGATTGTGAACCGCCCGGAATTCGTCGACATGCGGCAGCATGGCCCGGACCCCGCGAGCGCGCGCCTCGAAGCCGTCGAAACGCAGCAGCGGGTTGAGCCAGATCAGCCTGCGGCAGGATTTGTGCAGGCGTTCCATCTCTTCCGACAGGCCGCCGATCTCATCGCGCTCCAGCCCGTCGGTTATCAGCAGCACCACGGCGCCCTGCCCCAGCACGCGCCGCGACCACAGCCGGTTGAATTCGGCGAGCGTGTCGCCGATCCGGGTGCCGCCTGACCAGTCCTTCACCACTGCCGAGCAGTCGGCCAGTGCGGCGTCCGGGTCGCGGTGGCGCATCTGCCTGGTCAGGTTGGTGAGCCTGGTTCCGAAGACGAATGTGTGCACGCGGCGGCGCTTCTCCGTCAACGCATGCAGGAAATGCAGAAAGATGCGCGTGTACTGGCTCATCGAGCCCGAAATGTCGGCAAGCACGACAAGCGGCGGATGTACCAGCCGGGGCGAACGGAACCGCGGCAGGATCAGCGTGCCTCCGGTGCGCGCCGCCGCCCGCATCGTGGCCCGTGGGTCGATACGGCGGCCATGCGCATCGGCCGTGTAGCGCCGCGTCCTGATCATGTCGAAGGGCAAGCGAAGTGCCGCGATCGCCTTCCTGGCTTCCGCCAATTCCGCCGCGTTCATCTGGGCGAAGTCCTTGCCGCGCAGAACCTCGTTGCCGGAGAAGGTAAAGCGCGCATCGACCTCGATCTCGGGGATCTCCCGAGGCGGCTGGCTTTTCTGGTGGCCTTCGAACATCGCCTGGCTGACACGGTTCTCGGCCGCGCGTGGCTTCTGCTTTTCCCTGTTGTCCGGCGCTACCGGCGAAAACATGGCAAGCAACTTCTCGATCAGTTCACGCGACTTCCAGAACAGGCGGAAGGCCTCGTCGAACGTGGCGTGGTCCTCGCGCCGCGAGACGAGCACGGCATGCAAGGTCCAGTAGAAATCGTCGCGTGAACCGATGCCGGCCGCCAGCACCGCCTCAATAGCGTCCTTGACGGAGGCAGGCCCGACCCGCATGCCGGCCTTGCGCAGCGTACGGGCGAAATAGACGATGTTGTCGGCGATGCGTCCGTCCGGCGTCGCCTCCCTGGGTTCGTGCCGCGGCGACTTCATTGCCCTACTCCGCCGCCGACAGCTCGGCCTTCACCTCGTTGAGGATGCGCCGGCCCTCGCCCTGCTCGATACGGGCAATATCGTCCTGGTATTTCAGCAGCACGCCGATTGTGTCGGCAACAGTTTCCGGATCGAGCGCGACCTTGTCGAGCTCGGTCAGGGCGCCTGCCCAGTCGATCGTTTCGGCGACGCCGGGCGCCTTGAACAGCTCGATCTGGCGCAGCTTCTGGATGAAGGAAACCACTTCCGCCGAAAGCCTGCGATTGGCCTGCGGCACCTTCCTGCGCACGATCTCCAGCTCCCGCTCGGCATTGGGATAGTCGACCCAATGATAGAGGCAGCGCCGCTTCAGCGCGTCGTGGATCTCGCGCGTCCGGTTGGTGGTGATGATGACGATAGGCGGTTCTTCCGCCTTGATGGTCCCGAGTTCCGGCACGGTGACCTGGAAATCCGACAGGATCTCGAGCAGGAATGCCTCGAACGCCTCATCAGTACGGTCGAGCTCGTCGATTAGGAACACCGGCGCGGCGCCCGCCTTGCCGGTCAGCGCATCGAGCACGGGGCGGCGGATCAGGTACTTTTCCGAAAAGACATTCCGCTCCATGTCGGTCCGGTCGACCTTGCCGGCCGCCTCCTCCATGCGGATCTCGATCATCTGGGCGGCGTAATTCCACTCATAGACCGCGGAGGAGACGTCGAGCCCCTCGTAGCACTGCAGGCGGATCAGTCTGCGGCCGAGCGCCTGGGCGAGTACCTGTGCAGT
>OFTY01001099.1_pt1 | contig 13492 bp, 17 predicted proteins | sample 1775061 | NCBI WGS metagenome assembly OFTY01 (sample SAMN08195773, study PRJEB24354) | sludge metagenome | isolation source: sludge from phenol fed wastewater aerobic bioreactor B | place: India: Nagpur | collected 2016-09-16 | reverse complement strand
GCGGCGATCTTTTCACGTTATGCGCGTTTCGATATGCCGCTGCAGCAGGCCGTGACCGCGCCGCGCTGGCTTCTGGGCCGTACCTGGGGCGAAGACAGCACAAGCCTGAAGCTGGAAAATCGGTTCGCGCCCGAAACGGCGGAGGCGCTGAAGATGGCGGGCCATCAGGTGGAGATGCTGCCCGCCTTCACCTCGGTCATGGGTCACGCGGGCGCAATCGTGCGTCATGCATCGGGCCTTCTTGAGGGCGCCGCCGATCCGCGCAGCGACGGCGTGGCGGCAGCATGGTGAGCAGGCCAGGCGGTGCGCGCGCGGTGACGCGCTGCGACAGGCTGGGCCTTCCGCCTTACAGTGACATGCCTGACGGCCTTTACCGCGCCTATCTCACGCCTTCCTATGCTTCGGCCCAGTACGCGCTGGCGGAATGGATGCGCGAAGCGGGCATGACGGTGCGGCTGGATTCTGCGGCCAACCTGATCGGCCGCTATGACGGCCTTGGCGATGGCCCCGCGCTTTTGATCGGCAGCCATATCGACAGCGTGCGCGATGGCGGGCGCTATGACGGCCCATTGGGCATCATGCTGGGCATCGAGGCTGTGGCGGCGCTGCACGTAGCGGGCAGGCGCCTCGCCTATCCCATGGGAGTGATCGCGTTCGGTGTCGAGGAAGGATCACGATTTCCCGCAGCCATGCTGACCAGCCGCGCGGCCGCCGGAACGCTCGATACCGATCTTGCCGTCATCGCCGAGCATGGCCACCCTGCCCGCTGCGTCAGCGGAGGAGCCGAGCCCGGTCGGGCAATTCATCACCAGGATGACATCCGTTCCGGGATCCGCTGCCAGGGCTTCGAGCGCCACTCCATAGCGCTCCGGCGGCGCGTCACCAACGATGTCTATCGGGTTCGCTCGCGACCATGTGGCCGGAAGCACATCGTTGAGTCGCGTGAGCGTCGACGGCGCAAGCTCGGCCAGTTCGCCGCCACGATCGATGAGCTTGTCTACCGCCAGGACGCCCGCGCCGCCCCCATTGGTAATGATGCCGACACGCGCCCGTTCGAGCGGAGAATAGCGCGCAACCGTCTCGGCGGCGTCGAACAGTTCCGCGAGATCCTTCACCCGCAGCACCCCTGCCCTTCGCAATGCTGCATCCACCACCATGTCCGCGCCTGAAAGCGCGCCGGTGTGAGTAGCAGCCGCCCTGGCTGCCTGCTCGTGGCGCCCGGGCTTGATCGCGATGACTGGCTTTAGGCGGGCTGCTGCCCGCGCGGCCGACATGAACTTTCGCGGATTGGGTATGCTTTCAAGATACATCACGATGGCGCGCGTGTGAAAGTCGCCAGCCAGCATGTCGAGGCAATCGCCGACGTCGACATCGGCCATGTCGCCGAGGGAAATTATCCGGGAAAATCCAACATTGTTTTCAGCCGCCCAATCAATCAGCGAAGTGGCGACGGCGCCGGACTGTGAAATCAGCGAGATGGTTCCGGATTTGGCCGCCATGTGGGCAAAGCTGGCGTTGAGCTTCACGGGAGGGATGATGAGCCCGACTGTGTTGGGCCCGATGATCCGCATGAGCGATGGCCTGGCAGCGTCGAGCATTGCCTGCCGCAAGCCATTCCCGTTGTTCAACCCGGCCGTGATGACGACGGCCGCGCGCGCCCCCCTCTCGGCCAGGTCGCGCACGATGCCGGGAACCGTATCGGCGGGAGTAATGATCACGGCCAGATCGGGAGGGCCGGGAAGATCGGCGACCTTTGCATAGCAGCGAAGGCCCGCAAGCTGCGAGTATTTCGGATTGAGCGGCCAGATCTCACCTTCGAAGCCGCCCCTCATGATGTTCTCGAAGACCACGCGACCGACCGAGCCGATACGCTCCGAAGCGCCGACGACAGCGAGGGATTTCGGCGAGACCACGTACTCAAGATTTCGGATTGTCATCCTGGGAAGCTCCTTGCCGTCACCTTCGCCAACAGCGGCGGGCATTCATTGCGCTGGATCAAAGCCAGCCCGCGTTTTCGTGTTTATCTGGCGCGGATGCACGCCATTGGCCTCTTCGACGAGACCCGGCCGTCAAAAGGAGAACTCGATGAGCTACTATATCAGCAGAAGCCTCGACATGCCGTTTGACGCGGCTATCGAACATGTCACCAAGAGCCTGGCAGGCAAAGGCTTCGGCATTCTTACGAGGATCGACGTTCAGCAGACGATGAAAGCCAAGCTGGGTGTGGACTTCAAGCCTTACCTGATCCTTGGCGCTTGCAACCCGCATTTTGCGTGGCGCGCGCTGCAGGCGGAGGACAAGATTGGCGCCATGCTGCCTTGCAACGTAATCGTCACCGAGACAACGCCCGGAAAAGTCGAAGTCGCGGCGATCGATCCGGTCGCAGCCATGGGCGCCATCGGCAACGCTACGGTAGCCGCCATAGCCAATGATGTTCGGCTTTTGCTGCGGGAAATGATCAGCGAGCTGTGATGGCTGCAGTCATGACCGAGTCCGTGCTCAGGCGCACGCTGCTGGCTATTGCCATTCTGGGCCTGATGCTTGGAGCAGGAGGCTGGCGAATTGGTCTCGGCCCGGTTCAGGCCGGGACCATCTGGACAGCGGCAACTCTGCCCGTGGTGGCGGCCCTCGCCGTTTCGATGCTGCGCGATTTCTGGATCGGTCGCATCGGCGTCGATGCCATCGCTCTTGTTTCGATGTCGGCGGCGCTGCTGCTTGGTCAGCCCTTTGCGGCCCTGGTCGTTGCGATCATGTATTCCGGCGGCACGGTGCTTGAGGATTTCGCGCGAGGACGAGCGGAGCGAAACCTGAAGGCCCTGACTGACCGCGCCCCGCGGGTGGCGCATCGAAAGTCAGGAAGCGGCACCGAAATCGTTCCCGTCGATCAGGTGGCGGTTGGCGACGAGATTCTCGTGCGCGCCGGTGAGTTGCTGCCCGTCGACGGCGTATTGATCGACGCTTCCGCCCAACTCGACGAGTCGACCGTCAGCGGAGAGCCTCTGCCTGAGCGGCGTAGCGCCGGTGACAAACTGTCCAGCGGCACCGTCAACGCGGGCGAGGCCTTTGTCATGCGAGCATCCGCCAGCGCCGACAAGAGCACCTACGCCGCAATCGTTCGAATGGTCGCGGCCGCTCAAACCGCCAAGGCACCATTTATACGGATCGCCGATCGTTTCGCGCTGCTGCTTCTTCCGTTGACACTCCTGGTCGCGGGTATCGCCTGGTACCTTTCAGGCGACCCGATTCGTGCCCTCGCCGTATTGGTGGTAGCCACGCCTTGTCCGCTGATACTCGCAGCCCCCGTAGCCTTTATTGGCGGCGTGTCGCGGGCTGCCCGCGCAGGCATCTTGATGAAAGGCGGAACGGCCTGGAAGCTCTTGCCCAGGTGCGCACCGCGATATTCGACAAGACCGGGACCTTGACGGTCGGTGGCGCCGAACTCATCGGGATCGATGTCGCCCCGAACCGGAGCGCGGATGAACTGCTTCGGCTCCTGGCTTCGCTCGAACAGGCTTCGCATCACGTTCTTGCCGATTCGATCGTACGCATCGCCCGCGGCAGAAGGCTGACACTTTCGCAGCCTCGTGATGTGAGGGAATATCGCGGCGAAGGTTTGAAAGGTCGGATAGCGGGACGGTCGGTCGTTGCCGGGTCGAGGTCGCTTGTCCTGGCGAACGGATCACCACCTCCCTGGATCCAGGGCAGCGAGAAGTGCTACCACAACGCGCCGGTGCTCAGGGTCTATCTGTCGCTCGATGGCGAACTCGCGGGCATATTCACATTCGGGGATGCGCCTCGCGAGGACGCCGGCGACACTCTGCGCGGCCTGCGTTCAGCCGGAGTGAGCCGGGTCGTGATGCTTACCGGCGATGACGCTTCGGCAGCCCGTAAGGTTTCAGCGGCGCTTGAACTTGATGCTGTGATCACCGATGCCACGCCTGCGGACAAGGTTAAAGTGGTCGAGGCAGAGAAGATGCTCGCGCCGACGGTGATGGTGGGTGATGGCATCAACGACGCCCCCGCCCTGGCCGCGGCGACCGTCGGCATTGCGATGGGGGCTCGTGGTGGGACGGCCTCGTCGGAGGCGGCGGATATCGTCATTCTGACCGACAGGTTGCAGCCGGTCGCGGAGGCGCTGTCGATCGCCAGAAGGACCCGCGGGATCGCCCTGCAAAGCATCGTCGTCGGACTGACTCTGTCCGGCGCGGCGGTGGCGCTTGCGGCCATGGAGCAGATAACGCCTGTGGCTGGAGCGCTCCTCCAGGAAGGCATCGATGTTGCCGTTATCCTCAATGCACTGCGTGCACTCGGCGATGGGCGTTTCAAACTCAATCGAGACACGGGAGGTAGCAGGTCATGATGCAGGAGAATCTGGCGGTTTGCACCAAGTGCGGGACGATCAATCGCCTGCCGGCCGCGCGAAACGGCAACGACGCGAAGTGCGGAAGGTGCGGCACGCGGTTGTTTTCCGGCCATCCGGAAGATGTGGACGCCGCGCAGTTCGACCGCCAGGTTGCTCGAAGCGGCATTCCCGTCCTGGTGGACGTTTGGGCTCCGTGGTGCGGACCATGCAAGATGATGGCACCGGCCTACGCCGCCGCCGCCGCGGAGTTGGAGCCTCAAATACGGCTGATCAAGCTGAATTCCGACAAGGAGCAGGCACTTGCCGCTCGACTGGGCATTCGCAGCATTCCGACCATGATGCTGTTCCTGCACCATCGGGAGATAGCACGTACATCCGGAGCAATGGCCGCGTCTCAGATTGTCAGTTGGGTCCGCTCTCACATTCGGCCAGGAGATTGAACCGGGCTCGTTTGACCCTGATCAAAGCCGCAGCCGCCGACTTCGGTAGGAATCGGGTCGGAAGGAGTTCGCCATGACCCGTTTGCAGGACCTCACACCGAAATACCGCCATATCCGCCTGGTGCTCGCGCGCGAGCCCGATCACCCTGAAGGAGATCGGGAAGAAGGGTACGATCTCCTTGCTCCGCTTACCGACGAAGGTCGCCTGGACGCCGCCGATTGGAAAACCCACGCTGCCGTCTGCCGTGTCCGTCATTTTCGTCCTGATGAAAACGACGTAATCGGCCGATTACGTCGCAAGCCGGGTGGCCAATGGTATTTCGACTATGCCGAAGGCGACCGCGACGACGAGATCGGAATGGACTTCGACGATGAGCGTTTCGTGACGGGTGAGTATGTGGCGATCAAGCGCAATGGCGCCGTGCATACATACCAGGTGGCCCGCGTCGAGCACCCCTAGGTCCTGATCGGTCGGAGGCCGGACCATGCCACGCCGCGTGTTGGTGATCGTGGGGCACCCAGATCCTTCGCCCGACCGGCTTTGCCGAGGATTGGCCGGGGCCTATATCGAAGGCGCTGAACGGTCGGGCCACGAGATACGCAGGATCGATCTTGCATTGCTGGAGGTTCCATTGCTCCGGACAATGCGGGAGTTCGAGCACGGAACGATCCCGGACAGTATCCAGGACGCGGCCGAAGCATTGGTCTGGGCAGAGCACATCGTCATCGTCTTTCCGCTCTGGCTGGGGACGATGCCGGCTTTGCTTAAGGCATTTCTGGAACAGGTGATGCGACCGGGCACCGCTTTTGTCTATACGGACAAGACGGGCAGAGCCGTACGATCGCTGTTGCGCGGCCGGTCGGCACGCCTTGTGGTGACAATGGGAATGCCCGCGCCTGTCTACCGGCTCTGGTTCCTGTCGCACGGCGTTGCCGGCATGCGGCGGTCTATCCTCAGCTTTGTCGGCATCCGTCCGGTACGCGAGACCCTGTTTGGCATGGTCGCGACCGCTAGCGATGCGAAGCGCGCAAGCTGGATGGGGCAGATGCGGAAACTGGGTGAGCGCGCGCGATAGTTTCTAAGGCTTCAGAACAGCCGCTCCACTCAGCCTGCCTGCCCGCAAATCATCCAACGCCTGGTTGGCTTGTTCCAGAGGATACGCCTTTGTGTGGGTATGCACCTGCGCGCGCCGCGCTATCGGACAGAACTCTTCGGCGTCGCGGCGGGTGAGGTTCGCGACCGACACCAGCTCCCTCTCCTCCCAAAGCAGCCGATAGGGCATTGCCGGGATGTCGCTCATATGAATGCCGCCGCACACCACCCGACCACCCTTCCGCACGGCCCGCAGCGCCATCGGCACGAGTTCTCCCACCGGCGCGAACATGATCGCCGCGTCGAGTGGCGCGGGCGGCAACTCCTGCGATCCTCCAACCCAAACCGCGCCCAACGTTCGAGCGAATTCCTGTGCCTGAGAGTCGCCCGCACGCGTAAAGGCGAATATCTCGCGTCCTTCCCAGATCGCCACCTGCGTAATGATGTGAGCGGCTGCTCCAAAGCCATAGATGCCCAGCCGTTTGCCCTCGCCTGCCTTCTTCAGGCAGCGCCAGCCGATCAGGCCGGCGCACAACAGAGGCGCCAGTGATATCGGATCCGCGGAAGCATCGAGATCGAAAGCGAAATGCGTGTCGGCAACGACACGGCTGGCGAAGCCGCCATCGCGCGTGTAGCCGGTGAAGAGCGGCCGGTCACAGAGGTTTTCGGCGCCGGAGGCGCAAAAAGCGCAATGTCCGCAAGTATGTCCAAGCCAGGGGACGCCCACACGCCGCCCCAGCCGGGATGTGGGCACTCCCTCGCCGACCAGGTCGACGATGCCGACAATCTCATGCCCAGGCACGAGCGGTAGCTTCGGATTGTGCAAATCCCCGTCCACGACATGCAGGTCGGTTCGGCAGACAGCGCAGGCTTCCACCTTCAGCCGGATCTCGCCGGGTCCCGGCACCGGATCGGGATAATCCATGGCCTTCAAAGGCGTGCCCGGCTTCTCCAGCACCATTGCCTTCATGATAGCCTCGAGTTCCTAGAATAGGGACGGGAACGATTGCTCGTGGCTTGGCGATACACCAGTCACGCCAATGCTAGCGTGCGCGTTTGACCCGCACCGGGCGAGGAGAGTGACAACCTGTAGGGTGACGTTTGACGGTCGTAGCCAAACCCAGAAGGTTCCCAGCAACCGCCAGATAGGCGAGGCCGAGTATCCCGGCCCAGATAGTGATGACATCGGAGGTCATGGCCATGTCCTTTTCGATCGACACAGCCCGACAATCGCATTTCCCGTCGCGCCCATCATTGATGCCGATCAATCAGGATCGTGGCTCATTCGTTCGGTCACCACCAAGGCCATCGTTTCGGGACTACGGGCCCAGGGACTTGATATAAGCGATGATGGCGTCGACCTGTTCGGGACTGGCCACGAATTCCGGCATGTCGGGATGTCCGGTCGAAATCCCCTCGGCCAGCGCCTCCTGCAGGTCTTCGATCGGATAGCGCAGATGCAATGATCGGAACGGAGGAGCGTCGGGATGGCTGCTTTCGCCAGTCGCGCCGACCGCGTGGCAACGCGCACAGTTCGTTTCGACCAGTTTCTTGCCATAGCCGATTTCCGGATTGTCGGCAGCCCTCACGGGAGAAACACCAACAATCGCCAAACCAATCGATAGAATCTGAAGCATGACGTGCTGTCGTTGCCGCATGCTGAACCTCCCTCTTCGAATTCGGCAGTTCGGCCTTGATCAGGATCGCGCGGTGACGAATGGGATCGCCAACTGCCGAACCATGCTTCGGTTCAACGAAGCCATGTCAAATAGACCACCGCTCCGGCAGTAAACGCGAGGCAGAGCACTGCGCCCCACAGAAGAATGTCCGTAACCGACATGACAGGCCTCGGATCAGTTTCCCTTCAGTATCGCCTGGTAAAGCCGGACAGCATTGATCGTAGTCAATCGAAGACGTCAGTCGGGCCATTGCGGCTTGATCCGGATCAATGCGAACCGCCTTATCGGCGTGCATCGACGACGCAACTGCGGGGAAAACACATCACGGAGGCGGAAATGCAGGATCTATCGCTTGCCGAAGTGTATCGGCTTATCGAACCAGGCCCGGTTGTCCTCCTGACCACAAGATCCAGGCACGGTCGCGCCAATGTCATGACCTTGTCCTGGCATATGATGGTGGATTTCACACCGCCGAAGATCGCCTGCATCGGATCGAGCGACGACTTCTCTTTCGCGGCGTTGCGGGAGACCGGGGAATGCGTTTTCGCCATCCCTGGTGTCGAGCTTGCGCAAAAGGTAGTGAGGATCGGGAACTGCTCCGGTCGCGACACGGACAAGTTTGCAACCACCTGGCTGACGCCCTTGCCTGGCGAGCTTGTATCGGCGCCATTGGTTGCGGAATGTTTCGCCAACATCGAGTGCCGCGTCATCGATACCCGACTTGTTGCCGCCTATGACCTGTTTGTCCTCGAAGCCCTCAAGGCATGGGTCGACCCGACACGGCCGAAACCAAAGACCATTCATCATGTTGGCAATGGTGGATTCGTGGTGGATGGAGAAGTCATCCATTTCGAATCCGACATGCCTTGAATTGCCACGTGCTTCCCGCTTTGATCGGCATCAAGGCAAGCTCTTCCTTGCCGGCTAGTCTCGTCGCATTGAAACCATCCGAGGCGAGATCATCCCATGAGCTGTAAATCCATTCTCCTGAATATCGACATTGATGGGCCGATAGAGCCGATAACGAGGCTCGGCGTGGATCTGGCAAAGCGTCTGGATGCACGTTTGATCGGGTTCTGCGCGGCGGACGCGCCGTTGCCGGCAACGATGGCGCCGGAGGGCGCGGCAATCGCGGCGGAAGTCTGGGAATTGGCGCGGGACGAGATCCGCCATCGGATCAAGGACCTCCGTGGCAAGTTCGAGGAGCTCATCGAAGGTGCCGTGAATTCGGACTGGCGCGATGCCATCGAGAATCCCGATCATGCCCTGGCCAGGAGCTCGCGTGTCGCGGATCTTGTCGTCACAAGCGCCTCCCGCGGCGTTTCGACAGGGGACTCCTATCGCACCGCCGATCCCGGTTCGCTGGTGTTGCGTACGGGTCGTCCGGTCCTGATCGCGGCGGATGGCGCAACGGAAATGCAACTCGACAAGGCTGTGGTCGCCTGGAAAGACAGCCGCGAATCAAGACGCGCCGTGGCCGACGCGGTGCCCCTGCTCCGATTGGCGAAGGAAGTGACCGTGGTTGCGGTCGATCCGGAGCCGGACGACTGGACAAGGTCGGGTATCGACGATGTCGTGAGCTTCCTGGCCGCGCACCGGATCTATGCCCGCACGGAAACCCTGGTTTCAAACGACGAAGGCAACCGACTCATCGATTACCTGGCGTCGATCAAAGCCGATCTGATCGTATCCGGGGCATATGGACACAGCCGCCTGAGGGAATGGGTGTTCGGCGGCGTCACCCGTTCCCTGCTTGATCAGGTCTGGCTCAATCGGCTCATGTCAAGTTGACATCCGGTCGAAGTGAGAACGGTATAATCTCTGTCCGGATATCAAAGTAGAAGGTGACAATGCCCCTGGCATTTCAAGAACCTGTTCGTCGAGAGGTCGCCGTTCCAAGTATATCAGGCCAACGCCGCTCTCTTGGCGACAGGAGCAGCCTCTTCGCGGTTGAGCGGCGGGAAGTCGTCCGGAGTGATGGTTTCTCGTTCGAGAAGAAGGATCGCTCCGGCCCTCAGATCGACCATTCGGAATCTAAGCAAATCCTTGGCCGCCACATACGCGTCATCCAACATCTTGCGAACCGCAAGGTCCACTTCGCGCGCGGTGGTCTCTGAATAGTCGCGCCGGTACGGCGTCGCATCTCCGAGCCACTGCTGTTTCTGCTCTTCAAGGACGGCCTGCCCCACGGAGCTCATGCCAAACCGGGTAACGCTCTGCCGTGCAACATCCGTCGCCTTGGCAAGATCGTCCGCGGCCCCGGTAGAAACCTCGTCGTAAACGATGTCCTCGGCTGCCCTGCCGGCCAGCAGCACGATCATCCGCTCCTCCAACTCACCCTGGGTGATCAGGAAGCGATCCTCCGTTGGACGCTGCATGGTGTAGCCGAGCGCGCCGATCGAGCGAGGTATGATCGAGACCTTCTGCACCGGATCTGTCTTGCTGAGCGCCGCCGCCGCTAGCGCGTGCCCCATCTCGTGATAGGCGACGCGTTCGCGCTCGGCCGGATTGAGCAGCCTGCTCTTTCGTTCCGAGCCGCAAAGCCACGGAAAAGAAATACCCAGAGACCGAAGAACAGCAACGCCGGCAGTATCCAGGACAGCAGGGTTGTCAGCCAGTTGCTGTCGGTACCGCCCGACACCTTGACGCCGGCCTTCTCGAATGCCGCCGCCGAACCGGGATCGACACGCGCGGCAATGAACAGGGCTCTGCCGTCCTGCGGTTCTTTGAACTGCCCTTGAATGGTCGTTTCCGTAAGCGTCACCGAGGCGACCTTCCCTTCAGCCACAAGGCGCATGACATCGCTGTAGGACAACTGCGCCACATCTCGCCAGCCAAGCCAAACCTGAAACAGCCCGACCAAGACCAGAGCAATAACAAAATAGCCGATATTGAAGCTATGCTTCCTGTCCATAGGTATATCTCCGGAAGTCTATTTTTTATTGGTGCCGTTTGCGTTGTCCATTGCTCTCGAGACGCCACCGCAACCATCTAAAACCCACGGGAGGATGCTGAATGCTCCACCAGGCAGGTGGCGAGTGTGGAAAGCTCGCATTCTTGGACGTGCGCTGCGGCTTCGGCCGAAAAGCCACGGACTGGTGTCCATAGAGTTGCTTCGCGCCACCGTGGGCCACAGAGAGCCGACTACGGCAGGGACTTGGACATCGAACGATCATGCAAATGAAAGTAGTGGCGTACGAAGAACCGGTCCTTGCGCCAAATCAAAGCGGGGCGCCTGGAAAGACCGGTCGGAGAGCGTGGACGAGGGGAACCCGAGGTGAGATCACCACCTCATCCTACGTAGTTTCCCGTAGGGAGATAACCGAATATCGGATAGGCCCCATTTGCGCGATTGCTATTCCCACGGATCAAACGGGAAGGCAGCCATGTACGCTCAATCCATCGCCAAGATCGAATCGTCGCCAATCCCCTCGCCCGCCTTCGACGGCGTCCCGCTCCAGCCGCTCAGCTTCTTTCAAGCCGGCGCGGAAATCTATGCCCAGGGTGAAAAGGCCGGATCGCTGTACCAGGTGGAGTTCGGCGCCATCCGTGTCTATCGGCTGCTTGCCGACGGTCGCCGGCAGATAAGTGCTTTTCATCTCGCGGGCGAGATGTTTGGCTTCGAACCCGATGCGACCCATCATTTCTTTGCCGAAGCAATCAACACCACCGGTGTTCGGATCTTCCGCATCCCCTCCAGCACCGACATGTCCCGCCAACTCCTTCCCCTGGCCCTGAAGGGAATGGCCCAGGCGCAGGAGCACCTGCTGGTTCTAGGGCGCCAGAGCGCCATGGAACGCGTTGCCGCCTTTCTGATCGAGATGGCGGAACGTCAGGGCGGGTTGCGGCAAGTCGACTTACCCATGTCTCGGCTGGATATTGGCGAGTATCTCGGCCTGACCATCGAGACCGTGTCACGCGTCTTCACCCGGCTGAAAGAGAAAGGCGTCATCCGCCTGATCGGTCTGCGGAGTGTCGAAATCCTCAGCCGGAACGCGCTCCAGGCAATGGGCGACTGACCGCAATTCCAGCGAACCGAAAGCGCTTCAAACCTGGATGAACGATGATGAACAAGACACTCTCCACCCACACCGGATTTCGCTTCGAGGTCCGCCGCGCCCGTCCCGAGGACGAGGCGACCGTCGCCGAATTCTTTACCCATGTCGCGCCTGAGGACCTACGCTTTCGCTTTCTCGGCGCGGTAAAGGAAGTGTCGCACGAACGCCTTGTCGCGATGACACGATCGGACGACCCGCATGTCCACAATTTCGTGGCCTTTTCGACGGACGGGACGTTGATCGCCGTCGCCACTCTCGCTGCGGATTCGACCGACCTGCGCGGTGAAGTCGCTATCTGCATCCGCCAGGATCGAAAGCACCTTGGCGTTGGCTGGGAATTCCTGGGCCACATCGCACGATATGCCGAGGAGCACGGAATCAGAACGATCGAGTCGATCGAGAGTCGCGAAAATCGCGCAGCGATCGAATTGGAGCGCGAGATGGGGTTCACCGTGCAAACCGACCCGGAGGATCCGACACTCGTCCTTGTTCGGCGCAGCCTGGGCGACCCGACGCGGCGGTAGCAATTGGTAACATGGCCGGGCGTGGGTTGCCTCGACAGCAAACAACGCCTGGCTGGACGTCCCTGCGCAAACGAGAAATAAGCCGCTGACCTATCAGATTGATGCGTTGCGAGCCGATGGCGGTCGCCGCGCGAACACCCCAGGGCTGATGACATAGCCGGAGCGCGGTCTCGAATGCGTGGACATCAATGAGGCTCACCGACCAGAATATCGACGAGCGCGCCGCTGCAACCGGCCTGCGGGAACTCGCCGCTCGACTGAAGGAGCATCCTCTGGCTCGTGTCGGCCCCGGCCTGATAACCGGCGTGGCGGACGACGATCCAAGCGGCATCGCGACCTATTCGCAGGCCGGCGCCCGGTTCGGCCTCAACATGCTCTGGACCATGCCCCTCTGCTTTCCGCTGATGGCGGCGCTACAGTCAATGTGCGGCCGCATCGGCAGGGTTACTGGCAAAGGGCTCGCCGCAAACATGAAGGCTGCCTTTCCCCCGATCGTGCCGCTCTTCGTCGTCGTACTCTTGCTGATAGCGAACACGCTGAACATCGCCGCAGACATCGCCGCGATGGGAGAAGCTGCGCAGTTGGTCACCGGCATGGACAGGCGTCTCGCCACGCTCTTCTTCACCGCCGCCACGCTGGCTCTGCAGGTCCTTGTTCCCTACCATCGCTACGTGGGCTTCCTCAAATGGTTGACCCTTTCGCTTCTGGCCTATGCGGCAGTTCTCTTCACGGTGCACGTGCCGTGGCGGGAAGTGGCGCTTCGCACGGTATGGCCCAAGCTGAGCCTGGACTCCGACACAGCCACAATGGTGGTCGCCATCTTCGGCACGACGATCAGCCCCTACCTCTTCTTCTGGCAGGCTTCCGAAGAGGTGGAAGAGATGAAAGGCGGTCCCTCGCTGCTTGAAGATGCGACAAATTCCGGAAGCGAGCTGCGCCGGTTGCGCTGGGATACGTGGAGCGGCATGTTCTATTCGAATGTGACCTCCTATTTTATCATCCTGGCGACCGCGGTGACCCTCAACGTTGCCGGCGTGACCGACATCGAAACCGCTGCCCAAGCCGCCAGCGCCCTGCGACCGCTCGCCGGCGATTTCGCTTTCGTGCTTTTCGCAACCGGCATATTGGGCGTCGGGCTGATCGGCGTGCCGGTCCTTGCAGGCTCCGCGGCGTACGCCTTGGCCGAAGCAATGGGTTGGCAGGAGGGCCTGGAGCTCAAGGCCAGCGATGCCCGCGGCTTCTATGGCGTCATCGCCGTGAGCGTCCTCATCGGCCTTGCGCTTCAATATCTGCCTATCAGCCCGATGAAAGCGCTGTTCTGGAGCGCCGTCATCA
>OFTY01001098.1_pt1 | contig 13503 bp, 10 predicted proteins | sample 1775061 | NCBI WGS metagenome assembly OFTY01 (sample SAMN08195773, study PRJEB24354) | sludge metagenome | isolation source: sludge from phenol fed wastewater aerobic bioreactor B | place: India: Nagpur | collected 2016-09-16 | reverse complement strand
CGCCAATGGCGCGGCCGTCGAGCTGGTACTGGGGCAAATGGTCGAGGGGCACGAGCTGCGACGCGTCGAGACGCTGCGCGCCAACGACAAGGGCGGGACCCTGCTCGACTGCGAATGCTATTGCTCGGCGCTGTTCGAAGGTGACCGGCTGGTCTCGGTCAGCGTCCAGATCCTCGACGTGACCGAGCGCAAGCGCGCCGAGGCGACGCAGCGGCTGCTGATCGGCGAGCTCAACCACCGGGTGAAGAACACGCTCGCCTCGGTCCAGGCGATCGCGACCCAGACGCTGCGCCATTCGTCCGGCCCGTCGGATTTCGCACCCACCTTTATCGGCCGCATCCATTCGCTGGCGCGCGCGCACGGGTTGCTGAGCGACACCACCTGGCAGGGTGCGCGGCTGAGCGAGCTGATCGAGGGGCAGCTCCAGCTGGGCACGATCGACCCCCAGCGCCTGAGCTTCGCCGGGCCCGAGATCGAGCTGTCGCCCGAGCCGGCGCTGCACCTCGCCCTGGTGCTCCACGAGCTCGGCACCAATGCCAACAAATATGGCGGGCTCTCGAACGAGGCCGGGCGGGTGCGGCTGGAATGGCGGCTGCGGGGAACGATGCTTGAGCTCGAATGGGCCGAGAGCGGCGGCCCGGCGGTGGCGGCGCCGAGCCGGCGCGGCTTCGGCACGGCCCTGATCGAACGCAGCCTCAAGGCGGAGGGCGGATCGGCGGTGGCCAGCTTCGCGCCGGAAGGGCTGCGCTGGATCCTGACTCTCCCGCATGCCGGCGGTGCGGCCGAGCTGCCGGCGGATCGCCCGGTTCGCGAGGAAGGTGGCTGGGCCAGGGGCGCGGCCGCGGCGGCGGCATCGATCGTCGGCAAGCGCTTCGCGATCATCGAGGACGAGCCGCTGGTCGCGCTCGAGCTCGGCGCGATCCTCGCCGATGCCGGAGTCGAGGTAATCGGCCCGGCGGCGACCGCCGAGCATGCCCGGGCGATCATCGCCGACGGGCGGATCGACGGGGCGCTGCTCGACGGGAATCTGCAGGGCGCCAGCGTCGAGGCGATCGCGGCCGCGCTCGATGCTGGGGGCGTGCCCTTCGCCTTTGTCAGCGGCTATGGCCGCGACCATCTGCCCGAAGGGTTCGCCGAGGTGCCGGCGATCGGCAAGCCGTTCGATCCCGTCGAGATCGTCGAGATCGCCGGAGCGCTGCTGCGCGGCAAGGCCGTGCTCGCCTAGGTGGTGCTCTTAGCGCGGAGCCACGGGCGCAGTGAGGTGCGCTGGAACATGGCGAGGAAGTTGGCGGCGGCAGGCCGAATGGCTAAGCTCGGTACCGATGTCTGATTTTGCTGCCCTTCAATCTGCGCTGGAACGCGCATGGTCCATCGAAACGTCGAGTAAATGGCTATCCGACAACCCGGCGCGCGGACAGTGCAGTGTGACGGCACTTGTAGTTCAGGGCATGCTGGGTGGCGAAATTGTGAAAACTGAAGTCGATGGGGCGTGGCACTTTTACAATATCATCGATGGCGAGCGCTACGATTTCTCCGCGAGTCAATTTCCTCAGGCGGTATTTTACGCTGATCTGCCTTCCGATCGGGATGAAGCATTTTCCGATACATCTAATGAGCAATATCTAATTTTACGCGATCGGTTGTCGCGAGGATGCTAGGATCTCCGACATGGCCGCAAACCTTGGCGGATCTGAAGCGTCTCCATCGCAAAACGGCTTCCTGAAATCTGGCATTTCACGAACGATTCCTGCAGCCAGCGGGGGACCGCTTGCCACCCATCTCGACCATTTCCGGTTCATGTGTTCACGGGCCGGGTGAAGGGCGCCAGCAGCACCATCAGCATCGCGACGGGCACCATGGCGCGCGGCACGGCCGGGCGATAGGTTAGCCCCAGCAGGATGATCGCGCTGACAAAGGGGATCAGCCCTAACCACAGCACCAGCGCGCGGCCGGCCTCGTTGAAGGCGCGCATGGTCATCAAGGTGCGGCGCACGTCGGGATGCACGATGATCGGATCGGCCGCCTTGTCGGGGAACTTCGCGCCGGTGATGGCGCGGCCCTGCAGGCGCTCCCTGGCGTAGACGACGGCGTTCTGATAGGCGACCTCGGACAGCGCGAGGCCCTGGATGCCGACGCCGAGCCGCGCCTCGTTCATCATCACGAACATGGCATTGAGGCCGCGGTTTTCCTCGCCGACCAGCCAGCCGGTGGCGCTGTCGTAATTCATCACGCAGGTCGAGTTGCCGTGGATGCCCATCTTCTCTTCGAGCGAGCCGCAGGACACGCCGTTGCGCGCACCGACCGAGCCATCGTCGCCGACCATGAACTTCGGCACCACGAACAGCGAAATGCCCTTGGTGCCGGCGGGCGCGCCTTCGATGCGCGCCAGCACCAGATGGATGATGTTGTCCGACATGTCGTGTTCGCCGGCGGAGATGAAGATCTTGGTGCCGGAGATCTTGTAGGAGCCGTCGGCCTGCTTCACCGCCTTGGTGCGCAACAGGCCGAGATCGGTGCCGCAATGCGGCTCCGTCAGATTCATGGTGCCGGTCCAGACACCTTCGATCATCTTCGGCAGATATTTCTGCTTGATCGCGTCATTGGCGTGGACGATGAGCGCGGCGATCGCGCCCTGCGTCAGGCCGGGATACATGGCGAAGGCCATATTGGCCGAGCAGAAGTATTCGTTGACGATCTCGGTGATCGTCATCGGCAGGCACTGGCCGCCGAATTCGACATCGGCGGCGGCTCCGCCGAGATCGCGCTGATCGACCTGACCGGCCGCCGCTCGCACCGGCTCGCCAACCATATAGTGTCCTGGACGTCGCTGCCGGTGGGCGTCGTCACGCTGCCGTCGGCTGCGCGCTTGCAGCCTTCCTTGTCGCCGACACGGTTGAGGGGTGTCAGCACGTCCTCGGACAGCTTGGCGGCTTCGGTGAGGATCGCCTCGACCACGTCCGGCGAGGCGTCGGAGAAGCCCGGCAGATTGCCGTAGCGCTCGATGTGAAAAACGTCGTTGAGCAGAAACAGCGCGTCATCGACAGGCGCTTTGTAGATCGGCATCGTTTTCTCCCCGGCATCAGGCTTCGGGCGTCACTTTGGGCGGTCAGGCGCCCGTTTGGAAAGTGGCCCGCTTGTTTCAAGTTCCCTTCAGGCAGCTAAGCGTCGGCCCGGGCGTCGCCAAGGCGGGAATCGGACCGCTTTCCCCGCATTTTGCCGCAGGCCCTTTACGGGCGCATTAAGGGACCTTGCCCCCTCGCTCGCCCCCGCAATTCCTAACGAAACCCGGCCGCTTCGGCCAAATCTTAACCCGCTGTTTACCCTAAGCGGCAAAAAGTCGGGAGTTAGCAAAAGTCGGGCAAACAGCGCTCTGTCGCCTCCACCTCGACGTTGGGTGTGCGAATGAAATTTGGTGTCCCGTGGAGTGTCAAAGGCATCCGGCCCGAAGCCCGCGAGACAGCCAAGGAAGCGGCTCGCCGGTCCGGCATGCCTTTGGGCGAATGGCTGAATTCGGTCATTCTGCAGCAAGCCGGGGACTTTGACGACGAGGACGCCTACGGCGCCCAGGACATGTCCTCCGTTCATGAACGGCTGGACGACATCACCCGCCGCCTCGACCAGTTCTCCCGCAAGGGTCCGGAGGCCTATGCCCCGCGCCGCGACCGCGCCCCCGCCGGTCCCAACAACGACCAGCTCGTCCAGCTGATCGCCCGGCTCGACCAGCGCATCGAGAGCCTCGCCCAATTGCCGCGCATGATGGCGCCCTACGCGCCGCCGCTGGCGCCGCAGGCCCCGGCCTGGGCCCATGCCCCGCAAATGCCGGCGCAGATGCAGCCGCCGATGGCGCGGCCGCCCATCCCGCAACAACCGCTGCCGCAACAGCCCGGCCTGCCGCTCGGCCTCGACCGCGCCGCCGCCGACATCGCCGCTCGCCAGCGCAGCCTGAACGGCATTGCGCCTCAGGCCGCGCCGATGGCTCCGCCGAACGCGCCGCTACCGCATGTCGTTACCGCTCCGGCCACCCCCGCTTACGTCCCGGCGGTGCCGACGCAGGACCTGTCCGGGCTCGAAGAGCACCTGCGGCAGATCACCGACCAGATCGAGACCTTGCGCCGCCCCGGCGTCGAGGACGCCATCAACGCCCTGCGCGCCGAACTCGGCGATATCGGCCGGGCGCTCAACGAGGCCATGCCGCGCCAGGCCATCGACGCCATCGAGCGGCAGATCCAGGGGCTGACCCAGCGCATCGCCGAAGGCCGCCAGAATGGCGGCGACGCCGGCGCGCTCGGCGGTATCGAGCACGGCCTCGCCGAGGTGCGCGACGCGCTGCGCGGCCTGACCCCGGCCGAAAACCTCGTCGGCTTTAACGATGCCGTGGACGGCCTCGCGCACAAGATCGACATGATCGTGGCCCGCCGCGATCCGGAAATGCTCGGCCAGCTCGAGCGCGCCATCACCACCTTGCGCGAGATGACCGGCCACGTCGCGTCCAACGACGCGGTCAGCCGGCTTGCCGCGCAGGTCGCGGAGCTGGGCGACAAGGTCGATCATTTCGCCATGGGCGGCGCCCAGGACGCGCTCAACAATCTCGAGCACCGCATCAGCGCGCTCGCCGATGCGCTCGCCGCGCTCCCCGATGCGGCGCCGCTGGAAGCGACACGGAGCGGCGCGGAACAGACGCTCGCGGCGTCGGAGGCCGAGGCCGAGCAGGCGCGCGGCGATCTCGCGCGCGCCGAGAGTGACGAAAAGGCCGCGCTCGCCGCCCGCGACGAGGCGCAGGGCCGCCGCGCCGCCGCGCGCGCCGAGCTTGCCGCGCTGGAGAGCGAGGCCGCGACGCTGGCGCGCGCAACGCAGCGCTCGGGACGCGATCGGTTGCTCGATCATGTCCGCGCCGCGCCGGGTTACGAGCGCGCGCTGGCGGCGGCGCTGGGCGACGATCTGGAGATCGGGCTGGATGCCGGCGCGGAGGCGCATTGGGCTGGCGCGGATATCTTGCCAGACGACCCCGCGCTCTCCTCCGTTCGTGCTGAGCCTGTCGAAGCGCTGCCTTCTTCCGCCAAGAAAGACAGCCCTTCGACAAGCTCGGGGCGAACGGAGGGGGTAGCCTTGGCGCTCCATGTCACCGCGCCGGTGCAGCTTGCGCGGCGGCTGGCGCAGGTCGTCGTCGTCCCCGAGGACGACGGGCGCCCCCTCGCGGTCGGGCAGCGACTGGTGACGCGAACCGGCCAACTCCGCCGCTGGGACGGCTTCGTTGCGAAGAGCGGCGGCGCGGCGGCGGCGGAGCGGCTCGAACGGCTCAACCGGCTCGCCGCGATCGAGGCCGCGCTGCCCGATGCGCGCGCTGGGGTGGAAGCCGCCGACAACGCGCTTGCCGAAATCGAGACGCGGATCGCCGCCGCGCGCACCGCCGCCGGCACCGCGCGCACCGCCCTCACCCGTGCGGAAGCAGCCGCGCGCGAAGCACGCCAGAATATCGACCGCGCGGTGACCCAGATCGAGCGCCTCGCCGGGCAGCGCACCGATCTCACCGCGCGCGCCACGCACACCGCAACCGAACGTGACGCCGCCGCCACCGAAGTCGCGACCGCCGAGGCGGCGATTGTCGCTCTGCCCGATACCAGCGCCACCGCGGGCGAAGTCGCCACGCTCCAGCGCGAGGCCGAGGCGCGCCGCGCCGCGGTAGTGCAAGCGCGTGCGGACCGCGCGAGCCGCGAGCGTGCCGGCGCCGCCGCGCGCGAACGGCTGGCCGCGTCGCAGGCCGAGACCAAGAGCTGGAAAAGCCGTGCCGGCGATGCCGCACGCCGCATCGCCGACATGGCGAAGCGCGAAAGCGAGATCGCCCGCGACCGCGAAGCGCTCGCCGGTCGTCCCGCCGCGCTGGAAGCCGATATCGCCGCTCTCGCCGCCCGGCACGACAGCGAACGCAGCGCCGCTGACGCGCTCGCCGCGACCGAGCGCGAAGCCGAGGCCGCGCTGCGCCGCTGCGAGGAGGCGGCGCGTATCGCTGGCGAAGCGCTCGCCGCGACCCGCGAGGCGCGCGCCGGGGCGCTGGCGCGCGCGGAAAATCAGGAGCAGCGCCGGGTGGAGCTGGGCCAGCTTTCGGGCGAACGCTTCGAATGCCCCGCGCCCGTGCTGCCGACCAAGGCCGGATTCGACAGCGCGACGGTGCGTGCGCCGCAGGAGGAAAGCGCGGCGCACGACAAATTGACGCTCGATCGCGAACGGCTCGGCCCGGTCAATCTCGTCGCCGAACAGGAACTCGCCGAGCTCGAAGCGGGCGCGGTCGGCAATGCCGCCGAGCGCGAGGAACTGGGGCTGGCGGTCAACCAGCTGCGCGGGTCGATCGGCACGCTCAACCGCGAGGGGCGGCAGCGGCTGCTCGCCGCGTTCGCGGCGGTCAACGGGCATTTCCAGCGGCTGTTCACCACGTTGTTCAACGGCGGGCAGGCGCATCTCGAACTGGTCGATTCGGATGATCCGCTCGAAGCCGGGCTGGAGATCATGGCGCAGCCGCCGGGCAAGCGCCTCCAGTCGCTCACCCTGCTGTCGGGCGGCGAGCAGGCGCTGACCGCCGTTGCGCTGATCTTCGGGCTGTTCCTCACCAATCCGGCGCCGATCTGCGTGCTCGACGAGGTCGACGCCCCGCTCGACGACGCCAATATCGAGCGCTTCTGCGACCTGCTCGACCGCATGACCCGCGAGACGCAGACGCGCTATCTGATCGTCACCCACAATGCGGTGACGATGAGCCGGATGCACCGCCTGTTCGGGGTGACGATGATCGAGCGCGGGGTCAGCCGGCTGGTCTCGGTCGACCTGCAGGGGGCGGAGACATTGCTGGCGGCGGAATAGCCTCTACCTTCCCCTTCTTCTCCCCTCCCTTCACCAGGGAGGGGAGCAAAAGGAAGGCGGCCCGGGGTAGTTCCTAAACCGTCACCCGCACCCTGTTCCGCCCGTCGCGCTTCGCCCCATACATCGCAAAATCCGCGCGGCGCAGGCTTTCGGCGATCGCGACGTCGCGATCGGCCGCGGCCAGCCCGATGCTGACGGTGATCGTCATCCCCGGCGCGACCGGATCGCTCAGCGAGGCGGTTTCCATGTCGGATCGCATCCGCTCGGCGACCTGCATCGCGATCCCGCGTCCCACCCCGGGGAGGTAGATGCCGAATTCCTCGCCGCCCAATCGCCCGATCAGGTCGCCGGTACGCGCCGAGCGGCGCAGCACCCCCGCCACTTTGCACAAGGCGCGATCGCCGACCTCATGCCCGTAACGATCGTTGATCGATTTGAAGTGATCGACGTCGAGCACCAATATCCAGCCACCGACGCTGCGGTGCTGCGGTTCGAGCCGTTCGAGAAAGGCGGTGCGGTTGAGCACCCCGGTCAGCGGATCGGTTTCGGCGGCATGCTTGAGCTGGACATGCACCGCCTCGAGCTCGGCATTGAGCCGGCGCAATTGCTCGCCCTGCCAGGCAAGCCGCAGCGAAACGAGAAACGAGACGCCGCCCGAACAGCAGGTCGCAAAGGCCCAATAGACCGCCGGGACCTCCAGACCGGTCCAGCGCGACAGCAAATACATCGGCACCAGGGTGACGCCGAGAGAAAATGCCGCCCATCGCAAGGCTTTGCGAATCGCCCCCATGACCGCGACGTAGCATCATTATGTTTAATGCGCATGAACCATGTAACAGATCGTTGCATGGCGATCGGCGCAGGTTGACCCGCGCACCCGCCTCGCGCATGCGCGGCCGCTATGATCGAGAAGATACTCGCCGCGCTCGCGACCTTCGCCGTCACCGTCATTTCGGCGGGGGGCTATGGCGGCATTGCGCTGCTCATGGCGATCGAAAGCGCCTGCATCCCGCTGCCGTCGGAGATCATCATGCCCTTCGCGGGCTATCTCGTCTCGACCGGGCGGTTCGATCTGTATCTCGCCGCGACCGCCGGCGCGATCGGGTGCAACCTCGGCTCGATCGTCGCTTATGAGGCGGGCAAGCGCGGCGGGCGCCCGCTGGTCGAGCGCTGGGGTCGCTATCTGCTGATCGGGCCGGGTGAGCTCGACATGGCCGATCGCTTCTTCAACCGCTGGGGGCCGATCGCGATCCTCGTCGGGCGGATGCTGCCGATCATCCGCACCTTCATCGCCTTCCCCGCCGGGGTCGCGCGGATGCCGCTGATCCCGTTTCACATCTATACGTTCGTCGGCTCATGGCCGTTCTGCCTCGCGCTCGCCTGGATCGGGATGAAGCTCGGCACCGCGTGGAACAGCGACCCGCGGCTCAAGGCGTTCTTCCATCAGGCCGATCTCGCGATCGGCGCGGTGATCGTGATCGCCGGCGGGCTCTATCTGTGGCATCGGCTGCGCGGGTTGAAGAAGAACCCTCAGGAATAACCGCGCCGCGCGGCGAGCCGGCGCAATTCCTCGTCGCGCCCCGGCGCCAGCCGCTCGACGCGGCGCTGATAGGCCGCGACCAATGCCGCATCGGCATGTTCGGGCGAGCCCGAATCGAACGGCGGGTCGGGATCATATTCGAGCGCGAGCTGCACCATCCGCGCGTGTGCTTCGCCGCGGATCAGCGCCATTAGCCGAAAAGCGAAGTCGATCCCGGCGGTCACCCCGCCTCCGGTGACGCGGTTGCGATCGACCACCACGCGCTCCGTCACTGCGGTCGCGCCGAACAGCGGCAGCATATGGCGCTGCCCCCAATGGCAGGCGGCACGATAGCCCTCGAGCAACCCCGCCGCGCCGAGCACCAGCGAGCCGGTGCAGACGCTCGTCACCCATTGCGCGTGCGTGCCGACATGGCGCACCCAATCGATCGTGGCATCGTCGGCGATCGCGCCGTTGATCCCGAACCCGCCAGGAACGCACAGGATATCCGCCGTGGGCACCTCGTCGAAGGTCGCGGTGGGGAGGATCGCGAAACCCGCATCGGTCGGCACAGCCTCCAGCGTCGCGGCGACGAGATCGACATGCGTCCCCTCCCCCATCCGCGACAGGACCTGCGCCGGGCCGGTGAGATCAAGCTGGGTAACGTTGGGGAATAGCAGAAAGGCGATGCGCATCGGGTCTCGGCTCCTCTCGTCCTGCGAAGATCGCCCAGGCGCGCGGCGGGAGAAGGCATCGCGCTCCCTCGTGGTGCTCCACGACTGCGCCAGTCACGCGACAGGGCCGAGGTTAGCGGGAAACGGGGGCGCGGGCCAGCGCCTCATCACACCTGTCACCCCGGCCTTTAGCCGGGGTCCATCGGAGGCAAGCGCGGGGCAAGAGGTTCTGACGATAGAGCGTGCGGCACAATGGACCCCGGCTCAAGGCAGGGGTGACGGTGTGCAGTTGGTCAGGGAGCCGGTCCTTAGTTCGACAGATCCGGATTGGCTTCCTTGGCGCGCGCGCGCGATTCCGCCCTGGCGCGATTGGCGTTCTGGACGAAACAGCCAGTCGCGCCGCCCGGGCCGACCGTCGAGCAGCTACCCACCCCGGTGCCGCTGAGATCGTCCTGCCCCTTGATGCGCGCCGCCCAGGCGGCGTTCTCGGGGGTCACCTCGAAATTGCGCAATTCCTTCGGGATGCGGAATTGCTCCTCGGCCGAGCGCCGGACGCACACCGCGACCTCGGCGCCGTCCTTGTTGGTCGGGCAGCGCTGGTTGCCGTAGAGCGTGATGACGCCGTTGACCGGCGCCGCATGCGACACATCGGACTGAACGGTCTGCGGGCTGACGCGCGGCGCGCCGGGCAGCGCGACCTCGCGCGACGAGGGCGGCGGGATGATCAGCGGCGGCGGCGCCGGCTTGGCCGCGCCGGTCTCGGCCTGTTGCGCGGAAAGCGCGGCCGGGGTCAGCAGCAGGGCGGCGATGATCATCGTGCGGGGCAACATCTTTTTCTCCCGTCAGATACGCTTGGCGGTCGCGATCGCGAAGCGGCACCCCAACCGGATCGCGGCGGACAACAATGGATAGGCCGGCGCGTCCTCCGCCCCGCTGGCGAGCGCGGTCTCGCGATGCTCGACCTCCTCGGCCCGGAAGGTGCGGACTGCATCGGAAAGCTCGGGATCGTCGTCCCCCAGAACCCCGAGCTGCTCCTCATAATGTTTGTCGATCTCGGTCTCGACCGCGGCGGTGCAGGCCATCGCCGCCTCCGGCCCGATCGCCGCGGTCACCGCGCCGAGCGCGAAGCCCGCGACGTTCCAGAACGGCTGGAGCAAGGTCGGCCGCACCCCGCGCTCGACGATCAGCCGATCGAAAAAGGCGCGATGCCGCTCTTCCTGCAGCGCCATCCCGCTGATCTTGCGCGCGGCGGGCGAACGATGCCCCATGATCGCGAGCTGCCCGGCATAAATCCGCGTCGCGCCATATTCGCCCGCCTGATCGACGCGGATCATCGATGCGGTCGTGCGGCGACGATCTCCCGGCTTCCAGCTCACGCGCGCCTCCTGATGAGCCACGCGATCACCGCCGCGCCGCCCAATGAGAAGATCGCATTATAGCCCGCGAGCGAGATGCCGAACATCTTCCACTGCGCCGCGTCGCATCGCACCACCGGCGCGGCGAGGATCCGGCGCAGCATCTCGTCGGTGCTGATCCCGGCGCCGCTCACGCTGGTCGAGCAGGCAGTGATCCCCTGCCACCAATGATATTCGACCCCGGCGTGGAAGATGCCGATCAGCCCCGAGACCGCGATCAACGCGGCCGCACCCGCGATCAGCGTCAGCCGCACCGCGCGCCCCGGCACGACGAGCGCCAGCGCGGCGGCAACCACCGCGGCATAATGCGGCCAGCGCTGCCAATGGCACATCTCGCACGGCACGAGCCCGCCGATCAGCTGCGATCCCCAGGCGCCGGCGAGCAAGGCGGCGGGCAGCAGCAGCGCGAGCGCGCGGGCCTTGGTCTGCGACGGGGTCATCTGCGAATAGCTCATCTGGCGGGTCACTTGGCGGCAATGTCCTTCGGGTCTTTCCAGTCCTTCTGCACCGCCGCGGTGACGGCCGCCACCTGCGTCGGGCCGCCGAGCCGGGCGATCGCCTTGAGCGCGTACCACAGCTGGAAGTCGGTGATCTTTTCCTTCTTGAGCTGATCCACCGTCATCGAGAAGCGCGGATCCTCCTTGGTGTCTTCCTCGAGCACCTTGTTGTCGGTCTTGACCTCATTGATCAGGTGCCGGCGCAGATCGGCCTCGCGAAACACCGGGCGCGCCTTGTAATCGGGGTCGGACAGCTGCGGCACGGCGATATCGGGCTCGATCCCGCCCTCCTGCACCGAGCGCCCCGAGGGGGTGTAATAACGCGCGGTGGTGAGCCGCAGCGCGGTGGTCGGGCCGAGCGGGAGCAACGTCTGCACCGATCCCTTGCCGAAGGTCCGCTCGCCCATCACCAGCGCGCGGTGATGATCCTGCAATGCGCCGGCGACGATCTCGCTCGCGCTGGCGGTGCCCGAATCGGTCAGGATGATCACCGGCAGCCCGTGCGCGTCGTCACCCGGCTTGGCGAAATAGCGCTGGTTCTCGCGCGGATCGCGCCCGCGCTGCGAGACGATTTCGCCGTGATCGAGGAAGGCGTCGGACACGTCGATCGCCTGCGTCAGCAGCCCGCCGCCGTTCGAGCGCAGATCGATGACATAGCCCAGCGGGCGGTGCCCCAGCGCCTTGTCGATCGCGAGCAGCGCGGCGCGCGTGTCGGCGCCGGTCGTCTCGGAGAAGGTATTGATGTCGATATAGCCGACATCGCCCTTGATCTGCCATTTCACCGGACGCTGGACGATCACCTCGCGGGTCAGCGTCACGTCGATCGGCTTGTCGCGGCCGGGGCGGACGATGGTCAGCGCGATCTTGGTGCCCGGCTTGCCGCGCATCTGCGCCACCGCCTCGTCGAGCGTGCTGCCGTAGAGCAATTTGCCGTCGATATGCGTGATATAGTCGCCCGGCTTGAGCCCCGCCTTGGCCGCCGGCGTATCCTCCTGCGGAGCGATCACCTTGACCGCGCCGTCCTCCATCGTGACCGAGAGGCCGAGCCCGCCATAATTGCCCTCGGTCTGGATGCGCAGATTGTCGAAATCGCGCCCGTCGACATAGCTCGAATGCGGATCGAGCGCGGACAGCATCCCGTCGATCGCGCCGCGGATCAGCTGCTCGTCGGTGACCTTGTCGACATAATCCGCCTTCACGCGGTTATAGACGTCGAGGAACTTGTCCATCTGCTTGTAGGTGTCGGTATCGACCGCCGCCATCGCCCCGGTCGCGACCGGGACCAGCGCGATCGTCGCGACAAGAGCGGTGGCCTGAAACAGCTTGAACTTCATCTGGGCGTCCTGACGAGAGGGGGCGTTTTCACCCTAGCCCCATATCGCCGGGCGAGCAAAGCGCCAGCGCGACTGAATGGGGGATGAGCGACCTTTCGCTCCCCTTCTTCTCCCCTCCCTGGTGAAGGGAAAGGAAAAAGAAGGGCGTCGCCCGCTTCACCCGATCAGCGCGGTGATATCGACCGGCTGGCTGCGGCGGCGCAGTTCGACGGTCACCTGCGGCTCCTCGCGCGTCGGCGCCGTGCCGAGCGCGCGGCCCGCCGCGATCGCCTCCCCGCGCGTCACCGCGATCGCGCCGAGCCCGGTGACGAGCGTGCTCCACCCCGCACCGTGATCGATGATCACCGTGCCGCCGTAATCGCGGAAAACCCGCGCGAAGATCACCTTCCCCGCCGCCGGCGCGACCACCGGCGCGCCCGACGCGACCGCGAAGGTCAGCCCGCGCGCGCGCACGCCATTGTCGGAAACCTCGCCCAGCCCGGTCACCAGCCGCCCCGCGACCGGCAGGCGATACGCCGCCGGGATCGCGCCGGGCGTTCGGTCGACCCGCGGCGGCCCCGGCAAGCGTTCCAGCGCAGCAAGCGTCTGGCGATCGTCGCCGATCGCGGTCATCCGATCGAGCAGGTCGCGCGCCTCCTCACCCATCGCGATCGCGCGGTCGGCGGCGGCGCGCGCATCGCGGTCAAACCGCATCGCGGCCTGATCGTGGCTGGCGCGCAACGCCGCGAGCCGCTGGCGCTGGACGACGAGATCGGCGCGCCCGTCGCGCAGCCCCTTGGCCGCCGACGCCGCGGCACGCTCGAGCCGGCGCGATTCGGCCAGCGCCGCGCGGACATCGGCCGCGCGCGCGTCGATCACCGGCGTGGTCGCCGCGAGCGCGGCGCGGACATGCACCATATCGCTGATCGACCCCGGCTGCGCCACCGCAACCACCGCCGGCCGCCCGGCAAGCGAAGCGAGCGCGGCGAGCAACCGCGCGACCGGCTCGCGCTTCCGCGCGAATTCCGCGCGCTGCTGTTCCTGCAGCCGTTCGACGATCGCGACGCGCGCCTCGGCCGCCGCCAGATCGGCCTCGGCCCGGGTGATGCGCGCCGCCATTCCCTGTTCCTGAACGTGGAAACGCGCCGCGGTGTCGCGCTCGGCGGCGGCCTGGCGATCGAAGGCGGCGGCGCGGCGGGTCGCCTCGGCGGCGGCGGCCTTGGCCTGCGCCAG
>OFTY01001096.1_pt1 | contig 13536 bp, 13 predicted proteins | sample 1775061 | NCBI WGS metagenome assembly OFTY01 (sample SAMN08195773, study PRJEB24354) | sludge metagenome | isolation source: sludge from phenol fed wastewater aerobic bioreactor B | place: India: Nagpur | collected 2016-09-16 | reverse complement strand
TTTCGTATATTCGTCAACGATAGTTCGTAATCGTTCTTCCACACGTTGCGGCCGTCTACGACGCCGAGGGATAAGGAGGTTTTCTCCGGCAGTGCGGCCAGCAATTCTTCCAGCTGCTGCGGAGCGCGGGTAAGGTCCACATGCAGGCAGCAAACAGGCAATGACGCAGCGAGGGCAGTATTTTCACCCAGTCCTTCAAAATAAGTAGCCAGCAACAGTTTCAGGCCCTTGCAATGTTTCGCGATCTCACGATAAGCCTGCGTGAAAGCGGCTTTCTCCACCTCGCTCAGGTCCATGGCCAGGAAAGGCTCATCCAGTTGCACCCATACCGCTCCCTGCTGCTGCAGCTTTTGCAGTATCCCGATGTAAACCGGTAATAGTCGGGGTAACAGATCGATCCGGTGAAAACCGCTCTCTTTCTCCTTCCCAAGCAGAAGATAAGATACGGGGCCTATCAGGACAGGCTTAGCGGCGGAACCGGTGACTTGTCGCGCAGCATCAAAGGCATTGAAGACCTTGTTGGAGAACAGCCGGAATGATTGTGCAGCCGTGAATTCCGGCACGATGTAATGGTAATTGGTATCAAACCATTTGGTCATCTCCATGGCGGTAACATCCAGGCCATGCTGCTGGTATCCGCGGGCCATGGCAAAGTAGAGATCTATCTCCGCATTCCCGGATACATCTGTGGCCACGGCCGCATAGCGGTCCGGTATGGCGCCCAGCAGCAGCGTCATGTCTAATACCTGGTCGTAAAAACTGAAATCGTTACAGGGGATCAGGTCCATTCCCGCATCCAGCTGCAATTGCCAGTGTTCCTCCTGCAGGCGTTTGGCGGTCAGGAATAATTCAGTACGGCCGATCTCGCCCTGCCAGTACTTTTCGCAGGCTTTCTTGAGCTGTCTTTGGCTTCCCATGCGCGGGTAACCGAGGTTGTGTTTAAGCATACGCATCAAACTTTTGGTTAAACATTAATGTGCATTAATGCTCCTTACAGTTTCCGGTATGCTTTCAGGATTTGTGTAGAAGGTGAGGAATGAAAAAGACACGACAGGGCATGCCCATCCGTTCCCGACTACTGCTTCAATCGCGAAAGCATTTGTCTTACACAGCGGGCAAGTATCCTGGCTTGTAACATTACCGCCGTTCTTCTCACTCTATTCAGGTTAGAGCAATGAACATCGGGGACGGTAACTTTTCCATTACTTACAGTTGCGCGACAGCTCGTGATTTGCACACGATTCCTTTTTAAAAGCGGCTTTCGCCGCTTACCGCGCTGTGGAAAGAAAAGAAATGAAGTAAAGAACTCGGAGCAAATATAGGAAGGTGCCTCATAAATTCCTATGTTTTGTTAATCGGGCGTTAAATCCGGCTTTTCGTTCCCTCAAAAAGTTAATGCTCAATAACAATTGATACACAATAATTTTTGGCACAGTATGTGCAAATACTTACACGGTTACATGCATGACGCCCATAATTCTAACCATATCAATATTGAATAACCTATGATTCTGACCACGAAACAGTAACTGTGTACCTATAAGGCCGCTGAACCGTCGTTACGATATAACGGAAACGTATACACTGCAGTCGGGGTAACCTAAAACACTAACATCCGGAATACAGCATACCTGTACCTGCCATTGGCAGTAGGGATTCCATGCGCTGTATCATCGGGCAACCATTGTGATATGAAAAAGATACTGGTAGTAGAGGACGATCTGCTGATGCTCCGTGTGATTGAACTGATACTGAAGAATGAAGGCTATGCGACAGAACTTGTCCACAATGGCAGAGAAGCTGCTGCTAACTTGCGTATGCACGACTATGACCTGGTAATCATTGATCTGCGGTTGCCCTTTGAGAATCTGAAGGAAATGGTGGATGGTATTCGTGAAAGTCAAGCCAGAAAAAGGTTTCCGGTAATGGTGATGATCGTATCCACCATTGAGGAATCCTACATCTCCAACTGGTTCGGCATACAGGCCGATGCATTTCTGCACAAGCCTTTTGAACCGGAAGTGCTGGCTCATCAAACAGCCCGCCTGCTGGCGGGCAGGTGGGTGCAGGACTAACGAATTACCTGTTCGGAATCATTCGCCGGGGCGATGAAAGAACATCACAAGCATCGCCCGAAGCCGGCCTTTCAACCTAGTTTGCAACCTGATCACCCTGTTGTGGCTGTCCGGTCTTTATCCGGGCAGCCGGGCGAAACCGGAAACCAGCGTATATTCGCTTTCAAATGCCCTGTGATGGAACCATTCTCCGTAACCGTCCATAACAACGTTTATCTTGTAACACCTTATGCAAAAGGCTATACCGTGTCTTTTCATGTCAGTGCCGAAGGCAGTTCCATCATTTTTGAACTGGATGAAGAAGATAACCTGCGGGCCCTTACTTCGGGCGCCCCGGTAGACGCCCGGCTGGTAGAAGCGCTGGCGGAAGCCATTACCCGGCATTTCGCATGATCCTTGCTGCATGCATGGCACAGCGATTTGTATTAATATTGCAGATGCACAACCCGCTCGCATTACTGGACCCCTCCCTGCTGGAAGCCCTTATTGCAGCCGGCCATTCCTCCTTCGTACGCCAATCTTATCCCCGTGGCGGAAAAGCATCGCAGGAAGCCCTGCTGATCACGCCTTACCGCTCTCCGGATGAAGCGTTTGCCCATTACGAGGCCATTCCCGCAGACCATCGAAGGCACATGTACCGCGTGGAAGACACCGTTGATGTCGATAAACTGTACATCGCCGCAGCCCAGCCCACCGGTTTCCTGGTGTACATTGCGCTGTTGAAGGAGGAGGACTGGGATCCGGACCCTGTTCTGAAAGCAAAGGTGAAGCGATGGGTGGGCATCCATACCAACTGGCGCCCCGGCAGGAAAAACGAATTGGAAGCAGCGTTATGCCTGCAGTTCGGGGAACTTTTTATTACTTTGAAGTACCGCGATAAAGAAATGCCAATCCCTTTGTCCGACATCGAAAAAATATAAATACATGTGTTACGATCTTGCGTTTTCCTCCAGTATTGAGTCCATATTCAGATATATCCCCGCACTAACGGGAACGGATATCCGTTTTGAGCCCACTTTTCACAAGGTGGCCCAGGGGTATCCCAAATGGCCGGTTGTGATCAATGATAAAGGCGACATGAAGCTGTTGTCTTTTGAATGGGGAGTGATCCCGAATTACATGAAAACACCGGAAGATGTGAAGAAAGGGCGGAAGTGGATGGTGAATGCCCGTTCGGAAAAAGTATTGGATGGGAACGCCTATTGGAGCCGTATCCGGAGGAATCGTTGCCTGGTGCCGGCCACCGGCTTCTTTGAACACCGTGAAGTACCGGGCTGGAAGAACAAAGTGCCTTACTATATCCGCGTGAAGGACCGGGAACTTTTCTTTATTGCCGGTCTTTATAATTATTCGCACATCCCCCACCCCGAAACCGGGGAGCTGCCCGGAACATTCACGCTGCTGACGAGAGATGCCAACGATGTGATGCGCCGTATCCATAATGGCGGTGAAAATGCCGGTCGCATGCCCCTGATGCTCCCCGCAGAACTGGAAGAGGAATGGCTCTCTCCGGCGCTTTCTGACAACGGCCTGCAACAGATCCTGCAATATGCCCTGCCATCGGAAGCCCTGGAATACCGGACCGTTAACTCCGTCAGAAAAGCAAAACCGGATGATGAAAGTGTGATTGAAAGCAAAGTGTACGAAGGGCTACCGGCGTTGTAGGCTTACACCGCCGCCTTGGCGATCAGCGTTTGATCTGCCGCGTGAAGATATTTATCCACCACTTCATACAGGCGGTCAAACTCCACAGGTTTGATCAGGTATTCGTTCACGCCGGCCCGGAGTGCGGCCTCCTGCTGTTCCCGGAAGGCGTCGGCTGAAATAGCGATCACGGGTATATGCTGCAGCAGGGGATCTTCCCGGATGATCTGTAATGCCTCACTGCCGCTCAGTTTGGGCATATGCATATCCATAATGATCAGATCGGGCAGCTGGGTGCGGGCCATCGTGATCCCATCCTGCCCATTGTCCGCGATCATGATCTGCATACCTACATAAGAGAAGAAACGCTCCATGATCATCTGGTTGATCTGGCTGTCTTCCATCAGTAATATCCGTTTGTTATCCGGCAACCGGGAGAATTGTTTCCGTTCATGGGGTTTGTCCTGCAATCCCGTACGCGTATCTGCCTTGAGGGGCAATGTAACGGTAAAGGATGTACCCTCTCCGGGCTCGCTGTATACTTCTATCTCGCCTCCCATCAGTTCGGCAATCCGCTTGGTGATGGCCAGTCCCAATCCCGTTCCGCCAAATTTATGGTAAATGCTTTTGTCCGCCTGCTCGAAAGGCTGGAAGATCAGATCCTGTTTTTCCTTCTCTATGCCCATGCCTTCATCGGACACCCGGATGCACCACAGCTGGGGTTCCTGGCGGAAGCAGGCAATAGTGACCTTTTTATGTGCGGGCGTAAACTTAATGGCGTTGGCCAACAGGTTGTTCAATACCTGCGTAAGATGTACGCGGTCTCCCAGGATATGTGCCGGCAGCCGGGGATCTACCTGCAATTGTATCTCCACCGATTTCACCCGCGCGGCGTTCTGGTAGATATCCGTAACACTGCGCACCCAATCCCGCAGTGCGAAAGGCTCCAGGCGGATATCATCCGTTTTGCCCGCTTCTATCTTGGCAAGTTCCAGCACATTATTGATGATCTCCAGCAAACTATGGCTGCTCGTATAAATATTCTCGATGTAATTCACAATGCTGCGCGGGATCTTGTTCTTGTTCCCCTGATCGTTCAGCAACAGATAGCTGATCCCGATGATGGCATTGAGCGGATTGCGGATCTCGTGACTGATCTCCCGCAGGAAAGCGGATTTGGCTGCATTTGCATTCTGCGCATCATCCCGCGCCATAGTCAGGCTGTTCTTTAATGTTTCCAGCTCAGCCACATATTGCTCCAGCTGTACATCTTTCTTTTTCAACTGGGTCATGCTTTCCTGCAGGTTGCGCAGCATATCCTCCAGCATTATCCGGTTGTTGTTTATTTCGGCAGTGCGCTTGCTGACCTCCCTCTCCAGTTTTTCATTGTAAGCAGCCAGTTCCTGGTATGCTTCCTTCAACTCCCTTTCTTTCCGGGCAATGTCTTCATTCCGGTTATTCAATACCTGATTGCGCACATTCAGGGCTTTCAGCAGACTGTTGATATTGATCTGGTGAAAACTGATCACCATACCATTCAATACTACCACTACCGTCATGATCAGCCAGCGGAAAGCATACGTCATGCTCCGCGTCAGTTCCATGGGTTGAAAAATGTCGTAATAGTAATTCGCTTCCAACAGGATGATGGACATCAGCGGCAGCGCCAAACAGGCGCATTTCAATCCTTTTTCACGGGGGGAACAAATCAGCAAAGGCACCCCTATCAGGAAGAGTCCGAGAAAATGTACCTGTGTGCTTTCCCCGAAAGTAGCGCCGTAATACAGCATGACCATGCAGAACACCAGGAGCAGTCCGAACTTGGCAAGGGCATAATATCCCTTTTTATTCAGCAAAAGGATGCTCAGAAAACCGGCAACGAATACAAGGGCTGTGTAAAGAATGATCCAGTGACCGGATATAACAGACAATGATACCCCGCAAAGGGTACACAACAGGGCTGTGAGGAAACTGAAAGAATTCACCACCATGATCTTTCGCGCATCATCATCTTTCACAAGGGATGTAAGGCCTGTTTTCTTAATGTTATTGAACCTGTTCGAGATCATTTATCAAGAAATACCTATATCAAATATAATTCTTTTTCACAAGCTGTAAACAAATCCATTCATACGTGAATCAGAATTAATATATTGAATATCAATAAATTATTTTTATTTCTTTTTATAATTAGCTTTTTTCGACAACAACTCATTAACAAAAAAACAGTATTCAAAAAATTAGCCCGATGAAAATCGGGCCAGATTGAAATTTACTCTCCAATTTATGATATTGAACTTACTGGTAATTCAAGTTGGTAGTGTTACTAAATTAATAACACAAAATGGTAAGATTTGTTAAACGCTTGTTAATGAAATGACCCTTCTTGTTAAAAGGACAGGTCCGGCGGGACCGCCAGACCTGTTTAATACGCTCCAATTTAACCCATTGCAGTCGATTTAACACGTAGGTAACTGCGAATGGCGGTCAAATATAAAACCCCGGGTAGCCGGATGATGTTAAATATTGGTTATTACACAAAGGTGCTATGACTAACATCAGGGTGGCCGACTGATCAACGTCAGTCCGTTCAATGACCACGACACGGTACCTTTGTATCATGATCCACTAAACTCCATATCATCATGCCCTCCGTTGAGATACTTGCCCGCATACAGTTCGCTTTCACCATCGCCTTTCACTATATCTATCCCCCGCTGAGCATTGGCCTCGGGCTTTGCCTGGTGATCATGGAGGGGATGTATCTGCGCACAGGCAAAAAAATGTATGAGGACATCACCCGTTTCTGGATCCGCATCTTTGCATTAATCTTCGGGATTGGGGTAGCTACCGGTATTGTGATGGAATTTGAGTTCGGCACTAACTGGGCCACCTACTCGCGGTATGTAGGCGACATCTTCGGTAGTGCGCTGGCGGCGGAAGGCATCTTCGCCTTTGCCCTGGAATCAGGGTTCCTGGGGGTACTGCTGTTCGGCTGGAACCGTGTGAGCAAGGGTGTTCACTTCTTCGCCACCATCATGGTAGCACTGGGTTCTATGTTCTCCGCACTCTGGATCGTAGTAGCAAACTCCTGGCAGCAAACACCTGCCGGCTATATTATTGAAGGCGAAGGCCTGGAGGCCCGCGCGATCATCACAGATTTCTGGGCCATGGTGTTCAACCCTTCCTCCGTAGACCGCTACATTCATGTGGTGATCGGCGCTTTCCTGGCCGGCGCTTTCCTGGTGATGAGTGTGGCCGCCTGGTATATCCTCAAGCGCCGCTTCGTAACACATGCACAGGCGATGTTCAGGGTCGGGCTCAGCGTGGCGGTGGTGGCGGCGCTGCTGCAGCTTTTCTCCGGTCACCGTTCCGCAGAATATGTCAGCGAATACCAGCCGGCAAAGCTGGCGGCGATGGAAGGGCATTACGACAGTCTGGCCGTTGCGGACATGTACCTGCTGGGCTGGGTGGATGCGAAATCCGGGAAAACAACAGGGATCCGGGTGCCGGGGGGACTGTCTTTCCTCACCCACGGCAGCTTTCAGGCACCTGTTACCGGGCTGAACGCATTCCCGAAAAACGAGCAGCCCACTGCAGTGAACTTCGTTTTCCAGACCTATCATATCATGATCGGCATTGGCATGACGCTGATCGCGCTTTCGCTCCTGGCGGTTTTCCTGCTCTGGCGGAAGAAGCTCTTCTCCCAGCGATGGTTGATGCGCATTTTCGTATTGGCGGTTCTGTTACCACAGATAGCGAACCAGGCGGGCTGGTACGCGGCGGAACCCGGCCGGCAGCCCTGGGTGGTGTACGGTCTTCTCCGTACTTCGGATGCGCTGAGCAAAGATGTGAAAGCGCACCAGGTAATGTTCTCACTGATCCTGTTCACGCTCGTATATGCATTGCTGCTGGTGCTTTTCCTGTACCTGCTGAACAAAAAGATCAAACATGGTCCGGACATCACCACCAATGAAGAAGAGCAAAGCGACGAATATTCCAAACGCAACATCGGTCAGTTGCCTGTCACTCATCATTCCTGATTCAAATCTGTAGTATGGAAACAATCCTCGGTTTAGATCTCCCAACACTCTGGTTCCTTGTCATCGGCGGCCTTATCACCGGCTATGGCGTGCTGGACGGCTTTGACCTGGGCGCCGGCAGCCTGCATCTTTTCTTCAACAAAGAAGAAAGCCGCAGAAAAGCGCTGAATGCTATCGGGCCGGTATGGGACGGGAATGAAGTATGGCTTGTAATAGCCGGTGGCGCCCTGTTCGCAGGGTTCCCGCTGGTATACGGCACAATCCTCTCTACCTTCTACATCCCTTTCATGCTGTTCCTGGTCGCACTTATTTTCAGGGCTATTTCCATCGAATTCCGCAGCAAGGAGCCGATGGCCTGGTGGCGGAAATTATGGGATATCAGCTATATGGCCTCCAGCACCCTCATCACACTGCTGCTCGGGCTCGTCCTCGGCAACCTCATCCACGGGCTGCCCATCAACGCGGAGCACGAGTTCACGGGGGACCTGCTCACTTTCTTCAACCCCTACGCCCTGCTCATCTCCATTACCACCCTGTCGCTCTTCATGCTGCACGGCTCCATTTATCTCGTGATGAAAACAGAGAACCGGCTGTATGCCAAGCTCACAGTGCTCGTGAACAACTGCAGCAAATTCTTCATCCTCTGCTTCATCCTTGCTTCCATGAGTACGTTAATCTATATTCCGCATATGACGGCCGTTTTCAAGGAATATCCGCTGCTCTGCGCACTGCCGCTGCTGGCGGTATTGACCGTATTGAACATCAAGCGGAGCATTGACAGCCGCAGGTACTTCACGGCATTCGTGTTCTCCAGCATCATCACCTCCATCCTGTTGATCCTGTTTGCCATCGGCCTCTACCCGAACATCATCATTTCAACACTGGATCCTGCTTATAACATCAGCATCTACAAAGCGGCATCATCTCCCAAATCGTTGAAGATCATGCTATTGATAGCCGCTATTGGCACACCGCTGGTGCTTTCCTACACCATATTCGTGTTCTGGACTTTCCGGGGCAAAGTGAAGCTGAATGAGATGAGCTACTAAAAAAGAAGCCCCGGCAAGGAATTGCCAAGGCTTTACCATTTAACCTAACTATATGCTGTAACAGCAACTAGCACTTCACGACCCTTTGCGCAGGGTCGAAATATCTTTAACAGTTTTTTTCCGGGATTTTAAAAGTTAGACGATATCTTTTGTGAAAGCTTGCGCGTTGGAACATCTTTTTCCTGGATTTTCTGCGTTTTGTACCTGAACAGAATATCGTCACGTCATTTGACCTTCTTTTTCCCCCGGAGTTTAATACGGGAAAAATTTCCTTCCTGCTCCCCCTGAGATCGGGAAAATGTACATTTGCGTACATGAACCGCATCGACCGGCTAACAGCCATCCTCATACAACTTCAGGGCAAAAAAATTGTGAAAGCCCAGGAAATTGCCGACCGTTTCGAGATTAGCCTCCGGACCGTATACCGCGATGTGAAAGCCTTGATGGAAGCAGGCGTTCCGATCGGCGCCGAGGCCGGAACGGGGTATTACATTGTAGACGGTTATCATCTGCCTCCCGTCATGTTCAACCGTTCGGAAGCAGCCGCCCTGCTCACCGGCGAAAAACTCATGGAACAGCACAGCGATCATTCCAACCGGCAGCAGTTCAGCAATGCCATGCAAAAGATCCGGGCCGTACTACGGGGAGGTGATAAGGATTTCCTGGAGTCGCTGGACGAGAATATTGCTGTTCTGCGGACCAGGAAAGCGGATGATCAATTCCCCAACCGCTTTCTCACAGATATACAGGATGCCCTCGCCCGGCAGCGGGTGCTGGCGCTGGAGTATTATTCTTTTTACAACGACTCCGTGACGCGGCGGGAAATTGAGCCCATAGGGATCTTTCACATGAACAGCAGCTGGCACCTTATTGGATTTTGCCGGCTCCGGCAGGATTACAGGGACTTCCGGGCGGACCGGATCAAGAACCTTTCCCTCACCGAGCACTCCTTCGATAAAAACGCCCGGATGACCCTGCAGCAATATCTCTCCCATGAATTTGAATCTGACCCGGACCATCCCAATCTCGTGAAAGTGCGGTTCTCCCACGATGTGGCCCGCTATCTGCAGGAGCAGAAGTATCATTACGGCATGGTGCAGGAAAGAACAGAAGGAGATGATGTGGAAATGACCTTCCTGTATAATAATCTGGGTTATTTTTCCCGCTGGCTGCTGATGTTCGGCAACCGCGTTACTATTGTGGAACCGGAGGAGCTGAAGGTGGTTATACAAACCCAGATCAGGGAATTATCTGCGCATCACTGCTGACATAAGGTTGTCATCTCCCGGTCTTTCCTTTGCATAAATAACCTGAAACATATGCAAAAGACCGATCTCGCCAAAGAGCAAAAACACTATTACCGCGCCAAGTCAGCTCCGGAGCTGGTGACCATCGCTGCCGCCAGCTACATCACCATTGAAGGAGCGGGCGATCCGAATGCCGGGCTTTTTCATGCAAAGGTGAAAGCCCTGTACACGGCCGCGTACAATATTAAAAAGATCAACAAGCTGCAGGATAAGGATTTCAAGGTAGCCTCCCTTGAAGGATTGTGGTGGACGGAAAGCGGCGCGCAGGTGAATGAGGTGCCCGTTGCAGAATGGCATTGGAAGCTCCTCATCCAGCTACCCTCTTTCGTTACCCGGAACGATTTCAAACAAGCCGTTGCCCTCGCCGGGAACAAGAACGTCCCCCATTTGCCGGAACTCTGCTTTGAACACCTGCCCGGCACCCTCGCCGTACAGATTCTCCATATCGGATCTTATCATGATGAAACCCCCAATATCCACCGCCTGCTGGAATACATGAAACAGCATCACCTGGAGGAAGCAGGCGTACACCACGAGATTTACATTACGGATCCTTCCAAAACGCCGGTAGAGCGGTTGAAAACGATATTGCGGCTGGATGTGAAGTCTAAATAAAGGGGTTATTTGGCATCATCCGTGCCAATGCCCAGCAACTCTATGGCCTGAGAAGCCGCGATCTGGCTGGCGTCTTTCTTATTGAAGGCTTTGCCGGTACAGATAAGTTCGCCGTTGAGCATGGCCCCTACGGTGAAGATGCGGCGGCCATTGTCCATCTGCTCTTCGATCAGTTCAAATTCCAGCGTTTTGCCGTGCTTGTTGGCCCAGCCGTAGAGCTTGTTCTTGTGGTTCATTTCCACGGTCTCCAGTGCTTCCAGGTCGATGTAAGGCACCAGGATGCGTTTGTGCACGAATTGCTTGGTCTGGTTATATCCGCGATCCAGGTAAACTGCTCCCACAAGGGCTTCCAGGGTGTTACCGAAGATCTGGCTGATCTTGAGGAAAGAATTGTACTTATCGTAGATCGTCAGCTTGCGCAATCCCATCTTGATCGCGATATCATTCAGCTGCTGCCGGTTCACGATCTTGGAGCGCATTTCAGTAAGGTAGCCTTCTGTTTTGTAAGGATATTTTTTGAAGAGATAGTCGCCGATAATAGCGCCCAGGATGGCGTCCCCAAGGTATTCCAGTCGCTCGTTGCTCTCCAGGAATTTCTCCTTGCTGGAGCGATGGCTCAATGCTACTTCGTACAAGGACAGGTTGCCCGGGTGAAACCCGAGTAAATTGTAAAGGTCTTTGTACAGTTGCCTTTTGCCGTAGATGAGTTTATATACGAATCCTGGAAGTATTTTCACACAATCAAGGAACAAATGTTTTGAAAATAACAGAGGCATTATGCCCGCCAAACCCGAAGGTATTGCTCAGTGCTGCTCTTACTTTTCGTTTTTGTGCTACGTTAAAGGTAAAATTTAACTTTGAATCCAGCTGAGGATCGTCTGTGAAGTGATTGATTGTTGGCGGAACAAGACCTTCCAGTATACTTTTGATACTGGCGATGGATTCTACCGCACCGGCCGCGCCGAGCAAATGCCCGGTCATGGATTTGGTGGAACTGATGTTCAATTTGTAGGCAGCCTCGCCGAATACCTGCTGAATGGCTTTTACTTCTGCAATATCGCCCAATGGGGTGGAAGTTCCGTGTACATTGATGTAGTCAATGTCTCCGGGTTGCAGGCCGGCATCGCTCAGTGCCTGTTTCATGACATTGAATGCTCCCAGCCCTTCCGGGTGTGGTGCCGTGATATGATGCGCATCTGCGGTAGCGCCGCCTCCGGCTAACTCCGCATAGATCCGGGCTCCCCGGGCGAGGGCATGTTCATAGCTCTCCAGCACCAGTGCTCCGGCGCCTTCTCCCATTACAAACCCGTCCCTGTCCAGATCAAACGGCCTGGATGCCGTTTTGGGGTCGTCGTTCCGCTCGCTGAGGGCCTTCATGGCGTTGAATCCGCCAACACAAGGCTCATTGATGATATTCTCGGACCCTCCGGTAATGATCATATCCGCCTTTCCGTAACGGATCGTGTACATCGCCTCAATAATGGCATTGGTGGCGGATGCACAAGCAGAAACAACGGAAAAGTTCGGCCCCCTGAACCCATGACGCATGGATATATGCCCCGCGGCTATATCCAGTATCAGACGGGTGATCAGAAAAGGGCTGAAACGCGGCGTTCCATCCCCGGCATGAAATTCCTTCAGTTCGTTGGTGAAATTGATCATTCCCCCTACGCCCGTACCCCAGATAACCCCTACCCGGTCCACATTCACAGAAGCCCTGTCCACCCTGGCATCAGCCACGGCCTGGTCTGCTGCAATCACTGCGGTCTGTGTAAAGGGATCCATCTTGCGGGCATCCTTCTTATCCATGTAATTGGCAGGATCGAAGTCTTTCAGCTCACAAGCAAAGCGGGTCTTGAATTTGGAAGCGTCAAACTGCTTGATAAAATCAGCGCCGGATACACCGTTCGCCAATCCCTGCCAATAGGCCTCCACGGAATTGCCGAGCGGTGTCAGCGCGCCTAAACCTGTAACGACTACTCGTCTTGGTTGCATTAAAACAGTTCTGATTTGTTGGATTATTTTACGTGTTCTTCCAGGTATGCGACAGCCTGGCCAACAGTGGTGATAGTTTCTGCTTGTTCGTCAGGAATGGAGATGTTGAATTCTTTTTCGAATTCCATGATCAGTTCTACCGTATCCAAAGAGTCAGCACCTAAGTCGTTGGTGAAGCTGGCTTCAGGAGTTACCTCTGCTTCGTCAACGCCTAATTTGTCAATAATGATCTTTTTAACTCTTGATGCAATGTCTGACATAATTTTAAGTGTTTTTGGTTTAAAACTTGACTGCAAAAATATACTTTTTATTGAATTGCCAAGGAGGTCACTAAATTTTAACGTGGGATACCAATGTACAGCTGTGCTCAAATCCGCTGTGGAACTCATTTCTACAGGTATATAAGGTTGTTTCCCTTCTCGTCGGATGTACGAAAATGACGCCCTTTTTCATGTCATTCATACTATTATATATGGCGTTGTCCCATTTAAGTGTTACGACAGATAAGTTGACCATTCAAACTGCTATTCCGCCACTTAACCATATTTAAAACCGGATTGGGGAAGGCTTAACATCCAATTATTAAATTTGTCCAGCTACAATTTCCGCTAACTTGCGGGAGACGTATTGTCATGTAAGGAGCTCGGCTTAAGCGTTCACAAAATCATATTATTTCACATGCGCAGTAAGAGTGTATTATTTGTTCTTTTATTTTCCATTCCGGCGGCCACAGGGCTGTTTTCCTGCCAGTCCGGCAGCAAAAACGCCCCGACAGCGCCCACGGGCCCGCCCCCGGCACCCCGCCCCG
>OFTY01001091.1_pt1 | contig 13565 bp, 10 predicted proteins | sample 1775061 | NCBI WGS metagenome assembly OFTY01 (sample SAMN08195773, study PRJEB24354) | sludge metagenome | isolation source: sludge from phenol fed wastewater aerobic bioreactor B | place: India: Nagpur | collected 2016-09-16 | reverse complement strand
TTCTGCGCTGGGCATGCTGTTCATGCGATTCTGGGCCGGGAAAGTCAGGCCAATGTCGCCCCCGGCCGAAAGCAGTCGCATCAGAAATCCAAACTGCATCTCGCTGTAGCTGAAAAAGAGGGCTAACACGGCCATCAGGGCGCAGGTGGGAATCAGCGCCAGCCAGGCTGCCGTGGTTTGCCGGGTGCCGGGCAGGAGGTGGCGGGGGGAGACGGCGCAGAGGAGGCCGCCATCGTCTATGCGGTGGATACCACCGAGCAGAAGGCGCTGGAAGGCCAGATGGCGCAGAGCCAGAAGATGCAGGCCGTGGGCCAGCTTGCCGGCGGCATCGCCCTTGATGTGGCGCGGCGCCTCGGGCAGTTGCAGCCACAGGATGGCCTTGCCCTCGGGGCAGCGCGACGGGTCGAGCGCGTGCGGCTGGCCCACGCAGATGGTCGGCACCTCCGGCAAGAGGCCGCGCAGAGCCTCGTTGCAGGCCCTGGACACGCCGTCGAGCCCGGGCGTCAGATGCAGCAGCGCGACATCGCCCAGCCCTTCGCCGCGCCAGGCCGGCGGCCTGTCCAGCGCATAGTGAATCTGGAAATCGCCCTTGCCGTAGCGATATACGCGCGTCGCTTCGACGTCGCGCTTTGGAGCCGCGTCGCCGAGCAGGCGGCCGTAGAGCTGGGTCGGGGTGACGGAGCAGATGACGCTCTTGGTCGCCGAGATGGTCTCGTCGGAAGCAAGCCGCACGCCGGTCGCCCGGCCGCCCGCCTGGACGATGGCATCGACATCGGCATTGACGCGGATGTCGCCGCCGCGTTCGCGGATCAGCGCCTCGAAGGCGGCGAGCAGGTTCTTCGCGCCACCCTTGACGATCGGCGCGCCGGCCGCTTCGAGCGCGAAGGCGATGACCCGGGCGATCTGGCCCGAGAACGCGTCCTCCGGCCCGAGCCCGGCATGCAGCACCCATGGTGCCCAAAGGGCCTGGGCCGTATCGGATTTATAGCCGGTTTCAAGCCAGCCGCGCGCCGGCACCAGCGCCTCGCCCATGAAGGCCGCGAGATTGCGCGGGCCGCGCCGCCAGGCCTCGCCCGCCAGCAGCCTGGTGGTGGGATAGGACCAGAGAGCGCCGCCGAGCAGGCCGAAGAGCAGGCCGGCATTGCGTTCGATGTCGCCGACATCGCCGGCGTGGCGATCGCCGTCGCCCGCCGACAGCGCATTGAGCGCGGCGACGTTGGCGGCGCGATCGGTCTTGACGACAATGTGGCTGCCGTCCGGCCGCAGCACGCCGGTGGGCGTCGCGGCGTGGCAGAATTCAAGGCCATGCCGCGCCAGGTCCTTGCCCAGCGCCGCGTAGGCCGGCGACGTGATGAACAGCACGAAGGTCGTGGCCATCACGTCATGGATGAAGCCGGGAGCTGTGATCTCCTCGGTGCGCATGCAACCGCCGATGCGGTCGTTGCGCTCGAGCACCAGCACCCTGGCCCCCTTGGCGCCCAGCGTCGCCGCGCAGACCAGGGCATTGATGCCGCTGCCGACGATGATGTGATCGACGTCGCTCATCGTCGTGGCCCTTTCCTCAGGCGCGCGGCACCAGCGCCAGCGCCCGGATCGGGCTGCCGGTGCCATGCTCGATCTTGAGCGGAGCGGCGATCAGGATCGCGCCCTTCGGCGGCAGCCGGTCGAGGTTGCAGAGACTGGCGAGGCCGTAGCGGTTGGCCTTGTGCATGAGGCTGTGCGCCGGGAACGGCGGCTCCATGCCGCCGGCCTTGCCGGCGTCGGTGCCGATCGTCTCCGAGCCCCAGCCCTTGATGTTCTTGCTGATCAGGTACTGGATGGCCTCGGCCGTCGGACCCGGAGTGTGCGGGCCGGTCTCGTTGGCGTTGAGGAATTCGGCTTCCGAGCCGTTGCGCTTGTACCAGTCGGTGCGCATCACCACCCACTCGCCGGCATTGATGGCGCCGTGCTTGGCCTCCCAGGCCTTGATGTGGTCGACGGTGAGCAGGAAGTCGTGATCGGCGGCCGATTCCTTGGAGCAGTCGATGACGTTGACCGGGCCGACGAAATTCTGGACCGGAATGGTGTCGGTGGCGCCGTCCGGATAATCCTTGCCGGTGATCCAGTGCTTGGGCGCGTCGAAATGGGTGCCGGAATGCTCGCCGAGCTTCAGCCAGTTCCAGGCCCACCAGGGACCGTTCTTGTCATAGGCGGAAATGGTGTGGATCTCGACCTTCGGCGTGTCGACCGCGAGTTCGGGCGGCAGCTTGATCAGCGGCGTGTCCGGACCGAGCGGCGCCGACAGGTCGACGACCTGGATGGCGCCGGACAGAAGCTGGCCGGCGACCTCGCCGAGGAGTTTTTGCGTTTCCATGGTACCTGTTCCCTCTTAACGTCGATGATGATCGAAGGCTCATTGCGGCCCTTAATATCCTACTAGACGAAAACATATGCATCTGCAATTATCTTTAAGCCTAAAGGAAATGGGAACGGGGCGTGAGCGAATTCGACGCCATCTTTGTCGGTGCCGGCCATAACAGTCTGGCCTGTGCCGCGCATTTGGCGGCGAAAGGCTGGAAAACGGCCGTTTTCGAGCGCAACGAGACGATCGGCGGCGCTGTCCAGACCCGTGAATATACGCTTCCCGGCTTCAGGCACGATTTCGGCGCGATGAATCTGAGCCTGTTCGCCGGCTCCGCCTTCCACCGGAAATATGCAAATGAATTGAATGCGAAGGGGTTGGAGTTCGCCCCAGTCGCCCATTGTTTCGCCAGCGCCTTTCCCGACGGACGCTGGTTCGGCGTCAGCAACGACCTCGAACTGACGGCATCGCGGATCGCCCAGTTCTCCGCGACCGATGCCGAGACCTGGCGCCGCCTGGTCGGCCTGTTCCCGGCCGAGGCCGAACATCTCTTCCGCCTGCTCGGCTCGCCGATGAGCGCCCGCTCGCTGGCCGGCACGGCCTGGAACCTGTGGCGCAAGAAGGGCATGGCCGGCGCGCTCGACACCGGAAGGCTGCTCCTTTCCTCGCCGCGCGCCTGGCTGGAGGAAACCTTCGAGGCGCCGCATGTCAGGGCCACGCTCGCCGCATGGGGCATGCATCTCGACTTCGCGCCCGACATCGCTGGCGGCGCCGTGTTCCCCTATCTGGAATCGATGGCCAACCAGAGCTTCGGCATGGTGCTGGGCAAGGGTGGCGCCGACACCATCGTCCGCGCCATGGCCGGCATGGTCACAGGCGCCGGTGGGACGATTGCAACCGGCTCGGAAGTGGCCGAGATCACGACGGCCGGCGGCAAGGCTACCGGCGTGCGGCTTGCCTCCGGCGAGACACACACGGCGTCCAGAGCGGTGATCGCCAACGTGGCGCCCGGCGCGCTGGTTGGCAAACTGCTGCCCGGCGGCTCGGGCGATGCCGGCTTCGACACCGCCATGCGGAAATTCCGCCATGCGCCGGGCACGATGATGATCCATCTGGCGCTCGACGACCTGCCGGACTGGACCGCCGGCGCCGAGTTGCGCCAGTTCGCCTATGTCCACCTCGCGCCCTCGCTCGACGCCATGTCGCGAACCTACCAGCAGGCGATGGCGGGCATGCTTCCCGACGCGCCGGTGCTGGTGGTCGGCCAGCCGACGACGATCGATCCGTCGCGGGCGCCTGAAGGCAAGCATGTGCTGTGGGTGCAGGTACGCGTGCTGCCCGCCGAGATAGCGGGCGACGCGGCCGGCAAGATAGCGCCCGGCTCCTGGGACGCGGTCAAGGACGCCTATGCCGAGCGGGCGCTCGACATCATCGAAAGCCATGCGCCGGGGCTACGCCGCAAGATCCTCGGCCGTGCCGTCTTCTCGCCCCTTGACCTGGAGCGAGAGAACCCGAATCTCGTCGGTGGCGACCAGGTTTGCGGCAGCCATCACCTGTCGCAGAATTTCCTGTTCCGTCCGGCGCGCGGTTACGCGAACTGGAGCACGCCGGTGGCTGGCCTGCATCTGGTGGGCGCCGCCACCTGGCCCGGTGGCGGCACGGGCGCCGGCTCCGGCTATATGCTCGCGCAGAAGCTCGGTGGAGGATAGGCGCCAGGATTTCTTCAGTTCAGGGACGGATAGGGCGCGGTCGCCGAAGCATCCTGAACCCACGACACGACAACAACGCCGCGCATGAGAACCAAGGGGAACGAACCATGCCAATCAACAGACGCGAATTGCTCGGATACAGCGCGGCCGCGCTCGGCGTGACCGCCATCGGGATGCCGCGGATCGCCAAGGCGGCCGCGGACGAGCTGACCATCGCCTACAACGTCAACCTGCCCTCCTGGGACCCGACGACCGGTCCTTCGGCCGTCAACCCGACCATCCAGGGCCTCTACCAGTCGGTGTTCGACCAGTTCATCCCGCAGAAGCCGGACCTTTCGCTGGCGCCGGGCCTGCTGACGGAATGGGGATGGAACGAGGACCGCACCAAGATCCACATGACGGTGCGCGAAGGCGTGACCTGGCATGATGGCTCGCCGTTCACGCCGGAGGACGTGGTGTGGTCGCTGCAGCGGGCCGGCGACGAGAAGACCGGCAACCCGATCCAGTTCGTCTGGAAGAACGTCAACAATTTCAAGATCGACGGCAACAAGATCACCGGCGATGTCGTGCAGTTCGACCCGGTCTACTTCAAGTGGATGTCGTTCCTGACCGGCTATGTGATGCCCAAGGCCTACTACGAAAAGGTGGGCGCGGAAGGCTTCGAGAAGGCGCCGATCGGCACCGGCCCCTACATGGTCGACAAGTTCGAGCGCAACGCCTTCCTGCGGCTCAAGGCAAACCCGAAATACTGGGGCGGCAAGCCGGCCTTCGACAACGTCACCATCAAGTTCGTCACCGACGCGGCGAGCCGTGTCGCCGAGATCGAATCCGGCTCCTCGCAGGTGACGCTCGAAATCCCCTATGAGGAATATGACCGGCTGATCGCCAAGGACGGGCTTGCCGGCTCGATCAAGAACGTCTCCGACATCGGCACGATCTTCTTCAACAACAAGGACGCCATGCTGGACAAGAACGTCCGCCAGGCGGCCGTGATGGCGGTGGACAAGGAGTTGCTGGTCAAGCGGCTGCTGCGCGGCTACGGCCAACCGATCGCGACGCTGGAGACGCCGGAATACGCGGCCTTCGATCCGTCGATCAAGGTCGAGCACAATCCCGAGAAGGCGAAGGAACTGCTCGCCGCTTCCGGCTATTCGACCAAGAAGCCAGCCAAGTTCACCATCCAGACGACCAAGGGCTTCAAGCCCAAGGACTACGAGATGGTGCAGGCGATCGTCGGCATGTGGCGCAAGGTCGGCATCGAGGCCGAGATCGAGGTCTACGAAATCGCCAAACACTACGAGCTGCGCGCCGCACACAAGCTGGCGCCGGCGGCCTTCTACAACTGGGGCAATTCCATCGGCGATCCGACCACCTCGACCGGCTTCGCCATGTTCGGACCGTCGCCGCACTCGTCCTGGAAGACGGACGACCTCGACGCCAAGATCGGCCCGCTGTGGGGCGAGAAGGACGAGGCCAAGCGTATCGAGGGCTGGAAGGCGGTCGACAAGTACATCGCCGAACAGGCCTATGTGCTGCCTCTGATACAGTATGCGCAGCCGATCGTTCACTCGAAGAAAGTCAACGTCGTGCAGCATATTTCCGGCGCCCTGCTGCCGGCGCTGATGACGCCGGCCTGATAGGCTTCGAAGGACGCGCGCCGGCGCGAGCCGCGCGCGTCCTCGACAGAACCTGTCCCTCATCCGGCCATTCGCGGCCATCTTCTCCACGGTGAGAGGAGGTCGCGAACGATGGGCCTTGGTGTCTTCCCCGACGGGAGAGATCCGAAGGCCTGAGTGAGGGACTTTTCGCTTCACCTGTAATGGAATGCATTAGGCTTCCGCCGGCATGCTGCTTCAAAGATTCCTCGTTCGCCTGCTGACGATGATCGTCACACTGTTCGGCGTGGCCATCGTCGTCTTCGTGGTCATCCGCGTCGCGCCCGGCGATCCCATTGCCATGATGCTGCCGCCCGGCGCGACCAATGACGACATCGCGCGGCTGCGCGCGCTCTATGGGCTCGACAAGTCCATCGTGCAGCAGTTCTTCATCTGGCTGTCGGGCGTCGTGCGCGGCGATTTCGGCACATCGATCTCGCTGCGCCAGGACGTGCTGGGGCTGGTGCTCAACCGGCTGCCGGCGACGCTCGAACTGGCGATCGTCGCGCTGGTCATGGCGGTCCTGCTCGGCGGCCTCAGCGCCATCCTCGGCGCCCGCGAGCGCGGCACGGCGGTCGAGGCCGGCATCGACATCGCCAGCGGCACCGCGCTTGCCATTCCCGATTTCCTGTGGGGCCTGGTGCTGATCCTGCTGTTCGGCGTGCTGGTGCCCGTCTTCGACATTTCCGGCCGCGTCTCACCGCAGCTCGACCTGCCTTTCGTCACCCAGTTCTACCTGTTCGAGAGCATTCTGCGCCTGCGCTTCGATCTCACCAGGGACCTGCTGGCGCATATGCTGATGCCGGCCATCGCGCTGGCCTTGCCGCTGGCGGCCATCATCGCCCAACTGCTGAAGCAGTCGCTCAAGGAAGTGCTCGATCTCGACTATGTCGTGCTGGCGCGGGTGAAGGGGTTCTCCGAAACGCAGGTCGTGCTGCGCGAGGCACTGCGCAACGCCGCCCTGCCGACGCTGACGCTGGTCGGGGTGCAGTTCACCTTCCTCATCGGCGGCACCGTCATCGTCGAGCGGCTGTTCTCCTACGAGGGGCTCGGCAACATGGCGATCGACGCCGTGATCAACCGCGACCTGCCGCTGATCCAGGGCATCGTCCTGGTGTTCGCCCTGCTTTTCGTCCTCATCAATCTCGCCGTCGACATGATGTACGCATTGCTCAATCCGAGGCTGCGCCATGGATGACCGCCGCGTTCCCCGCAGCGCCGGCGCCAGGCTCTGGCTTGCCGGCGGCTGGCTGCTGATCGCGCTGTTGGCGGCGGTCCTGGCGCCGCTGATCGCGCCACAGGATCCGCTGGCGCAGGACCTGATGCTGGAGCGGCTGCCGCCCTTCTGGATGAGCGGCGCCGAGCCGGGCTACTGGTTGGGCACCGACAGCCTTGGCCGTGACCTCCTGTCACGCCTGATCTTCGGCGCCCGCATCGCCTTCATCGTAGCCTTCGCTGCTGCTACGGCGGCCTGCCTGGTCGGCTCCGCGCTCGGTCTCATCGCCGGCTATTTCGGCGGCTGGGCGGATCGCATCATCTCGCGCGTCGTCGATGTCTGGATGGCCTTCCCGCCGGTGCTGTTTGCCATCCTGCTCGTGGCCGTGCTCGGTACCGGCCTGAGCTCGGTCATCCTGGCGATCGCCATCATCGACTGGACCCGCTTCTGCAGGGTGATCCGCGCCGAGGCGATGAGCCAGTCGCGGATGGACTATGTCGAGAGCGCGCGCATCGCCGGCTATGGGCGCGTCGGCATCATGCTGCGCGAGGTGCTGCCCAATGTGGTGCCCTCGATCGTGGCGCTGCTGTCGCTGGAAATGGGCATCGCCGTGATCGTCGAGGCGATCCTTTCCTTCGTCAACCTGTCGATCTCCACGGACGACCCGACCTGGGGCGGCATCATCGCCGAGGGCCGGCTGTCGATCCATCAGGCCTGGTGGGTCCTGGTGTTTCCGCTGATCACGCTTATCCTCACCGTGCTCTCCTTCAGCCAGTTCGGCGAAGGCTTGAAGGCGCGCTTCGATCCGGTGCTGAAATGAGCGCGCCAAACTGCCTCGACATCGACAAGCTCAGCGCCGTGCTGCCGAACGGCCAGCGCGTGCTGCGCTCGGTCTCCCTCTCCGTCCAGCCTGGCGAGGTCCGGGCGCTGGTCGGCGAAAGCGGCGCCGGCAAGACGATGATCGGCAAGGCCGTTCTCGGCGTGCTGCCGTCAAGCGTGCGTGTCGTCGAAGGCGACATCGTGCTGGAAGGCCAGGACCTCGGCAGGCTGGAGCCCAAGGCGCGCCGCACGCTTGTCGGCGCGCGCACGGCGCTGATCCCGCAGGATCCGTTGACCGCGCTCAACCCGTCGCGCCGCATCGGCCCGCAGATGACGGACCGGCTGGTGCGCATCCTCGGCTGGAGCGGCCAGAGGGCCGACCAGCGCACCCGGCAGTTGCTTGACGAGGTGCAGATCCGTGATCCGGATCGGGTGCTGAAAAGCTACCCGCACGAGCTTTCGGGCGGCATGCGCCAGCGCGTGCTGATCGCCGCCGCCTTTGCCGCCGAACCGAGGCTGATCGTCGCCGACGAACCGACGACGGCGCTGGACGTGACAGTGCAGAAGCAGATCCTTCGCCTCATCGCCCAGTTGCAGCGCGAGCACGGCACAGCGATCCTGTTCGTCACCCACGATCTCGGCGTGGTCGCCAAGATCAGCCAGAAAGTCTCGGTGCTCTACGCCGGCAAGGTCGTGGAGGAAGCCGAGACGGAGACGCTGTTCGCGGCCCCCCAGCACCCCTACACGCGGGCATTGATGGCCGCGACGCCACGTTACACCGACCCCTTCGCATCGCTGAAGCCGGTGGACGACACCGTCCTCGCCGGCCTGAAGCAGGAGATAGCCACGGCCGACCAGGCCTGGAGGCGCCCGCATGGCTGAGCTGCTGTTTTCCGTGCGCGGCCTCAAGGTCGCGCTGCCCGACATGACGCGCAAGCCGCTGGTCGGCCGCGCGCCGCTGGTCGAGATCCTGAAAGGACTCCACTTCGACCTGCCGAAGGGATCCGTGACAGGCATCGTCGGCGAGTCCGGATCGGGCAAGTCGACGCTCGGCCGCGCGCTGGTGCGGCTGTTGGAGCCCAGCGCCGGCACCGTCACCTTCGACGGGCGCGACATCACCCACCTGACGGAAGCCGGGTTGCGGCCCCTGCGCCGCAACCTGCAGATGATCTTCCAGGACCCGATGTCGTCGCTCAACCCGCGGCACACGATCTTCCACATCATCGCCGCGCCCCTGAAGCAGAACGGACTCGGCGACAATCTCAGGGATCGCGTCGCCGAGGCGCTGGATCGCGTCGGCCTGCCGCAGGGCTTCGCCAGCCGCTATCGCCACGAGTTGTCCGGCGGCCAGCGCCAGCGCGTCGGCATCGCCAGGGCGCTGGCGCTGTCGCCGCAGTTCGTGCTGGCCGACGAGATCGTCTCCGGCCTCGACGTCTCCACCCAGGCGCAGATCCTGACGCTGCTGGAAAAGCTGGCCGAGGAAATGGGACTGACGGTCGCCTTCATCAGCCACGACCTGTCGGTGATCCGTCGCCTCTGCCGGCAGGTGATCGTCATGCGCCAGGGCGCGATCGTCGAGGCCAGTGCCACCGAGGCGCTGTTCGACAATCCGAGGGATGCCTACACCCGCGACCTGCTGGCCGCGATTCCGCTGCCTGAGATCGACCCGGGCTGGCTGGACACTCCATCGGCGCCGAGGGCGCCGGCATGACCACGCGCGCGCCGAAAAGCGGGCTTCGGAGGCGCTGACACCACGGGACGAGAAGGCTCGCCAAAGGAGAGGGCAAATGGAGAGGAATGGCATGAAGACCATGATACGAAGCGCCGCGCTCGCGGCGGCTGTCCTGAGCAGCGCCGGCGTGGCCTCCGCAAGCTCGATACCCGGCATGCGCGGCCACGATCATACCGGCATCACCGTCCCGGACATGAAGCAGGCGGTCGACTTCTTCACCGAGGTGGTCGGCTGCAAGAAGGCGATGTCCTTCGGCCCGTTCGCCGACGACAAGGGCACCTTCATGCAGGACGTGCTGGGCGTCGATCCGAAGGCGGTGATCGAGCAGATCACCATGGTGCGCTGCGGCACCGGATCGAACATCGAACTGTTCAAGTACACCGCGCCCGACCAGAAGGACGTGACGCCGAAGAACAGCGACATCGGCGGCTTCCACATCGCCTTCTACGTCGACGATGTCGCGGCGGCGAAAGCCTATCTGGACGCCAAGGGCGTCAAGACCCGCATGGGTCCGATTCCGGTCTCCGACGGCCCCGCCGCGGGCCAGACGATCCTCTATTTCCAGGCGCCCTGGGGGCTGCAGCTCGAGGCGATCAGCTACCCCAACGGGATGGCCTACGAGAAGGGCGCCGAAACCGTGCTTTGGAGCCCGAAAAACCCCGACAAATAAGGCGACGGAGCGGTCGTCTGGCAAGGCCCCGGCAATCGTTCAACCGTGAAATTTTAAGCTTGAAATAATTTGCCTCGGGCGCAATACTGTCACCCGGGGCCGCATGAGCGGCCCCGGAAGCGAGAGGAGATCGCAGGCATGAAAGTTGCGGTTCTCGGCGGCCGACCAGCCGGGCTCTACTTTGCCATATCGATGAAACTCCGCGACGCCGCGCACGAGGTCACGGTGTTCGAGCGCAATCGCCCCGACGACACCTTCGGCTGGGGCGTGGTTCTGTCGGCCGAGACGCTCGACAATCTGTCCAGGAACGATCCGGTCAGCGCGGTCTGGATCAAGAAGCATTTCGCCTATTGGGACGACATTGCCGTCATCCATGACGGCGTCCGCACCGTCTCCTCCGGCCACGGTTTCTGCGGCATCGGTCGCAAGCGTCTGCTGATCCTGTTGCAGCGGCGCGCGCGCGAACTGGGCATCAACCTTGTCTTCGAGACCGATATCGCCGACCCCAGGCCCTATATGGAGAGCCACGACCTGGTCGTTGCCGCCGACGGCCTGAACTCGCGGGCGAGGAACACATTCGCCGACATCTTCAAGCCCGACATCGACACCCGAAAGTGCAAGTTCGTCTGGCTCGGCACGACGCAGAAATTCGACGACGCCTTCACCTTCATCTTCGAAAAGACCGAGCATGGCTGGGTGTGGGCGCACGCCTACCAGTTCGACAGCGAGACGGCGACGTTCATCGTCGAGTGCAGCCAAGAAACCTGGGACAAGTTCGGCTTCGGCGCCATGTCGCAGCAGGAATCGATCGCGGTCTGCGAGCGCATCTTCGTCAAGCATCTCGGCGGCCACGCGCTGATGACCAACGCCAACCACATCAGGGGTTCGGCCTGGATCAATTTCCCGCGCGTGCTTTGCGAACGCTGGTCCTACAAGAACCTCGCACTGATGGGCGATGCCGCGGCGTCGGCGCATTTCTCGATCGGCTCCGGCACCAAGCTCGCGCTAGAAAGCGCGGTGGCGCTCGCCGACTATGTCGAGTCCGAGCCGAACCTCGAGGCCGCGTTCCGCAAATATGAGGACGCGCGCCGCACCGAGGTGCTGAAGCTGCAGTCGGCGGCGCGCAATTCGCTCGAATGGTTCGAGGAAGTGGAGCGCTATCTCGGCCTCGACCCCGTGCAGTTCAACTATTCCCTGCTCACCCGCTCGCAGCGCATCAGCCACGAGAACCTGCGCCTGCGCGACGCCAAATGGCTGGGCGGCGCCGAGGAGTGGTTCCAGCGCAACGCCGGCGCCGGCGCGGAAGGCCTGCACCGCGCGCCGATGTTCGCGCCCTTCCGGCTGCGCGACATGACCCTGAAGAACCGCGTCGTCGTCTCGCCGATGGCGCAGTACAAGGCCGTCGACGGCTGCCCGACCGACTGGCACTTCACCCACTATGCCGAACGCGCCAAGGGTGGCGCCGGGCTGGTCTACATCGAGATGACCTGCGTCAGCCCGGAAGGCCGTATCACCCCCGGCTGCCCCGGCTTCTACGCTCCCGAGCACGAAGTTGCCTGGAAGCGGCTGGTCGATTTCGTGCATGGCGAGACGGAAGCCAGGATCTGCGCCCAGATCGGGCACTCCGGCGCCAAGGGCTCGACCCGGGTCGGCTGGCAGGGAACAGACGTGCCGCTGGAGAGCGGCAACTGGCCGGTCATGTCGGCCTCGGCCGTCGCCTGGTCGCCGCGCAACCAGGTGCCGAAGGCGATGGACCGCGCCGACATGGACATGGTGCGCGACCAGTTCGTCGCGTCCGCGGAAATGGCGGACCGTTGCGGCTTCGACATGCTGGAAATCCACGCCGCGCATGGCTACCTGCTCTCCTCCTTCATCACGCCGGTCACCAACCAGCGAACAGACGAGTATGGCGGCTCGCTGGAAAACCGCATGCGCTATCCGCTGGAGATCTTCCACGCGGTGCGCGCTGCCTGGCCGTCGCACAAGCCGATCTCGATGCGCATCTCGGCCAATGACTGGGTCGGCATCGAGGGCGTCACGCCTGCGGATGCCGTGGAGATCGCAAGGCTGCTGCATGAGGCCGGCGTCGACATATGCGACGTCTCGGCCGGCCAGACCTCGATCGCCGCCAAGCCGGTCTACGGCCGCATGTTCCAGACGCCGGTCTCGGACCGCATCCGCACCGAAGTCGGCATGGCGACGATGGCGGTGGGAAACATCTACGAGCCCGACCACGTCAACTCGATCCTGATGGCCGGGCGCGCCGATCTGGTGGCATTGGCGCGGCCGCATCTCTCCGATCCCTACTGGACGCTGCACGCGGCCGTCACGCTCGGCGATCGCGGTGTCAAGTGGCCGGATCCCTATCTGCCGGGCCGCGACCAGCTCTACCGGCTGGCCGAACGCGAGGCGGCGGCGGGGCTGAAAGTATGATCGTCGGCCAGCACGCGCTCGTCACCGGAGGCGGCTCGGGTGTCGGCCGGGCGATCGCGCTGGCGCTTGCCGAGGCGGGCGTCGACGTCACCATATGCGGGCGGCGCGAGGCAGCCCTTGCCGAGGTGGCCAAGGGGAACAAGCGCATCCACGGCCTGGTGGCCGACGTCACCGACGAAGCCGAGATGGCCGCGCTCTACGAGAAGGCCGAGGCCGCGCGCGGGCCGATCGACATCGTCGTGGCCAATGCTGGCATGTCCGGCAGCGCGCCCGCGCACAGGACCTCCATGGCCGACTGGCAGCGCACGCTCGACGTCAACCTTACCGGCTCCTTCCTGACGGTGAAGCCGGCGCTGGCCGGCATGGCCGCGCGGAAAACCGGCCGCATTGTCTTCGTTGCCTCGACGGCGGGGCTGAAGGGCTATGGTTATGTCGCCCCTTACGTGGCCGCCAAGCACGGCGTCGTCGGCCTGATGCGGGCGCTCGCGGTGGAGACGGCTAAGTCGGGCGTCACCGTCAACGCCGTCTGCCCGGGCTTCGTCGAGACCGAGATGCTGGAGGAGTCGGTCCAGCGCATCGTCGACAAGACCGGCCGTTCCGTGGAGGAGGCGCGGGCAAGCCTCGCGTCGGTCAATCCGCAAGGCCGTTTCATCCAGCCGCAAGAGGTCGCGGCGGCGGTGATCTGGCTTTGCGGCGACGCGGCGGGATCGATCACGGGACAAGCAATCTCAATTTCCGGAGGTGAGACATGGTAGCAGGCCCCCTGCCCGCCCCTTCCGGACCCGGCAAGGACCGGCTGAGGCTGTGGATCCGGCTGCTCCGGGCCTCGCGCACGATCGAGGCGGAGCTTCGCGACCGGCTGAAGAGGGATTTCAACACGACGCTGCCGCGCTTCGACGTGATGGCCGCGCTCTACCGCGCGCCCGAGGGCATGCTGATGAGCGACCTGTCGCGCTTCCTGCTGGTGTCCAATGGCAATGTCACGGGCAT
>OFTY01001090.1_pt1 | contig 13607 bp, 10 predicted proteins | sample 1775061 | NCBI WGS metagenome assembly OFTY01 (sample SAMN08195773, study PRJEB24354) | sludge metagenome | isolation source: sludge from phenol fed wastewater aerobic bioreactor B | place: India: Nagpur | collected 2016-09-16 | reverse complement strand
GAGGCGCGGAACATACTCAGGACGGGCTCAAAGTCAACGGTTTCGATGTCGCGTTGAGCGGGGCCATACAGACACTAGTGTTTCGCCATGAAAAAGCCCTGCTTCAAGCCCGCCCATGCCCTGTCCGCCGTTGTCGTCGCCGCAGGTCTGGCCCTTTCCGCCTGCTCGTCCGAGCCCGCCGCGCCTGCGGCCGCGCCCGCCGAGGCCCCGGCCGCCTACTACGAAACCGACAAGCTGATGTCCGAATACGCCGAATTCCACTACGGCGACTCGTATTTCGGCGTGCCCAGCTTCCCGCAGGCCCTGGCGCGGCGGGCCATCGAGGCCATGGGCGAACGCCCGCGCCGCCGCGCGCTGGACCTGGGCTGCGCCTCCGGGCGGGCCACCTTCGAGCTGGCCCGCGCCTTCGAGCGGGTCACCGGGGTGGACTTCTCGGCCCGCTTCATCAACCAGGGCGTGCAGCTGATCCAGTCGGGCCAGCTGCGCTACACCCTGGCCGACGAGGGCGAGCTGGTGTCCTACAAGACCCGCACGCTGGCCGAGCTGGGCCTGGGCGAGGCCGTCGAGCGGGTGGAGTTCTTCCAGGGCGACGCCTGCAACCTGAAGCCGCAGTTCACGGACTACGACCTGGTCCTGGCGGCCAACCTGATCGACCGCCTGTACGATCCGGCGCGGTTCCTGGACCAGATCCACGAGCGCATCGTGCCGGGCGGCCTGCTGCTGATCGCCTCGCCCTACACCTGGCTGGAGGAACACACGCCGCGCGCCGCCTGGCTGGGCGGCTTCAAGAAGGACGCGGAGAACTACACCACGCTGGACGGCCTGAAGGACCACCTGGCGCCGCATTTCCAGCTGCTGGGCGCCCCCGAGGACGTGCCCTTCGTCATCCGCGAGACGCGGCGCAAGTTCCAGCACACGCTGTCGGAACTGACGATCTGGGAACGGCGTTAGGACTCCCCCACGTCGCGCAGGACGAAGTGCTCGAAGGCGTCGGGCTCCAGCGGCCGGCTGAAATGGTAGCCCTGGATGTCGTCGCAGCCGCTGGCCCGCAGGAAGGCCAGCTGCTCGGCCGTCTCCACGCCTTCGGCGATGGTGCTCATGCTCAGGCTGCGGGCCATCTGGATGATGGCCGAGGCGATCGCCTGGTCGTCCACGTCGGAATCAATGTCGCGCACGAAGCTCTGGTCGATCTTGAGCTTGTGGATCTTGAAGCGCTTGAGGTAGCTGAGCGAGGAATAGCCCGTGCCGAAGTCGTCGATCGCCAGGCGGATGCCGCGCTGGTGGAGTTCCTGGATCTTCTGTGCGGCGGTCTCCGGGGTCTTCATGGCGGCCGCCTCGGTCAGTTCCAGCTCCAGGCAATGCGGCGGCACGCCCGCCTCGTCCAGCATCCGGCTGATCCGGTCGGGCAGGTCGGGCTGGTCGAACTGCACCGCCGAGAGGTTCACCGCCACGACCAGGTCCGGCAGGCCGCGGTCCAGCCAGTGCCGGACCTGCCGCAAGGCGGTGCGCAGCACCCAGTCCCCGATGGACAGGATCAGGCCGGACGACTCGGCGATCGGGATGAACTCGGCCGGGCTGACCGCCCCCCATTGGGGGGAATCCCAGCGCAGCAGGGCTTCCGCGCCGAAGATGCGGTGTTCGGACAGGCGCAGCTGCGGCTGGTAGACCAGCCGCAGTTCGCCCCGCTGCTGCGCCTGCTTCAGGGCATGGCCCAGCGCGATCAGGCGTGCGGAGCGGGCCTGCATCTCGGGCGTGAAGAAGCAACTGCCGTTGCGCCCGTCGGACTTGACCCGGTACATGGCGGTCTCGGCGTGCTTGAGCAGGACGTCGAGCTGATCGGCATCGGAGGGATACAGCGCGATGCCGACGGAGGCCGTCACGAAGGTTTCCTGGCCGTCCAGCCGCAGCGGCAGCGCCACGGCGTCCAGCAGCGCCTGCGCGCCCCGGGCGGCTTCCTGCTGGCCGGCGCCGGGCAGGATGGCCAGGAAATCGTCGCCTGACAGGCGCGAGAGGATGTCCTGCGCCCGCAGGGCCGTGCGCAGCCGGTGGGCCATTTCCTGCAGCAGCGCGTCGCCCGCCCGGTGGCCCAGCGAATCGTTGATGTCCTTGAAGCGGTCCAGGTCGATCCACAGGACGGCCAGCGCGCGGAACTGCTGGCTGGCGTACTGGAAATGCTCGTGCAGCAGCATGCGATTGGGCAGGCCGGTGAGCTGGTCGTAGTGCGACAGCTGCTGGATGCGGGCGGCGGCCTGCTTCTTTTCGGTGATGTTTTCCTTGAGCGACAGGTAGTTGGTGACCTTCCCGTCGGCGTTGCGCACCGGGTAGATGAGCACGGATTCCGTGAATTCCCGGCCGGCCTTGTCGAGGCTGACCAGTTCGCCCTTCCAGGGCTCGCCCCGGGCGATCCGGGCCCGGATGGCGGGCTGGACCGACTCCGCCATCCGCGGCGACCAGAGTTCGGTGGGGCTGCGCCCCAGCAGTTCCTGGCCGGTATAGCCGCTCAGGCGGCTGTAGGCCTCGTTGACGTACTCGATGCGGTAGTCGGTGTCCAGGATCATGATGGACACCGGGCTCTGCGCCACCGCCAGGGAAAACTTGCGCAGCATCTGTTCGTTCTCGTGCCGCTGCGTGACGTCCCGCGCGATCACGACGTAGCGGTCGATGCCGCCCGGCCGGGCCGGCTTGCGCGCCACGGACAGCTCGAACCAGCGGAGGTCCCGGCCGAGCCGCAGGCTGACGGTGCGGCCGCGCGACACGCCCTGCCGGCCCGCCTCCGCCAGCGCCGCGAGCACCGTGCCGGCGGCCTGCGGCGGCAGGATGTCCTCGACCAGCCGGCCTTTCAGGCTGGATCCGCGCCGCGACATTTCCAGGGCCTGGGCGGCATGCACGGCGAGGTAGCGGCCCCGCGCGTCCATCTCGACCACCAGGTCGGGCAGGGCCTCCAGGGTGGCCTGCAGGCGCCGCCGGGATTCTTCCAGCAGGGCGTAGGGATGCTGGACGGTTTCCACGAAGACGGCGCGGTACAGGTAGAGATAGGCCAGCACCTTGTAGAGATGCCCGAACAGGTTGTAGACGTCCATGACGCCCATGTAGCGCGTCAGGAAGAATTCGCTCTGGGCCATGATGCAGGCGGCCGCGAACAGCGCGCCGGCGTTGAAGCGGCGGGGGCCGCGCATGAGCCACAGCAGCCGGGCGGCGGCCAGCAGGTTGAGCGCGACGATCGTGTATTCGGCGCCCACCGTGAAGCCGGTGGGCCCCCAGCCGGGAATGTAGGTGGCCGGCAGCCACGCCGGGGCGCGGAACAGCAGGACCGTCACGCCGAAAACCAGCAGCAGGCCGATCAGCTGCCAGCCGCTCAGGGGCATGCGGGCCGGACGCGTCCGCCAGGGCAGCCAGACCGCGGCCAGCAGGCCGAGGGCGCCGACCAGCCGGGCCGCGAGCCAGAAGCCGGTGCTGCGCGCGGTGGAGCCGGGCACGATGAAGTCCGGCATGCCCGGCAGGGTGAGCACATGCAGGAAATCCAGCAGCGCCACCGCCAGGAAGGCGCTGGCCACCCACAGGAGGTTGGCCGGCAGCTTTTCGTGCCGCGAGCTCCAGATGAGCCCGAAGATCAGCGAGGCCACCACGATGGACAGCGTCTCCAGCGCCATGTGCAGCGGCAGGAAATTGCTGACGTCGCTGGCAGCGGCCGGCAGGCGCAGGGTCGTGACCACGATCAGGATCACCAGCAGCGCGCTGGCGGCGCCGAAGGCGCGGCGGGATTCCGCCAGATGGGCCGGATGGATGGTCATGGACGCTGCTCGTGGAACGTGCAGACCAATGTAACGGGCCGGCACCCCATCGGCAAGCCCGGTCCAATCCAGCCCGGTCCAATCCGGATCGCGGCACGGACATCGGGCGGTCCGCCCGGACGGGGTCAGCCTTCTTCGTACAGCCCGATGCCCCACCAGCGCAGGGTGCCCGACAAATGGGCGCGCACGGCCCGCATGGCGTCTTCCTCGCGTCCGGCCAGCACGGCGTCGATGATCCGCAGGTGCTCGTCCATGGCGGGAATGATGCGCTCGGGCAGCAGCCGGCGCGACTGCTGCAGCACGGTGATGCGGTCATGGTTGCTGGCGTAGACACCCGCCGCCAGCGGGTTGCCCAACGCCCCGGCCAGCGCCAGATGCAGTTTCCAGTCGCCCGCCAGGGCCCATTGCTGGAGTTCGGGCGTGATGCCGCCGAACGCCTGGTCCCTGACGGCGGCATGCTCCTCGCGCAGGGCCTGCATCGGCGCCTCGCCCAGCCGGGCGGCCAGGACCCGGGCGCCTTCCTGGTCGAGCATGCAGCGCAGGTGGAAACAGGACCGGATCGTGTCGGGCGTGGGCTCGATGACCAGCACCCCGCGCTTGGGCAGGATCCGCACCAGGCCGACGGATTCGGCGTGCTTCACGGCTTCGCGCACGGGCGCCAGCGGAAAGCCGGTCTTTTCCACCAGCTCCGCGATCGAGACCAGCTGGCCGGCCCTGACTTCGCCCCGGAACAGCAGGTCCCGGAAGGCCAGGAAGGACTGGTCGGCCAGCAGCATGTCCTTCGCCATCACGCCTGTCCTGGGGCTGAAGCCGCGTCCTCGGCATCGCGCAGATCCACCTCGATCCTGCCATCCAGCACGTCGTGGGCACGCTGACGGTCCACGTCGCCTTCCCAGGCGCCGATGACGACGGTGCCGACGCAATTGCCGATCATGTTGGTGAGCGCGCGCGCCATGCCCATGAACCAGTCCACCGACAGCACCAGCACCAGGCCGATCGCGGGAATGTCGGGGATGACGCTGAGCGTGGCCGCCAGGATCACGATGGCCGAACCGGGCACGCCATGGGCCCCCTTGGATGTCAGGAGAGACACGCCCAGGATCAGCAGCAGGTGAGAGAATTCCAGCGGCGGGGCCGTCGCCTGGGCGATGAAGACGGCGGCCAGCGTCAGGTAGATCGAGAAGCCGTCCAGGTTGAACGAGTAGCCGGTCGGCACGACCAGACCGACGGTCGAGCCGCGTACCCCCATGAGTTCCAGCTTGCGCATGACTTGCGGCAGGACTGCGTCGGAAGAGGCCGTGCCCAGCACCACCAGCAGTTCCTCCCTCAGGTAGCGCAGCAGCTTCAGGATGTTGAAACCCGCCAGGCGCAGGATGATGCCCAGCACGACCAGCACGAAGATCACGCAGGTCACGTAGAACAGGGCTACCAGCAGCCCCAGCGATCCCAACGTGCCCACGCCGTATTTGCCCACCGTGAAGGCGATCGCCCCCAGCACGCCCAGCGGGGCCAGCTTGACGATGAAGCCGATGATCTTGAAGAACACGTGCGACAGGCAGTCGACCAGATGGACCACGGGACGGCCGCGTTCCCCCAGCAGGGCCACCGCGACGCCGAACAGGATGGAGATCAACAGCACCTGCAGGATGTCGCCCGAGGCGAAGGCGTCGACGAGCGTGGTCGGAATGATACGCATCAGGAAGCCGACCGTGTCGGTGGCGCCGCCCACGCGCGACGTGTAGGCGGACAGGGCGCTGGCATCCAGCGTGCCCGGATCGACGTGCATGCCGTGCCCGGGCGTGAACAGGTAGGCCAGCGCGATCCCCAGGGCCAGCGCGAAGGTCGTCACGACCTCGAAATACACCAGGGCCTTGACCCCGACGCGGCCCACCTTGCGGATGTCGCTGGTGCCGCAGATGCCGTGCACCACTACGCAGAAGACCAGCGGCGCGATGATCATCTTGATCAGCTTGATGAAGCCGTCGCCCAGCGGTTTGAGCGACGTTGCGAATTCCGGCCACGCCACGCCCACGATGATCCCCAGCACCAGGGCGATCACCACCTGTCCAAACAAAGTCCTGTGAAAACGCTTCATTGTCTCGCTCCTTGTCCTCGAGGGTACGCTGCCGATCCGGCAGTCGCCATGTCAGAATAGATTTCTGCATATATTTGATCTGACATGTTAGTTATAACATCAGAAGCCTTGACGGAAAATAAATTTTGAATCGGGAGAAACCCCGAGACATCATCGACACACGACGCTCAATCCCAGGCGCACGATGCCGCCGCAACCGGCACCATCCCCGGTACCCGCGCAACAGGCGGGGATGGTGCCTCTCCCGGTCAATCCAGCGCGATCTGCGCCTTCAGCCAGAAGACCCGCCCCGGCTCGTTGAGCCGGGTGTCCACGAAGGACACGCTGCCGGGAATGTCCACACCCGACTTCGACAGGTGCTCGGCGTAGGTCTTGTTCAGGACGTTGTCCACGCCGGCGGTCAGCAGCACGCTCTTGGCCGGCCGCCAGCCGGCATTGAGCGACAGCACGCCGAAGCCGCCGGTGGCGCCGAGGTCCTTGCCGGCGATGCCGCCCATGCCCGCGTCGTAGCGGTTCTGCGCGGCCACCAGGCGCCAGAGGATGCCCGCGGAATACGGCCCCTGGGCATAGTTCAGGCCCAGGCGGGCCTCCAGCGGCGGCTGCTGCGCCAGCGCGGTGCCGTCGGTGCGGTTCTTGCCGTACACGTAGGACAGGCTGGCCACGCCCTGCCAGGACGGGTGGAACTGCCAGGCGGCGTCCAGCTCGCCGCCCATGACCGTGGCGTCGACGTTGCGCGTCAGGCTGCGGTTCCAGTCGATGAGGATGTAGTCGTCCACGCGGCTGTAGAAGGCCGAGGCCGACAGCGTGTAGGGGCCGCTGCGCCAGGTCGTGCCGACGTCCAGCTGGTTGAGCTTTTCCGGCTTGGTGGACAGGAAGGCGCTGTTGCCGCCGTCGGCGCCGCCCTTCATCAGCTCCCAGTAATCGGGGAAGCGCTCGGAATGGCCGAGCCCGGCGTACCAGGTGCTGTGGTCGCCATAATCCCGTTCGTAGCGCAGGAAGCCGCTGGTCAGGGTGCGGTCGTTATCGCGCCCCGCGGTGGCCGACTTGGCGGGCGCGCGCTTGTCGCGCGCCTCGATCCAGTCTACCCGCAGGCCGCCGACCACGCGGTCCGCCTCGGTGAGGAACCAGGTGCTTTCGCTGAAGACGCCGTGCTGCTCGAAGCGCATGTCCTCCACCCGCGAAGCCGCCAGGAAGGCGGCGTCGGCCGCATCGGCCGAGGCCTGCATGCCGCTGCCGCGCGCGCGGTGCACGTCCTGCTTGGCGTCGGCTCCGACGACCACTTCCCAGGATTCGGCCGGCCGCAGCGTGGCGCTCAGCCGCCCGCCCGTGGTGCGGCGGTCCGGATTGCTGGCCATGTAGGACTTCTGGCCCATCTTGTTCGTGCTGGGCGAACGCAGGGTGTAGTTGTCCATCACGTGGTCCACGTAGTTGTAGTAGACCCGCCCCTCGACTTCATCGACCAGGCCGCCCATGCGCTTGCGCTCGAACATCAGCGACACGTTCTCGCGCTTGAACTTCGAGCCGTCCATGCCGCGGTCGGCGTAGGCGGCGCGGCCGTCGCTGACCGCGGCCGACAGCTCGATGCGCGTCTTGTCGTCCGGCGTCAGCCCGATGGCGGCGTGGCTGCTCCAGCGCAGGTATTCGGAATGCACGCGGTTGCCGTCGCCGTCCTCGTAGTCGTCGGCCTGGGCGCGGGTGCCCCCGGCGCGCACGTACGCCTGCGGCCCGCCGACCAGCACGTCGGCCATCTGGTCGTTGCGCCCGAAGCTGCCCAGGGTCAGGCTGCCATCGGCCTTCCAGCCGAACGACTCCATGCGCTTGACCTCGCGCTCGAACAGCACCACGCCGGCCGACTGGCCCGCGCCGTAGCGCACGCTCTGCGGCCCTTTGAGGACGGTGACGCGGTCGTAGGATTCGGGATAGACGTAGGCCGTGGGCGGGTCCATGCGTCCGCCGCAGCCGCCGTAGATTTCCTGGCCGTCGAGCAGGATGCCCAGGCGCGAGCCGGAAAAGCCGCGCAGCACCGGATCGCCGTCGGTGCCGCCCTTGCGGATCACGGAGAAGCCGGGGATGCTCTTGAGAAAATCCGCGCCATCATGGGCGGGGACGGGCTGGCGCGGGGCCTTCGGATCGGTCCGCCCCACCAGGGGTTCGTCCGCGGCGGGCGCGGTGACGACCACGGGAGTCAGCGCCCGCACGGGCTGGGACAGCGCGGCCCGCGGCAGGCCGAGCGTCATCAGGGCGACCGGGATCCCAGCCACCCACAAGGTTTCCTTCTTCATCAGAGTCTCGATAGGCGAAAAAGCTGAAAGACATCCAGGGCCGCCCACGGCCGATGCAGCAGGCCGGGGCGGCCCCGAAACAAAATCAGGGTTTCAGCATGAACGAGACGGGGGGCAGCGCGCGGGCGGCCATTCCCAGGTGCCGGCGATCCGCGCGGCGCAGGGAGCTTCGTCGAACCCAGCCGCGGGCTGGACCCAGGGCGCGGCCGGCACGGGGGTACCGGCCAGGGCGGCCGCCGGAGGGGCGGGATGGGTGGCGCACAGCGGGCAATGGCCGGTGCGCAGCATGCGCGGCGTGCCCGAACCGTCCGGATCGTCCGATCCGGAGTCCAGATCCATGATCACCATGCCGGCCGGCGTGCAGGCCACGATCTGCACGCCCCGCAGGGGATCGGACGGCGGTACGCCGGCGAACACCGGCCCGATCACCTGGAGCCAGAGCCCCAGGATCAGCAGCCAGTGGATGACGGCGCATCCGCGTGTACGCTTGCCCGCATGTCGCATGCAAGCATTCTATGCGGCGCGCCCCGCGCTCCTGTTGACGCCGGTCAAGCCGCGCGTCGGCGGCGGGCGTCCGCGGGCACGTTCCGGGCCGTCCGGCGCAGGGCGGACCCGGCTGAGGGGCGCAGGGCTGGCTCATGGGCGGCTCATGGGAGGATCATCGGCGGAGATCATGGGCGGATCATGGGAGGCATGGGGAAAGCCCATGGGGGGCACATCCATATTTCCATGAGCGATATGCAGATAGTCCGAAAACCTTTGCGGCTTGAAGGACATCTCATTAGAATGAAAACCCATAAGACGCGGCATTTATATAACTCGTTCCATTGATTTCCATCGTGTTCGTGGAATCGATGGATCCCTCTCCGGCCATCATGAAGAAAAAACTCTCCGCCCTGCTGCTCGCCTCCCTGCTCCCCCTGCTGGCCGCCGCGCCGGCCGCCCACGCGGCCACGGACGACCTCGCCGCCATCCAGAAGGCCGGCGTCCTGCGCATCGGCACCGAAGGCACCTACGCGCCGTTCTCCTACCACGACGCCAAGGACAACCGCCTGGTCGGCTTCGACGTGGACATCGGTCGCGCCATCGCCCAGCGGCTGGGCGTCAAGGCGCAGTTCGTGGAAGGCAAATGGGACGGCCTGATCGCCGGGCTGGACGTCAACCGCTACGACGTGGTCATCAACCAGGTCGGCATCAGTCCCGAGCGGCAGGCCAAGTTCGACTTCTCCCAGCCCTACATCGCCTCGGCCGCGGCGCTGATCGTGCGCGAGGACAACGACACGATCCACGCCTTCTCCGACCTGAAGGGCAAGCGCTCGGCCAACACCATCACCAGCAACTTCGGCAAGCTCGCCCAGCGCAGCGGCGCGGAAGTGGTGCCTGTGCAAGGCTTCAACGACGCCATCGCCCTGCTGACCTCGGGCCGCGTGGACGCGACCGTCAACGACGAGCTGTCCTTCCTGGACTTCAAGCACCAGCAGCCCAAGGCCAAGGTCAAGGTCGTCGCCACCGACGACAGCGCCGAGTTCGGCCAGTCCGGCGTGCTGATGCGCAAGAACCAGCCGGCCCTGAAGGCCGCCATCGACAAGGCGCTGGACGGCCTGCGCGACGACGGCACCTACAAGCAGATCTCCGAACGCTATTTCGGCGCGGACCTGTCCGCCAAGCTCAAGTAGGCCCGGTCAAGCAAGCAGGCAGGCCCGCCCCGCGCGCCCGCGACACGACACGCAGGAGCCCCGATGCCCGACTGGCTGCGCCTGATGACGGACTCCCTCTGGCCGCTGCTGGTCGGGGGAATCCGGTTCACCGTGCCGCTCGCGCTCCTGTCCTTCGCGGCCGGGCTGCTGCTGGCCTTCCTGAGCGCGATCGCGCGGCTGTTCGGGCCGCCGCCGCTGGTGGCGCTGGTGCGGTTCTACGTCTGGCTGATCCGCGGCACGCCGCTGCTGGTGCAGCTGTTCGCGATCTTCTACGGCCTGCCCAGCGTCGGCTTCGTACTGGATCCGCTGCCGGCCGCCCTGATCGGCTTTTCGCTCAACGTGGGCGCCTACAACGCCGAGGTCATCCGCAGCGCCATCGAGGCCATCCCCAAGGGGCAATGGGACGCCGCGTATTCGCTCAGCATGACGCGCGCGCAGGCGCTGCGGCGCACGGTGCTGCCCCAGGCGGCGCGCGTGGCCGTGCCGCCGCTGGCCAATTCCTTCATCGCCCTGGTGAAGGACACCTCGCTGGCCGCCGTGATCACCGTGCCGGAGATCTTCCAGGCGGCCCAGCGCATCGCCTCCGTCACCTACGAGCCGCTGATCCTGTACGTCGAGGCGGCGCTGATCTACCTGGTGCTCTGCTCCTTCCTGTCGGCCGCACAGGCCCGCCTGGAACGTCATTTCGGCCAGCACGCCGTCTTCACCGAGGGGCAGCGATGATCGAGCTGCGCGGCATCCGCAAGTCCTTCGCCGGCAACGAAGTGCTGCACGGCGTCGACGTCGTCGTCCCCGAAGGCCAGGTGACCGCCCTGATCGGCCCCTCGGGCAGCGGCAAGAGCACCCTGCTGCGCTGCGTGAACCTGCTGGACGTCCCGGACGCGGGCTGGCTGACGCTGGGCGACGAGACCCTGGAATTCCAGCCGGGACGCCACCCGCCGCGCCCGGCGGTGCAGCGCATCCGCCAGCAGACCGGCATGGTGTTCCAGAACTTCCAGCTGTTTCCCCACCAGACCGCCGTGCAGAACGTGATGGAGGGCCTGGTGACGGTGAAGGGCTGGAGCCGCGAGCGCGCCCGCGAACGCGCCCTCGGGCTGCTGGACAAGGTCGGCCTGCGCGAGAAGGCCGACGCCTGGCCGTCCAGCCTGTCGGGCGGCCAGCAGCAGCGCGTGGCCATCGCCCGCGCGCTGGCGCCCGAGCCGCGGGTGCTGCTGTGCGACGAGCCCACGTCGGCCCTGGACCCGGGACTGGCGGCGGAGGTGGTCGCCGTCCTGGCCGACCTGGCCGCCGAGGGCATGACCATGCTGATGGCCACCCATGACCTGCGCCTGGCGGCGCAGGTCGCGCGCCAGACCGTGTTCCTGCAGGACGGCGCGGTGGTCGAGGCCCGGCCGTCGGCCGAGCTGTTCCGCACGCCGCGGGATCCCAGGACGCAGCGCTTCGTGGCGACGCTGAAGGCTGACACCACCGCGTAAGGCGGCCGCGCGGATTCGTCAGGCGTGAGTCGTCAAGGATTGGGGCATCTCCCCACCTCGCCGCTTACAAGCGGCTCGGATTCGTCAGGCACAGGGCAGTCCGCAGGGACGGCCCTGTGCCCAGACTCATCCGCCGTGTATTTCGCCCCCGCCACGCAGGCCACGACGAAGGCGGTGACCGCCAGCATGACCGGCGTGACGGGCTCGCCCAGCAGCCAGGCGGCCAGCATCAGGCCCATGAAGGGCTGCAGCAGTTGCAGCTGGCCGACGGCGGCGATGCCGCCCTGGGCCAGTCCCCGGTACCAGAAGATGAAGCCCACCAGCATGCTGAAGACCGCCACGTAGGCCAGGCCGCCCCAGGCGGAAGCGGGGATGCCGGTCCACACGGCCGGACGCAGGACCACGGACAGGGGCAGGCTGAGCGGCAGCGACAGCACCAGCACCCAGCAGATGACCTGCCAGCCGCCCAGCCGGCGCGACAGGCGCCCGCCTTCGGCGTAGCCGTAGCCGCAGGTGACGATGGCGACCATCATCAGGGCATCGGCGCCCAGCGAGCCGGAGCCGTCCCGGCTGAGCGCGAAGCCGGCCACCGAGGCCGCGCCCAGGATGGCGAACGCCCAGAAGGCGCGGGACGGCCGCTCGCCGCCCAGCCAGGTGCCGAAGATCGCCGTCGCCAGCGGCAGCAGGCCGATGAAGACCAGGGAATGCGCCGAGGTGATGGTGCGCAGGGCCAGGGCGGAAAAGAGGGGAAAGCCGAGCACCACGCCGAAGGCCACCAGCAGCAGGGTGCGCAGGTCGGCGCGCCCAGGCCGGGGGCTGCGCGTGAAGGCCAGCGCGGCCAGGGCCAGCAGGCCGGCCAGGGCGGCGCGCGCCGCCGTGACGAAGAGGGGATCGAGCCCCAGGACGGCCAGCCGCGTCGCCGGCAGCGAACCGCTGAAGATCGCGACCCCGATCATGCCGTTGATCCAGCCGCGCGTGGTGGTGTTCATCCGTGTTCCTTTTCTGTACGGGAGGTGGGCGAGGACTCCAGCTTGCCTTGCCGCCAGGGCGGAATCCAGATACAGTGCAGTACAGTATCGATGAACTGTACTGATCGGATCCCCCCGCCCATCCTGCGCCCCCCGGCCCGGGCATGGCCGCCGCCCATGGACATCCCGCTCTCCCCTGCTCCAGGCCGCACCGCCGGCATCATGCGCTTCGTGCGCCAGCGCATCGCGGCCCGCGAATGGCCGCCCGGCGCACGCCTGCCCTCCCTGCGGGCCATGGCGCAGCAGCACGGCGTCTCCAAGTCCACCGTCGTCGAGGCCTACGACCGGCTGGCGGCCGAAGGCGCCATCCGTGCGCGCCCCGGCGCCGGCTTCTACGTCGCCGGGCCCCTGGCCCCGCTGGCGCTGGCGGAGATCGGCCCGCGCCTGGACCGCCAGATCGATCCCCTGTGGGTCTCGCGCCAGTCGCTGGACCTCGGCGCCCAGGCCCTGAAGCCCGGCTGCGGCTGGCTGCCCGACGACTGGATGCCCCGGGACGCCATCCGCCGCGCCCTGCGCCAGGTGGCGCGCGATCCCGCCGCCCCGCTGACGGACTACGCCCCCGCCCTGGGCCTGCCGGCGCTGCGCACCCAGATCGCCCGCCACCTGGGCACGCGCGGCCTCGCGGTCGATCCCCGCCACATCCTGCTGACCGATTCCGGGACCCAGGCCGTGGATCTGCTGTGCCGCTTCCTGATCGAGCCGGGCGATGCCGTCCTGGTGGACGACCCCTGCTATTTCAACTTCCTGGCGCTGCTGCGCGCGCACCGCGCCCGCATCGTCGGCGTGCCCCACACGCCCGACGGTCCGGACATGGACCGCTTCGAGGCCGCCCTGCGGGAACACCGCCCGCGCCTCTACCTCAGCAACGCCGGGCCGCACAACCCGACGGGCGCGCGGCTGTCGGCCGCCAAGGCGCGGCGCATCCGGGCGCTGGCGCACGACCACGACCTGATCCTGATCGAGGACGACATCTTCGGCGACTTCGAGTCCCGGCCCGCCGCCCGGCTGGCGGCCGACGACAGCCGCGACCGGGTCGCGCAGGTCGGCAGCTTTTCCAAGACCCTGTCCGCCAGCCTGCGCTGCGGCTATCTGATCGCGCGCGAGGACTGGCTCGACGCGCTGGCCGACCTGCGCACCGCGACGACGTTCTCCGGCGCCGGCCTGACCCAGGCGGTCATCGCCCGGCTGCTGCGCGACGGCGCCTGGCCGCAGCACACGCGGCTGCTGCGCCAGCGCCTG
>OFTY01001089.1_pt1 | contig 13623 bp, 13 predicted proteins | sample 1775061 | NCBI WGS metagenome assembly OFTY01 (sample SAMN08195773, study PRJEB24354) | sludge metagenome | isolation source: sludge from phenol fed wastewater aerobic bioreactor B | place: India: Nagpur | collected 2016-09-16 | reverse complement strand
CGCGCCTTCAGGTAGCTGCGCACCAGGAAACAGGCCCACGCGGCCCACACCAGCCACGCCCCCCACAGGCCGATGCTCGACTCCAGAAAGCGCAGCCAGAACAACAGGATGAGGATGAGGCTCACGATGGCGTAGAAAATCATGTCGCCGAATTCGAGCGTCTTCATTTCACCGCTCCGAAGGTAAGGCCGCGCGCCAGGTGCTTCTGCACGAACCACACGAGAACAAGCACCGGCAGGCTCACCACCACCGAGACGGCGGCGAGTTGCCCCCAATAGGTTCCAAGCGGCGTGACGAGGCCCGGAAAACCGGCAGGCAGCGTCTGACCACCAGCGCCACCGATCATCAGCGCAAACAGAAACTCGTTCCATGAGAAGAGGAAGGCGAGAACCGCCGAGACGGCAATGCCCGGTCGAGCCAAGGGCAACACGATGCGCCAGAACACCTGCCATTCCGTTGCCCCATCCGTAAGGGCCGCCTCGTCCAGCGCCTTCGGTATGTCGTCGAAGAAGTTGCGCATCAGGTAGATGACGAGCGCAAGGTTGAACGTCGTGTGCGAGATCATGACTGCCCAGACGGTGCCGAGCAGGCCGATCGTCTGGAAGAACATGTAGAGCGGTAGGACGAGCGCGATGCCGGGCGCCATTCGCGTGGTGAGCACATAGAAGAAGAGGTGCTTTTCGCCGAACACCCGGAAACGTGAGAAGGCATAGGCCGCCGGCAGGCCGGTGAGCAGGCAGATCGTCACCGAGCCGCAGGCGACGATCAGCGAATTGCGCAGGAAGCGGTCGAACTCGCCGGCCACGAAGGCTTCGTAAAAATTGCTCCACGTCGGGCTGAAGAACAGCTTCGGGTCGGGCGACAGGATATCCGTGCGTTCCTTGAAGGCGGTCAGCACCAGCCAGATGAACGGGATCAGCGCCAGGGCAGTGACCGCGATGATGAAGGTGACCTCGAGGGCCGGCAGCGACCGGCGCAGCAGTGAGTCCTTGGTGGTTGCGGTCATGCGACGGCTCCGCGCGTGAAGCGGGTCATGAGCTTCAGGAGGACGAAGGTGAGGATGAAGCTGATGAGGAACAGGACGGCCACGACCGCCGAACCGTAACCGAGGTTCCAGGACACGAAGTTGACCTTGTAGGCGAAGATGGTGGCAAGCTCGGTCGAAGCGCCGGGGCCACCGCCTGTCATGATGAATATCTGGTCGAACATCTTGAAGCTGTCGGTGAGGCGCAGCAGGAAGCCGACGATGATGATCGGCTGCAGCAGCGGAAAGGTGATGTGGCGGAAAATCTGCCAGCGGTTGGCGCCCTCGACCTCCGCCGCCTCGAAGGGCTCGCGCGGCATGGAGATGATGGCCGCCACGAAGATCATCACCAGGAACGGCATCCATTGCCAGATGTCGACCGCGACGATGGTGAGGAAGGCGCTGGTGCCGTCGGCAAGCACGCCGCTGTGCGACAGGCCCCATTTACGCAGCAGGATGCCGATCAGGCCGAAATCCGGGTTGAGATTGAGCCGCGCCGTCAGGCCGACGACGATCGGCGCCAGGATCATCGGGATCAGCAGCAGTGACAGGACGATGCGCTTCAGCCTGAGATGGTAGGACAGCAGCACCGAAAAACCGAGCGCCAGCACGAACTCGATGGTGAGCGCCACAAGCATGAACAGCAGCGTCAGCCCGACGCTGTGGAAGAAATCATTGTCGAAGACGAGCTTGCGATAGTTGTTGAGGCCGACGAACTGCCCGTTCATCGTCGGTTGCGTGTAGCTCAAGGCGTGGACACTCTGATCGAGCATGATCAGAAACGGCCACATCTCGAACATGAGCAGGAAAGCAACCATCGGCGCTAGCCAGATGTACCCCCCAAATTTGGCTGTACGCCCCGCTGCGCCGCTCATATGGCTTGCTCCTAGGCGACCGGGAGCGACATTTCGGACGCCGCCCGCGCGGCATCCAGGATGGCCTGGATCTGCCCGCGCAGCGTCTTCTCGCCCGCGAAGCTGCGGTCGAACACGGCGCCGCCGACGGTGAAGCCCCATATGCCCAGGCCGCAGACGATCTTGACGCGCTCGACGCTGGCGATGCTGCCGGCCACGATCAGCGGCGCGTCGATGCTCTTGACGACATCGGCGATCAGGCTCTCGACATCGCCGGAGAAGCGATAGGCGAGCAGGTCCAGGCCCGCCACGCCGTCCATGGCCGCGAGCGAGCGCGCGCTCTCGACGATTTCGGCCGCGGTGCCCGTAAGCTTGCTCGGATGGCCGACGACCTTTCCGGGGAACGGCATGTATTTGATGCCGGTGCCGGCAAGGATCTCTCCGGCCTCCCGCGCATGCGTGCCGCCGAGGATGTAGTCGACACCGATCTCGGCGCCGGCCTGCACTGAGCGGAGCTCGTCCTCGCGGGTCTGGCTGACCACCTCGAGCATCACTTCCTGGCCGTTGGCGCGGATGTCGGCGGCAAGCGCCTTCAGCTCCGGCACCGGCAGCCCGATATCCTTGAAGCCGACGAACGGTATCTTGAGGTCGGCCACCTCGGCGAAGACGCCGCGCGCGTCCGCCACCGTGACATCGTTGTGCGTCAACATGAATATGAAGCGCGACATTGGTCTACCTCCACGCAATCAGGGCCGGGATGCGGCGAGCGAAATGCCCGTTGCCGCGTCGAAAAGATGGATCTTCTGAAGATTGAGCTGGAACGGCATGACCTGGCCGGGTGCAACAGGCACCGGCGCCAGCATCTTGGCCACCACCTCGCGCCCACCAAACTCCATGATCAGCAGGGATTCGTTGCCCAGCGGCTCCGAGAACTGGATCGGGGCCGAGAAATCCAGCGACCGCGACGGAGCCTGGCCATGGCCGACCGGCACGATGTCGTCGGCCCGAACGCCGAGCGTCAGCCTGGTCCCGCTGGCGATCGGCTTGAACCTGCCTTCGTCCAGCGGCAGCACCTTGCCGCCCGGCACGGAGACGCCACCGTCGACAGCGACCGCGTCGATGAAGTTCATCGGCGGCGAGCCGATGAAGCCGGCCACGAAGACGGTGGCGGGGCGCTCGAAGACCTCGGCGGGCGTGCCGATCTGCTCGGGCACGCCCTTGTTCATGACGACCATGCGGTGGGCCAGCGTCATGGCCTCGACCTGGTCGTGGGTGACGTACAGGCTGGTGGTGCCCAGCCGGCGGTGCAGCTTCTGGATTTCCAGGCGCATCTGCACGCGCAGCTTGGCGTCCAGGTTGGACAGGGGCTCGTCGAATAGGAACACGGCCGGCTCGCGCACGATGGCCCGGCCCATGGCCACGCGCTGGCGCTGGCCGCCGGACAGCTGGCGCGGACGCCGGTCCAGCAACTGGTCCAGTTCGAGGATGCGGGCGGCGTCCTCGACGCGGCGGCGGATCTCGTCGCGCGCGAGGCGGCGGATCTTCAGGCCGTAGGCCATGTGGTCGAACACGCTCATGTGGGGATAGAGCGCGTAGTTCTGGAAGACCATGGCGATGTCGCGCTCGGCGGGTTCCAGCTCGTTGACGACCCGGCCGCCGATGGCGATCTCGCCGCCGGTGACGGATTCCAGGCCCGCCACCATGCGCATCAGGGTGGACTTGCCGCAGCCCGACGGCCCGACGATCACGACGAACTCGCCGTCGCGCACCTCCATGTCGATGCCGTGGATGACGGCCACGCCGCCTGGGTAGGTCTTGCGCACGTCGCGGAAGCTGAGGGTTGCCATGGGGAATGCGCCGTCCTTTTTTCCGAAGCTATTTTTCCGAATCGACCAGGCCCTTGACGAACCATTTCTGCATCAGGATGACGACGGCGGCGGGCGGCAGCATGGCCAGCATGGCCGTGGCCATGACCAGGTTCCATTCCGTCACGCTGTCGCCGCCGGCGAGCATCCCGCGGATGCCCACCACCTCGGGGTCGCCATCGGCGATCATCCGGCGTACGCTCACCACCCCGGCGTACATTCCCTCCTGCGCGGTGATGATCAGCGGCCACAGGTACTGGTTCCAGCCGTAGATGAACTGGATCACGAACAGGGCGGCGATGCTGGTGCGCGACAGCGGCAGCAGGATGTCCTTGAAGAAGCGCATGGGGCCGGCGCCGTCGATGCGCGCGGCCTCGACCAGCTCGTCGGGCACGGTCAGGAAGAACTGCCGGAACAGGAAGGTGGCCGTGGCCGAGGCGATCAGCGGCAGCGTCAGGCCGGCGTAGCTGTTGAGCATGCCCAGGCCGGCGACCACCGCGTAGGTGGGGGCGATGCGCACTTCCACCGGCAGCATCAGGGTGACGAAGATCATCCAGAAGCACAGCATGCGCAGGGGAAAGCGGAAATACACCACGGCGAAGGCCGACAGCATGGAGATGGCGATCTTGCCGATGGCGGGCGCCCGGGCCATGAAGGTGCTGATCCAGACCATGCGGCCCACGGGCGGGGTGTTGATCGCACCGCCCTTGAGCGCGGCCCAGTAGTTTTCCAGGAGATGCGGGCCGGGGATCAGGGACATCGGCGCCCGGGCGACCTCCTGGGCGGTCTGGGTGGAGGCCGTGAAGGCCACGTACAGCGGGAAGGCGATCACCGCCACGCCCAGGATCAGCGTGAGGTGCGAGACGATGTCCAGCAGCGGGCGGCGTTCAACCATGGGCGCCTCCGGAAAGGGCGGGACCGGCCGCCGTCGAGGGTGGGCCTTGCATCGGCGGCGCACCCCGCATGAGCAATGCGCTTCGCATCGGCGGTTGACCTCGCATCAGTAGTTCACCTTGCGGTCGACGTAGCGGAACTGCAGCGCCGTCAGGCCGATGACGATCAGCATCAGGATCACGGACTGGGCGGCGGAGGCGCCCAGGTCCAGGCCCTTGAAGCCGGCGTTGTAGACCTTGTAGACCAGGATGTCGGTGGCGTGTCCCGGCCCGCCCTGCGTCACCACGTCGATCACCGCGAAGGTGTCGAAGAAGGCGTAGATGAAGTTGATCACCAGCAGGAAGAAGGTGGTGGGCGAGAGCAGCGGAAAGACGATGGTGAGAAAGCGCCGGACGGGGCCCGCGCCGTCGATGGCGGCGGCCTCGATCAGCGAGCGGGGGATGGACTGCAGGCCGGCCAGGAAGAACAGGAAGTTGTAGGACACCTGCTTCCAGACCGAGGCGAAGACGACCAGCGCCAGGGCGTCGGTGCCGTCCAGACGCGGGTTCCAGTCGAAGCCGAGCTGCGCCAGGTAGACCGCCAGGATGCCGACCGAGGGCGAGAACAGAAACAGCCACAGCACCCCGGCGACCGCCGCCGCGACCGCGTAGGGCCAGATCAGCAGGGTCTTGTAGATCCCCGCGCCGCGCGCCACGCGGTCGGCCATCACGGCCAGCACGAGCGAGATCGCCAGCCCGCCGAAGGCCACCAGCGCCGAGAACCAGAGCGTGGTGCGAAACGAGTCCAGATAGTCGGCGCTGGCGAACAGCTCGGCGAAGTTGTCCAGGCCGGCGAACTGCGAGGACAGGCCGAAGGGGTCTTCCAGGCGGAAGGACTGCCACAGCGCCTGGCCCGCCGGCCAGAAGAAGAACACCAGCGTGATGGCGAGCTGCGGCGCCAGCAGCAGCCAGGGCAGGCTGCGGTGGCGGAAGACGACCCGTTTCTCCATGAGCGCGGCCGGCCCCGGGCCTACTTGACGCTTTTCTCGAAGCGTTCGAGCAGGGCGTTGCCCTCGGCGGTCATCTTCTTCAGGCCGTCCCCGGGGCTGGTCTTGCCGGCGAAGATCTGCTCCATGGTGCTGTCCTCGATGTCGCGGATCTGCGGCAGGTAGCCCAGCCGGATGCCGCGCGAGTTGGCGGTGGTGGCGGCATCGAGCTGTTTGACCGCAATTTCCGTGCCGGGATTCTTGTCATAGAAGCCGGATTCCTTGGTGGCCTGGTAGCCCGCCTTGGTGACGGGCACGTAGCCGGTGCCCTGGTGCCAGGCGGCGGCCTGCGCGGGGCTGGACAGGAACTTGAAGAACTTGATCACGCCCTTGTAGGCGGCGTCGGACTTGCCGGAGAACACCCACAGCGAGGCGCCGCCGATGATGGAGTTCTGCGGCGCGCCCTGGACGTCGGGGTAGTAGGGCAGGGTGCTGGTGCCGAAGGCGAAGCCGCCGGTCTTGATGATGGAGGCGCGCATGCCGCTGGAGCCTGTGTACATGCCGCACTTGCCCGAGGTGAACAGGGCGTTGCCCGCGTCGCCGCGCCCGCCGTAGGTGAAGGTGCCGGCCTTGGCCATGTCGGCCAGGAAGCCCAGATGCTTGCGGAACAGCGGGCTGTCGAGCTGCAGGCGCGCGTCCAGGCCGCCGAAGCCGTTGTCCTGGCTGGCGTAGGGCACGTTGTGCCAGGCGGCGAAGTTTTCCAGCAGGACCCAGGACGGCCAGGCCGAGGAATAGCCGCATTCCATGCCGGCGGCGCGCAGCTTTTTCGCGGCGTCGGCCACCTCGGGCCAGGTCCTGGGCGGTTTTTCCGGGTCCAGGCCGGCCTTCTGGAAGGCGTCCTTGTTGTAGTACAGCACCGGCGTGGAGCTGTTGAAGGGCATGGACACCAGCTTGCCGTCCGGCGACGAATAGTAGCCGGCCACGGCGCCCAGGAAGGTGGACGGATCGATGGGGTCGCCGACGGCCTCGGACAGCGCCTGGACGGGCTTGATGGCGCCCTTGGCGTACATCATGGTGGCGGTGCCGACCTCGAAGACCTGCAGGATGTCGGGCGCGTTGCCGGCGCGGAAGGCGGCGATCCCGGCGTTCATGGATTCGCCGTAGTTGCCCTTGTAGACGGCGTGCACGACGTAGTCGGACTGGCTGGCGTTGAAGTCCTGGGCGAGCTTGGCCACGCGTTCGCCCAGCGGACCTTCCATCGAGTGCCAGAAGGTGACGTCGGTGGCGGCCTGGGCCGTGCCCGCGCCGGTCAGCAGGGCGGCCAGCGCGGTCGCGCGAAACAAGGAAAAAGACATGGTGGTCTCCTGTGGTTGTGCCCCCGATCCAGCCCGGGTGGCGGCGGGAGGGGATTATAGGAAGCCATTGTGATCAGCTTATGACGGCTTTGGCAATCCCTGATTTCCTTGCTTTTCTTTTCGTTTCTCGCGCGTTTTCTTTCTGATGCCCCGCGCAGGGCTTTCTATGTGATGGCGCTTGTCCGTACAATGCCGGGTCATGAAAACCGAACTTTCTCTCGCCCTCATCGGCGGCGGCAACATGGCCAACGCCCTGGCCAGCGGCCTGATCGGCCGGCGCTGCGCCGCCTCCAGCGTCCACGTCATCGACCCCGGCGAGGCCGTCCGCGCGCGCTGGGACGCGCTGGGCACCACCACGGCGGCGGCGCCCGATGGGCGCCTGTCCGAATGCCGCGTCTGGTTCTTCGCCGTCAAGCCCCAGATCATGGCCGAGGTCGTGCGCCAGTGCCGCCCCTGGCTGCGCCCCGGCACCCTCGTCATCAGCATCGCCGCCGGCATCCCCGGCGAGGCGATCGCCCGCTGGATGGGTTCCGCTGCCGAGCCCTACGCCCGGGTCGTGCGCTGCATGCCCAACACGCCCGCGCTGATCGCCAGCGGCATGACGGGCATGGCGGCCCTGGACGGCGTGGACGAAGCCGACCGCGCCCTGGCCGAGGAGCTGCTGCGCGCCGTCGGCCAGGTGATCTGGGTGCGCGACGACGCCGCCATCGACGCCGTCACGGCCGTCTCCGGCAGCGGGCCGGCCTACGTCTTCCTGTTCCTCGAAGCCCTGATCGCGGCCGGGGTCGAGCAGGGCCTGACGCTGGAGCAGGCGCGCCAGCTGGCGCTGGGCACCTTCCACGGCGCCACCCAGCTCGCAACGCTGTCGCCGGACTCGCCCGCGGTGCTGCGCGAGCGGGTGACCTCCAGGGGCGGCACCACGGCGGCGGCCCTGGCGGTGTTCCAGGAGCGCGGCCTGTCCGGCATCATGCGCGAGGCGGTCGCGGCCGCCGCCCGCCGGGCGGGCGAACTGGCGCGCGAATTCTCGGGTTGATCCGTCCCCGAATAATCCGGGAAAGCGCATCGTCACGTTCCGTCATAAGGGATTAACCGTAGTGACACCCCCGGGGCGAGCCGTCAGAATACGCGTGCCGCTCAGGGCGGAAGCACAACCAAGGCTTGGCGCTCCTGGCTTCGACCCCGACCGGGTTGTTGAAATTGCCAACGGCGCCTCTACCGGAGACTATCGAATGAAGTTCACACTGCGCATCACCCCCTGCATCCTCGCATTCGGAGCTCTGGCTCTGGCTGCCGGCGCCCATGCCGACACGCTCAAGATCGGCATTCCGCAGCCGATGACGGGCCCCAACACCCAGTACGGCGACCAGATCCAGGCGGGCGCGCTGACGGCCATCGATGCGCTGAACGAAACCGGCGGCATCAAGGGCATGAAGATCGAGCCGCTGCTGATCGACGACGGCTGCGAGCCCAAGCAGGCCGTGCCGGCCGCCAACCGCGTGGTCAACGCCGGCGCCAAGTTCGCCGTGGCCCACGCCTGCTCCGGCACCACGGTGCCCGCGGTCAACGTCTACGAGCAGGAAGGCATCGTCGCCATCACCCCGGGCGCCACGTCCCCGCTGGTCACCGACACCATCAAGCCGCACTTCTTCTTCCGCACCATCGGCCGCGACGACCAGCAGGGTCCCTTCGCCGCCGAATACATCGCCAAGCAGCTCAAGCCGAAAAAGGTCGCCATCCTGCACGACAAGCAGACCTACGGCAACGGCGTGGCCACCCAGGTGCAGAAGGCCCTGGAAAAGGACGGCGTGAACATCGCCATGTTCGAGGGCATCAACGTCGGCGACAGCGACTACTCCGCCGTGATCTCCAAGCTCAAGGCCCTGGGCCCCGACCTGATCTATTTCGGCGGCTACCACCCCGAACTGGGCCTGCTGCTGCGCCAGGCGCGCGAACAGGGTCTGGAAACCCAGTTCATGGGCCCCGAAGGCGTGGCCAACAAGGACCTCGCCGCCATCGCCGGCCCGGCCGTGGACAAGCTGCTGGTGACCCTGCCCGCCGACTTCACCAAGCGCAAGGGCAACGAGCAGATCCTGGAGCAGTTCAAGAAATACCAGCGCAGCCCCGACGGCGCCTTCACCATGACGGCCTACGCGGCGGTCCAGGTGCTGGCCGACAGCATCAACGCCGTCGGCGCCGACCCGGCCAAGGTCGCCGACTACATGCACGGCCACAGCTTCGACACCGCCATCGGCAAGGTCGACTACGATGCGAAGGGCGACCTCAAGCACTTTGAATTCGCGGTCTTCCGCTGGGATGCCAACGGCAACCTGACCCAGATCCAGCCCTGACGGGCTCGGCCGGCCCCGGCGCGCGCCGGGGCCGCTGCGGTTCTTCCGGGCGCCCGCCGCCCGGCCGTCTTCTCGTCTCACTCCCCCGACATTATGTCCGACCTGCTTCCTCTATTGACGCAACAGCTGTTCAACGGCTTGTCGCTGGGCGCCATCTATGCCCTGATCGCCATCGGCTACACCATGGTGTACGGCATCATCGGCATGATCAACTTCGCCCACGGCGAGATCTACATGATCGGCGCCTACGTCGGTCTGGTCACGCTCTCGGCCATCGGCGTGGGCAGCGGCCTGCCGCTGCCCCTGATGGTGCTGATCATGCTGATCATGGCCGTGCTGGTGACCGCGGTCTACGGCTTCGCCGTCGAAAAGATCGCCTACGCGCCGCTGCGCGACAGTCCCCGCCTGGTGCCGCTGATCTCCGCCATCGGCATGTCGATCTTCCTGCAGAACTGGGTGGCCACCGGGCAGGGCGCCCGCGACATGGCCGTGCCGGCGCTGATCACCGGGTCGTTCAACTTCACGGTGGGGGATGGCGACTTCAGCGTGACCGCGCCGTATTCCCGGATCCTGATCATCGTGGTCACCGTGCTGATGCTGCTCGGCCTTACGCTGTTCATCAAGTATTCGCGCACCGGCCAGGCCTCGCGGGCCTGCTCGCAGGATCTGCGCATGGCCAACCTGCTGGGCATCGACACCGGCCGGATCATTTCCATCACCTTCGTCATCGGCGCCATGCTGGCCGCCGTCGGCGGGGTGCTGATCGCCCTGGCCATCGGCAAGCTGAACCCGTTCATCGGCTTCATCGCCGGCATCAAGGCCTTCACCGCCGCGGTGCTGGGCGGCATCGGCAGCATTCCCGGCGCCATGCTGGGCGGTGTGCTGCTGGGCCTGGCCGAGACCTTCGCCGCCGCCTTCATCTCCTCGCAGTACAAGGACATCGTCGCCTTCCTGCTGCTGGTCTTCATCCTGCTGTTCCGTCCCACGGGGCTGTTGGGCAAACCCGAGGTGGAAAAAGTCTAAATGAATCAGAATCTCAAGAATGCAGCGATCGCCTCGCTGCTGGCGGGGGTGATCATTGCCCCCGTGTATGGCCTGCAGATCCTGCGCCGGGGCCAGGAAACCTATCTGCAGCCCGACTGGAAGATGATCCTCGGCGGCATGCTGGCCGTCTTCGTGGTCCAGATCCTGAACGCCTGGCTGCGCCAGCGCCGGGCGGGCAAGGCCGCGGCGCCCTCGCGGTTCCGCATTCCCGCCATCAGCGACAAGTTCCGCCACCGGGCGATCCTGGTGCTGGTGCTGTTCGCGCTGGCCTGGCCCTTCTTCACCGGACGCGCCCAGGTGGACATCGCCACGCTCGTGCTGATCTACGTCATGCTCGGCCTGGGGCTGAACATCGTGGTGGGCTTCGCCGGCCTGCTCGACCTGGGCTTCGTCGGCTTCTATGCCACCGGCGCCTACACCTACGCCCTGCTGTACCACTGGGCCGGCTGGGGCTTCTGGGAAGCGCTGCCGTTCGCCGGCCTGGTGTCGGCCTTCTTCGGCTTCATCCTGGGGTTCCCGGTGCTGCGGCTGCGGGGCGACTACCTGGCCATCGTGACGCTGGGCTTCGGCGAGATCATCCGCCTGCTGCTCATCAACCTGACCCAGTTCACCGGCGGCCCGGACGGCATCTCGGGGATCCCCAAGCCGTCCTTCTTCGGCTACCAGATGGTGCGCCGCTCGACGGACGGCACGCCCACCTTCCATGAGCTGATGGGCTGGTCCTTCAACAGCCAGGACGTGGTGATCTACCTGTACCTGATGGCGCTGGTGCTGGTGCTGTTCACCCTGTACTTCACCAGCCGCCTGATCCGCATGCCGATCGGGCGCGCCTGGGAAGCCCTGCGCGAGGACGAGATCGCCTGCCGCTCGCTGGGCCTGAACCCGCGCAACATCAAGCTCTCGGCCTTCACCATGGGCGCCATGTTCGCCGGCTTCGGCGGGGCGTTCTTCGCCGCGCGCCAGGGCCTGGTCAATCCGGAATCCTTCACCTTCATCGAATCGGCGCTGATCCTGGCCATCGTCGTGCTCGGCGGCATGGGCTCCCAGCTCGGGGTCATCCTGGCCGCCGTGCTGCTGACCGTCATCCCCGAGATCGCGCGCGAATTCGCCGAATACCGCATGCTGATCTTCGGCCTGGTCATGGTCGTCATGATGATCTGGCGCCCGCAGGGCCTGCTGCCGGTGAAACGTCCGCAAGTGGAATTGGAATCATGAGTGAAACATTGCTGAAGGTCAGCGGACTGACCATGCGGTTCGGCGGCCTGCTGGCCGTCGACCAGGTCGAATTCGACGTGCGCCGCGACGAGGTCTTCGCCATCATCGGCCCCAACGGCGCCGGCAAGACCACCGTGTTCAACTGCGTGGGCGGCTTCTACAAGCCCACCACGGGCGAGATCGTCATGGACGGCAAGGCCATCACCGGCATGCCCAGCCACAAGGTCGCGCGCCACGGCCTGGTGCGCACGTTCCAGAACGTGCGCCTGTTCAAGAACCTCACCGTGCTGGAAAACCTGATGGTGGCGCAGCACACCCTGATGGAAACCGGCCTGCTGCAGGGCCTGTTCAAGCTGCCCTCCTATCGGCATTCCGAGACCGAGGCCAAGAAACGCGCGGTCCAGTGGCTGGATTTCATGGGCATCCGCCAGTACGCCAACCGCGAGGCCGGCAATCTCGCCTACGGCCACCAGCGGCGCCTGGAAATCGCCCGCTGCATGATCACCCAGCCGCGCCTGCTGATGCTCGACGAGCCGGCCGCGGGCCTGAATCCCCAGGAAAAGCGCGACCTGCAATCGCTGATCGACCAGCTGCGGCGCGAATTCGGCGTGGCCGTGCTGCTGATCGAGCACGACATGAGCCTGGTGATGGGCGTGTCCGACCGCATCCTCGTCATGGAGCACGGCAAGCCCATCACCACCGGCCTGCCCGACGAAGTCCGCGCGGATCCCCGCGTCATCAAAGCCTATCTGGGGGAATGACCGTGCTCAAGCTCGAAAACGTCAGCACGTTCTACGGGGCCATCCAGGCCCTGAACGAAGTGTCCGTGGAAGTCAACCAGGGGGAAATCGTCACCCTGATCGGCGCCAACGGCGCCGGCAAGACCACGCTGCTCATGTCGGTCTGCGGCAATCCGCGCGCCCGCTCGGGCAGGATCACCTTCCTGGGCGAGGACATCACCCAGCAGTCCACGCACATCATCATGCAGCGCGGGATCGCCATCTCGCCGGAAGGCCGGCGGGTGTTCCCCGACCTGACGGTGGCGGAAAACCTCAACATGGGGGCGTTCTTCCTCAACCGCGCCCAGACCGAAGAAGGCATGGAACACGTCTTCGACCTGTTCCCGCGCCTGCGCGAGCGCGCCAACCAGCGCGCCGGCACCATGTCCGGCGGCGAGCAGCAGATGCTCGCCATCGGCCGGGCGCTGATGACGCGGCCCAAGCTGCTGCTGCTCGACGAGCCCACCCTGGGCCTGGCGCCGCTGATCATCGCGCAGATCTTCGACATCATCCGCACCATCCGCGAGGAAGGCGTGACGGTGTTCCTGGTCGAGCAGAACGCCAACAAGGCCCTGCAGGTGGCCGACCGGGGCTACGTCCTGGAAACCGGCAAGGTCGTGCTGGCCGACACCGGCGCCAACCTGCTCAGCAACGACGAGGTCCGCAAGGCGTACCTCGGCGCCTGAGCCGGCTGCGGCATCGCGTCGCGGTCCTCCGCGCCCGCGCCGAACGGCGATCGGCCCCGTCTTCCGGCGGGGCCGATTTTCATTGTGCCGATTTTCATTGGCCTGTACGCAGGACCGCCCGCAGGGGGCTGTCCCGAGTCAGGCCAATCCCTGATCCTTCAGCGCGGCCTGAACGCCGGCGTCGGCGCGCATGCGGGCCTGGAAGCGGCGCAGCTCGTCCAGGCCGGCGAGCGGAATCTGCTTGGCGTCCGCCCACATCAGCAGCACGAACAGGTAGGCGTCGGCCACCGAGCGCCTGCCGGTCAGCCAGTCGCGGCCGCGCAGGCGCTCGTTGACGATGGCGAACAGGCTCTGCAGCTTCTCGGCCGCCTTGCCGGCCACGACCTGGCCCAGGGCCTCGTCGCCGCCGGTGTAGTAGCCCGGGCCGAAGACCAGGGAAAAGGTCTTGTGCAGGTCGGAATTGCACAGGCCCAGCCAGCGGTGGGTCTCGGCGCGTTCGCGCGGGGTGTCGCCCAGCAGCCGGGCCTCGGGGTTGAGCTCGGCCAGGTAGTTCAGGATGGCGGCGCTCTGCGTCAGGACGAAATCGCCGTCCACC
>OFTY01001087.1_pt1 | contig 13649 bp, 10 predicted proteins | sample 1775061 | NCBI WGS metagenome assembly OFTY01 (sample SAMN08195773, study PRJEB24354) | sludge metagenome | isolation source: sludge from phenol fed wastewater aerobic bioreactor B | place: India: Nagpur | collected 2016-09-16 | reverse complement strand
GCCATCTCTCTTCTCCCCGTCTCTATACGGGGAGAAGGTGCCGGCAGGCGGATGAGGGGCGGCGCCGGCGCTGAGGTGGCCACATTACCTGATCAGGATCGCCCTCAGATCGTTCACATTCGTGCCCGTGGGCCCAGGCACGAACAGATCGCCGACCGCGTTGAAGGCCGTCCAGGCATTGTTGCCGGCAAGCATTGCCTTGGCGTCGACGCCGGCGGCGCGCATGCGCGACACGGTCGAGCCGTCGGCGAAGGCGCCGGCATTGTTTTCCGAACCGTCGATGCCGTCCGTGTCGGCGGCCAGAGCGTCGATGCCTTGCACGCCGCTGATGCCGATGGCGAAGGCGAGCAGGAATTCCGAGTTGCGGCCGCCTTTGCCTTTTGCCCGCAACGTCACCGTGGTCTCGCCGCCGGAGAGGATCAGCACCGGCTTTTCGAAAGGCCGGTCGCGCGTCGCGACCTCGCGGGCTATCGCGGCATGGACGCCGCCGACCTCGCGCGCCTCGCCCTCGATCGCATCCGACAGGATGACGGCCTCGACGCCCAGCCGCCTGGCTTCCACCGCAGCAGCGTCGAGCGAGACGGCGGCCGAGGCGATCAGATGCACCTCATTGCCGGCAAAGCGCTGATCCCGCGGGCTCGGCGCATCGGCGGCAGGCGACTGGATATGGGCCATGACAGCGGCCGGAAGCTTCATGCCATAGGCGGCGATCGCCGCCAGCGCGTCCTCGCGGCTGCCAGTATCCGGCACGGTCGGGCCCGAAGCGACGAGCGCGGGATTGTCTCCCGGAATGTCGGAGACGACGAGCGATACCACACGTGCCGGATGGGCGGCGGCGGCCAGCCGGCCACCCTTTATGGTCGAGACATGCTTGCGGATCGTGTTCATCGCCGCGATCGGCGCGCCGGAGGCGAGCAGCGCCTCGTTGACGGCGATCTCGTCGGCCAAAGTCAGGCCGGGAGCGGGCGCCGGCAACAATGCCGAGCCGCCGCCGGAGATCAGCGCCACCACCAGATCGTCGGCGGTCAGGCCGCGCACCTTGTCCAGCAGGCGACGCGAAGCTTCCAGGCCGGCGGCATCGGGAACGGGATGCGCCGCCTCGATGATCTCGATGCGCTCGCATGCGGCGCCATAGCCGTAACGGGTGACGACCAGCCCATCGATGGGACCGTCCCAGGCCCTCTCGAACGCCGCCGCCATCTGCGCCGAGCCCTTGCCGGCGCCGATGACGACGGTGCGGCCCTTCGGCCGAGCCGGCAGGTGGTTGCGGATCGTCCTTTCGGGGTCTGCGGCGGCAACGGCGGCGCTGAAGATCGCTGTGAGGAAGGATTTGGGATCGGTCATTTTTCTTCCGGAGGCAGCGCCAGGCCACGCGCGTCGATGCCGAGATGGGCGCAAAGCGCATCGACCACCACGCCGTGATCCTCGCGCTCGGGCAGGCCGGATACGGCGATGACGCCGATCACCCCGGCACCCTTCACGGTGACGGGAAACCCGCCGCCGGCGAGCACGTAGTCGGCAATGTCCAGCCCCTCGCCAACCTTGAAAGTGCGGTCGGGGCGCTGTTGCTCCAACACGAGGCGGTAGGTGCTCCTGAGATACCGCCGGACCACGTTGATCTTGCGCCGCGCCCAGTCGGGATTGGACGCGTTGGAACCTGGCATCGCCGCGTAGAAAAGCGGGCGATCGAAGGTCCTGATGTCGACGATGATCGGCAGGTCCTCCCGGAGCGCCCGGTCCCGGATCGCCGAGCCGATGGCGAAGGCCACGGCCTCGTCGAACGCGGGGAAGACCAGAGTAGCTTCCTGTTTCTTGATCAGAGCGATGTCGTCGGCGGCAGCCATCTCGTTCCCCTGTCAGCGTCGACGCACGCTTTGGCCGATGGCTGACGCCGGGTCAAGCGGCCGCGATGCCACTTTCGGCATCGGACCCTACGCGGCCAGATCACTCTTGGCCGGGCGACCCGCGACATAGACCTCGCGCACGGCGCGATCGTCACCCAGCGTCTGCAGCAGGAAGAGTTCCTCGGCCAGCGTCTCCACCGTTTCCATCCTGAGCCGCATGGCGGGCGTGGCGCGGGCATCGAGCACGACGATGTCGGCGTCCGTGCCGGCGTCCAGCGTGCCGACCTTGTCGGCGACGGACAGCGCCTCGGCATTGCCGCGAGTCAGTTGCCAGAAGGACTGGAAGGGGTTGAGCTTCTCGCCGTTGAGGGCGATCACCTTGTAGCCCTCGTCCATGGTGCGCAGCATCGAATAGTTGGTGCCGCCCCCGACATCGGTCGCGGCGGCAATGCGCAGCGGCTTCTGGCGTCCGCGATAGCGCTGATAGTCGAACAGGCCGGAACCGAGGAAGAGGTTGGAGGTGGGGCAGAATACCGCCACCGAGCCGGACGCAGACAGCGCATCCGCCTCGCGTTCCGACAGATGGATGCAATGTCCGAACAGGCTCTTCCCACCCAGCAGCCCGTAGTGCTCGTAGACGTCCGTGTAGTCGCGCGACCAGGGGTAAAGCTGCTGGGTAAAGGCGATCTCGGCGTGGTTCTCGGACAGGTGCGTCTGCATGTGGAGGCCGGGATGCTCGCGACAAAGCGCGCCGGCCATCTCCATCTGCTCGGGCGAGGACGTGATCGCGAAGCGTGGCGTGATGGCATAGAGCTGGCGGCCCTTGCCATGCCATTCGGCGATCAACGCCTTGGTGTCGTCATAGCCTGTTCGCGGCGTGTCGAGCACGCCATCGGGCGCGTTGCGATCCATCATCACCTTGCCGGCGATGTTGAGCATGTTGCGGTCATGCGATTCCGCGAAGAAGGCTTCGGCGGAAGCCTTGTGAACCGAACAGTATGCGACGACCGTGGTCGTGCCGTGGCGCAGCATCTCGTCCAGGAAGAGCCGCGCGATACGGCGACCATGCTGGGCGTTGCTGAACTTCGTCTCCTCCGGAAAGGTGTAGGTGTTCAGCCAGTCGAGCAGCTCGGCGCCGTAGGAGGCAATGATCTGCATCTGCGGCACGTGCACATGGGCATCGATGAAGCCCGGCAGCAGCAGGTGCGGCCGATGATCGACCCTTTCAACGCCCTCGCCAGCCTGCCTTTCGACATCGGCATAGGCGCCCATAGCAGCGATCCTGCCGTCGCGGATCAACAGACCGCCATCCTCCTCGTAGCGCCACGCGGCGTGGTCGTCGATGGTTTCCGGCCAACGCAGGAAGGTCAGCGTGCGGCCACGCAGAAGTCTCAAGGTCATGCTTACTTTCCCGCGCCTTCGAACCACGCCACCAGCAGGGCCCTCTCCTTGTCGGAGATCTGCGTGACGTTGGCGGGCGGCATGGCGTGGCTGCGGCCGGCCTGCAGGTAGATCTCGCGCGCATGCTCGGCGATGTGCGCGTCCGTGTCCAGCATCACGCCCTTGGGCGCATGATAGATGCCTTCATAGGACGGCTCCTGCGCGTGGCACATCGAGCAGCGGCCAAGCACCGTGTCGCGCACGGCCGGGAAATGCGCCGAGGCGACATAGACCTGCGCCGACGAGGACGCCTGCGGCTCCGCGCCGGTCAGGGCCTTCGGCACCGTCGACAGCCAGATGATGACGACGAACAGGATGGCCGCGGCCAGCCACGTCCAGGTCGGGTTTCCCTTCCGCGAATGCACGGTGTTGAAATAATGCCGGATCAGCACGCCGATGATGAACACCAGCGAGGCGATGACCCAGTTGAACTGCGTGCCGAACGCCAGCGGATAGTGGTTCGACAGCATCAGGAACAGGACGGGCAGCGTCAGGTAGTTGTTGTGCAGCGAGCGCTGCTTGGCGATCTTGCCGTACTTCGGATCCGGCTTGCGGCCGGCGATCAGGTCGGCGACGACGATCTTCTGGTTGGGAATGATGACCATGAAGACGTTGGCCGACATGATCGTGGCGGTGATGGCGCCAAGATGCAGGAAGGCGGCGCGGCCGGTGAAGAGATGGGTGAGCCCCCAGGCGATGAACACCAGCACGCAGTAGAGCACCAGCATCAGCCCGGTGTCGCTCTTGCTGAGCGGCGAGCGGCACAGGAGATCGTAGATGACCCAACCGACGCCGATCGTGGCCAGCGACAGGAGGATGCCGACCGGAACCGACATGGGCAGCACGTTGGGATCGATCAGGAACAGGTCGGCGCCGGCATAATAGACAACGCACAGCATGGCGAAGCCCGACAGCCACGTGGCGTAGGATTCCCATTTGAACCAGACGAGGTGCTCCGGCATCTCGGCCGGCGCCACCAGATATTTCTGGATGTGATAGAAGCCGCCGCCATGCACCTGCCACTCCTCGCCGAAGGCGCCGGCGGGCAGCCCCGGGCGCTGGCGAAGGCCGAGGTCGAGAGCGACGAAATAGAAGGACGAGCCGATCCAGGCGATGCCTGTGACGACATGCAGCCAACGGACGGCGAAGCTCAGCCAGTCCCAGAAAATCGCGAAATCCATCATTGAGGTCGTCCCTGCCGATCAGGCGACTTTACGGACTGACGCGCAAACGAAAAGACCCGGGGCGTGCGATGACTTTCAAAAAAAAATGGAAAATAGTAGGCTTGTTCGCTCCAGCGGGGCGGGACGTTTTTTAACTGTATCGGGTCTTCCGTTCCGTCTGTTTGACTTAGCCGCATCTGCATGGCGCCAGGCGCCGACTGCAAATGCTCCAAGAGCCACGAAAGCCGCATGGCCTATCTCGACAACATTGCCGTCTTCGTCCGCGTCGTCGAGCTCGGCAACCTGTCGGCCGCTGGCCGCGACATGCGCATTTCGCCCGCCGTGGCCTCCAATCGCATCAAGGAACTGGAGAAGCATCTCGGCGTACGGCTTTTCAACCGCACCACGCGGCAGCTGATGCCGACCGAGCACGGCACGGTGTTCTACACCGGCGCCAAGCAGGTGCTGGAAGCCATCACCGAAGCGGAAGCCGCGGTTTCCGCGCTCTCGGGCCAACCGCGCGGCACGATCAAGGTCACGGCGCCGCTCGGCCTCGGCCGCAGGCTGATCGCGTCGGGCATTCCGGACTTCCACGACAAATACCCCGACATCGAAGTGCGGCTCAGGCTCTCGGACCACAATGTCGACATCATGAAGGAAGGCATCGACGTCGCCTTCCGCCTGGGCATCATCGAGGATTCCAGCCTCAGGATGCGCGGCATCATGGAATGCGAGCGCGTGCTGGTGGCGTCGCCGAAGTATCTCGAGGCGCGCGGCGAGCCGGTCGAGCCGCAGGAACTGATCGGCAGGAAACATGACTGCCTGATGCTGCGCTATTCCGGCGCCCGCGAGTATGTCTGGACGCTGCAGACGCCGTCCGGGCCGCAGAAGTTCGAAGTCCATGGGCCTTATGACACCGACGATGGCGACGTGCTGACAGGCTGGGCGCTGGCCGGGCGCGGCATCATCAACAAGCCGCGTTTCGAGGTCGAGCCCTTCATCCGCGACCGGCGGCTGAAGGTCATTCTTCCGGGCGCGCCGCCGACGCCGGTGCAGCTCGCCGCCGTCTATCCGCACAAGAAGCTGCAGGATCCGAAGGTCCGGCTTCTGCTCGATTTCATGGCCGAACGCTGCCAGCGGCTGATCCGGGATCTGCTGGTCGGAAAGTGAAGGCCCGCTGGTCCATTCGGCGGGGTTGCCTTGCCGACAGGCGAGCATAGTTTGGCTGCATGCATCTCGCCGTCTCACTCAACATCGCGTCGGAGCCCGGACAAAGTGGCCTCGACTTCGCCGGGATAGTGGACATTGCGCGACAGGCGGAGGCCGCCGGTGTCGACATGCTGGTCATTTCCGACGCCGCGCCGGACGGCCGTCCTTCGAACAGCCCGTTTGAAGCCACGACCCTCGTCGCGGCGCTGGCGACAGTGACCGAAAGGATCGGCTTGGTCGCGAGCGCCTCGACGCTCATGCACCAGCCCTACAATCTGGCGCGCCGCTTCGCCTCGCTCGACATCATCAGCCAGGGTCGTGCCGGCTGGAGCGCGACATTGGCGCAAAGCCCGCGCGAGGCGGCGAATTTCAGCCTACCCGAAGGCTTTGCTCCGGATGATTTCCGCCGCCGCGCGCAGGAGTTCATCGGCATCGTGCGCGGCCTGTGGCAAAGCTGGGACCGCGACGCCCTGCTGTTCGACAAGGAGGCCGGCCGTTTCCACGACCCGGGGAAGATGCGCCTGCTCGACCACAAGGGCGAATTCTTCTCGGTGCGCGGGCCGCTCAACGTCGCCCGCTCGCCGCAGGATGCGCCGCTGATGGTCATGTCCGGCCTGACGCCGGCCGATCTCGACTTCGCCGCCGGCGTCGCCGACATCATGCTGATCGAGGCCTCGACACCGCGAACAGCGAAGGCTGCCGGCGACGACCTGCAACGGCGGGCACTTGCCGCCGGGCGTGGCCCGGGCGCGCTGAAGGTGCTGGTCGATCCCGGACCGGAAACCGATGCGGTTCCGCTGGACGACCGGTTTCTCGGGGAAGGCTGCGACGGTCTCAACCTGGTGCTGCGCCCAGGACTTTCGGCGTCGAAGGACTTCGCCGAACGCGTCCTGCCCTGGCTTCAACGCAGGCCTGCCGGGCGAAGCGTGAGGAGCGCCACGCTGCGCGGCCGTCTCGGGCTTGGCGCGGGAGGCGAACAATGAGCCGGCGCCAGATGAAGCTCGGCCTCTTCCTGTGGGCGACGGGCCACCACATCGCCGCGTGGCGTCATCCGAAGGCGCATGTGACGGCGGGCATAGACATCGCCCACTACATCGAGCTGGCGCGCACCGCCGAGGCCGCCAAGTTCGACATGGTGTTCTGCGAGGACGCCGCCGGCCTGCGCGAAGCCAATGTCGGCATAGCCAGCCAGACGTCGCGCTCGATCGGCTTCGAACCCGTCAGCCTGCTTTCGGCGCTTGCCGCCCGGACCGAGCGGATCGGCCTCGTCTCGACGGCATCGACCAGCTACAATGAACCCTACGGCCTGGCTCGCATGTTCGCCTCGCTGGACAATCTGAGCGCCGGCCGCGCCGGCTGGAACCTCGTCACATCAGCCAGCCCCATCGAAGCCGCGAATTTCGTCGCGACGGGGCTGCGCCCCCATGCCGACCGTTACGAGCGCGCACGCGAATTCGCCGCGGCCGTCACCGGGCTGTGGCTCGGACGACCCGGCCATGACGGGCAGGGCTTTTCGGCGCGCGATCCATTGGACATACCACCCTCGCCACAGGGCGCGCCGGTGATGGTGCAGGCCGGCGCGTCGGACGACGGCAAGGACCTCGCGGCCCGGACAGCGGATGTGGTGTTCTCGGCCGCTCAGACATTCGACGAGGCCAAGGCCTTCTATGACGACCTGAAAGGGCGGCTCGCCGTTTATGGACGCGAGCCGGACGACATCAAGATCCTGCCCGGCGTTGCTCCGGTCGTGGCGGAAACGGAGGCGCAGGCCCGCGAGAAGCACGACCAGTTGCAGGAGCTCATTCCTGACGACGTCGGCGTGGCGCTGCTCTCCAGCTACCTCAGCATTGCGGACGTCGGCCGCTATCCGCTGGACGGGCCGCTGCCGGAGCTGCCCGAGAGCGAGGGCATGAAGAGCCGGCAGGCGCTGGTCATCGAACAAGCCCGCCGCGACGGCCTCTCGATCCGGGACCTGGCGCGCTATTTCGCCGGCGCGCGCGGCCATTGGCGGCTGGTCGGCACACCGACGCAGATCGCCGACGAATTGCAGGCGCGGTTCGAGGGTGGCGCCGCCGACGGCTTCAACGTCATGCCATCATGGTTTCCGGGCGAGCTCGACGCCTTCGCCAGGCTGGTGGTGCCGGAACTGCAGCGGCGCGGCCTGTTCCGCCAGGACTATGATGGCCGCACGCTTCGCGAGCATCTGGGCCTCAAGCGTCCGGCGCGGGGAGAGGTATGACCCGCTCCACTTGAAGCCGTCCGGCTCTAGCAGCCGGAATGGCCTCAGTCTGCTTCCATCATCCGTGCCGTGCCGGAGACCCGGATCGAGCTTCCCGGCGCCGGCGGGATGTCGGCATGGAGGCGGGATCGCATGCCCATGTCCTCGCCCTGGACGATATCGATGGCGCCGCCATGCGGCCATCCCATGTCGCGCAGATAGCCGGCGAAGGCCGCGGTCGCCGCGCCCGTCGCCGGGTCCTCGTAGACGCCGCCCGAGGCGAAGGGATTGCGCGTGTGGAAGCGGCGCGGCGTCTCGGCGTGGGCAAGCAGAATGGTGACAAGTCCCTCGCGTCGCATCAGGGCCTGGCCTTGCTTCAGGTCATAGGCCATCGCGGCCAAGGCCGCGCGGGACTTCAGGGCCAGCGCGAGATGATCGGCGCCGCCATGGATGAGCGCCGGGGCGATGGCCGGATCGAGGTCGTCCGGCCGGTAGCCAAAGAGCGTCAGGGCCTCCGCGACCAGCTCCGCCGGCGCCGCGCGGCTGCGCGTCGGCGGCGACTGCAAGGCCGCCGCGAAACTGACGCCATCACGAAAGCCTTCGACCGTGATGTCGGCCTGGTTGAGGGCGAGCGCATAGATGCCGTCGCCGAACTGCCTGACCAAGGCGGCGCCCAGCGCGATGGTGGCGTGACCACAGAACGGGACTTCCGATTCCGGCGAGAAATAGCGGACCCGCCAGCGATCACCTTCAGGCGCAGCGAAAGCGGTTTCCGAAAAGCCAACCTCGGCCGCGACGCGCTGCATGTCGGCCGCGTCAGGCAAGGTCTCGCCGATCACCACGCCGGCAGGGTTGCCGCCCGTGCCGCCATCCGAGAAGGCGGCTATCCGCAATATGTCCATGGAATTCGTCCCGTGTTTGCCAGGCGCGCAGAAAACACGTTTCGCGCCGATTTGGGAAACGAAGAAAGCGAGGCGGAGCTGTGAGCCGTCGTCACGGCTCGAGCCCTTTCCGGCGCGCCGCGAGGCGGAACGAAACGCCGCCTGTGCCGTTTCTGGCGGGTGCGGCCGCGCAGGGAGAGGCCGTCACCCCAGTCCTCAGCCTCATCAGCGATGCACCAGCGACAGGAGCCAATCATGGACGCCATCGTCACCCGCAACGACCTGAAATCCAACGCCAAGAAGGAATCGATCGATCTTCTCAACGCCAGGCTTGCCGACGCCATCGACCTCGCCTTGATTACCAAACAGGCGCACTGGAACGTGAAGGGGCCGCAATTCATCGCCATCCACGAAATGCTCGATGAGTTCCGTGAGGAGATCGACGGCCATGTCGACACCGTCGCCGAGCGCGCCGTGCAGCTCGGCGGCACCGCGCATGGCACTTCGCAGGACGTGTCGAAGGCGACAAGGCTGAAGCCCTACCCGACCGACATCCACAAGACCAAGGACCATCTGGCGGCGCTGATCGACCGCTACGCGGCCGCCGCCAAGCTGACGCGCGAGGCGATCGACGAAGCGGCGGATGCCGGCGACGCCGACACGGCCGACATCTTCACCGCCTATTCGCGCTCGCTCGACAAGCTCCTGTGGTTCCTCGAAGCGCATACGCAGGAAAAGGAATAAGGGTTATGGCCGGATCGAGCGCGGCTTTGATCCGGCCGCTATCCGACGGGATCATGTGACGCCGCAACAGGCCGCTGTCAGCCGGCGGACGCCTTCTCGGCCTGGCGTGAGCCGGCTGTTTCCGTGACATGCGAGACCAGCGCCGTCATGATCTCGGCGGCGGCAAGCGCCGCGATGACCGGCGGGCGCTTGTCCTTCACGGCATCGCCGCCGATCGGCGAGACAAGGCGCGCGAACTGCGCCTCGCTGCCGTCCGCCGATTTCAGGAACCAGTTCCGGAAAGTGGCCTTCTTGGTCTTCGAGCCGATCATGCCGACATAGGCCGTATCGTCACGCTTCAGAGCCTCCGCGACGATCAGGAAATCCAGCGCATGGTCATGGGTGAGGATGGCGAAGGCCGAGCCGGCGGGCGCCTCGCGCACCATGACCTCGGGCATCGGCGTGAGTTTCGTCTCGACCGTCCCGGGCATGCCCTCCAGCGCCTCGGCGCGCGTTTCCACGACGATCGCGTGGACCGGCAAAAGCGCCAGCGACGACGCCAGCGCCTGGCCGACATGGCCGCCGCCGAAGACATAGACATGCGGCAGATGGGCTTCCTCGGTCTCCGCCTTGCGGATCAGCTCCGCCTGCAGTGTCGCGTTCACCAGCCGGATCAGCACTTCGACCCGCCCTCCGCAACATTGGCCGATTTCAGGTCCAAGCGGGATGTCGAGCGTGGCGCATATCTCTTGGGAATGGGCACGACCCCCGCTCCGGTCGGCTTTGCCGACCACCTCTCCCCCGAACGACGGGGGAGAGGAAGGGAGCGAGCTTGGCGAACCAGGCACCTTTCCTCTCCGTCCGGAGGGGGGAGAGGTGGCGCCGCGCAACGGCGACGGAGTGGGGGTGATCGCCATCGACAATTGCCCTACCACTTGACGGGAGGGTGAAGACCCCAGCATCTGCCGCGCCTTGTCGATCGCCATGTATTCGAGCTGGCCGCCGCCGATCGTGCCCAAGATCGTCGACGCGGAGACGAGCATGAAGGCGCCGGCCTCGCGCGGCGTCGAGCCCTTCGTCGCCGCGACCTCGACCAGGGCAACCCGGCCGGCCCGGCCGAGAAAATCCTTCAGGCTTTGCGCTTTCGAGTTCATCGTCTGCATTTGCCTGTCTGGCTCGTGTTCCTTTCCGAAACCGGCACCGGCTTCGAGGTCATTCGCTGCGAAATATAGGCCTTTTCGGCCTGGATTACACGTTTCACGCGGCTCAGGCCGTCCTGGCAGCCTTCAGCCTTTCGATTGCCCTCAGCACCCGCTCGGGTGTCGCCGGCGCGTCGAGGCGCGGGCAGACCTTGTGGCCGGCGACGCTCGCCACGGCGTCGGACAGCGCATGCAGCACCGACAGGCCGAGCGGAAGGGGAGGCTCGCCGACCGCCTTCGAGCGATGGATGGTCGGCTCGTAGGCCTGCGACCAGTCGGTCAGCTTGACGTTGAAGATCTTCGGCCGGTCGGAGGCAAGCGGGATCTTGTAGGTCGAGGGCGCGTGCGTGCGCAGCCTGCCCTTGTCATCCCACCATAGCTCCTCCGAGGTGAGCCAGCCCATGCCCTGGACGAAGCCGCCCTCGACCTGGCCGATGTCGATGGCGCGGTTCAGCGAACGGCCGGCGTCGTGAAGGATGTCGGTGCGCTCGACCACATACTCGCCCGTCAGCGTGTCGACGGACACCTCGGAGCAGGCCGCGCCGTAGGCGTAGTAGTAGAAGGCGTGGCCCCGCCCCTTGCTGCGGTCCCAGTGGATCTTCGGCGTCTTGTAGAAGCCCGCCGCCGAAAGCTGGACGCGGGCGATATAGGCCTGCCTGACCAGATCGTTGAAGGCCACTTCCTGGTTGCCGACGCGCACCCGGTTGGGCAGGAAGACCACCTGGTCGACCGGAACCTGGTATTTCTCGGCGGCGAAATCGGTCAGCCGCCGGCGAATCTGGTGCGCCGCGTTCTGCGCCGCCATGCCGTTAAGGTCGGCGCCCGACGATGCGGCGGTCGGCGCGGTGTTCGGCACCTTGCCGGTCGTGGTTGCGGTGATCTTGACCCGGTCGAGATCGATCTGAAATTCCTCGGCCACCACCTGGGCGACCTTGAGATGCAGGCCCTGCCCCATCTCGGTGCCGCCATGGTTCATATGGACTGAGCCGTCGGCATAGACATGCACAAGGGCGCCTGCCTGGTTCGATTCCGTCTTCGTGAAAGAAATGCCGAACTTGACCGGCGTCATTGCCAGCCCGCGCTTGATGAAGCGGCTGTTGTTGTTGAACGCGCTGATCTCGCGCCGGCGCCTGGCGTAGCTCGCGCTTTCCTCCAGCTCGGCAACGATGCGATGGATGATGTTGTCCTCGACCTTCTGGTGGTAGGGCGTGACGTTGCGCCCGGTGTCGGTGCCCATCGGGTCGTAGAAATTCAGCTTCCTTATTTCGAGCGGGTCCTTGCCGACCGCGAAGGCCACTTCGTCGATGACGCGCTCGGCGCCAACCATGCCCTGCGGACCGCCAAAGCCGCGGAAGGCAGTGTTGGACACGGTGTTGGTGTAGAGCGGCGCGGATTTCGCCAGTACCGCCGGGTAGAAATAGGCATTGTCGCAGTGGAACAGCGCGCGGTCGCCGACAGGACCCGAGAGGTCGGCCGAGAAGCCGCAGCGCAGCGCATAGGTGAAGTCGACGCCAAGGATGTTGCCCTCGTCGTCGAAGCCGACCTCATAGTCGATGGCGAAGTCGTGCCGCTTGCCGGTGGCGGTCATGTCCTCGTCGCGGTCGAGCCTGATCTTCACCGCCCGCTTCAGCTTCTTGGCCGCGATGGCGGCGATGGCGGCGCACTGGTTGGCCTGCGTTTCCTTGCCGCCGAAGCCGCCGCCCATGCGGCGCACCTCGACCGTCACCGAATGGCTGGGCACACCCAGCGCGTGCGAGACCAGGTGCTGCGTCTCGCTCGGCCCCTGGGTGGAGCAATAGACCGCCACTTCATCGTCCTCGCCGGGGATGGCGAGCGAGACCTGGCCCTCGAGATAGAAATGATCCTGGCCGCCGAGCCACATGCGGTTCTTGATGCGATGTGGCGCCGCCGCGATCGCGGCCGCGGCGTCGCCGCGTCGCAGGGTCAGCGGCGTGGTGACCTGCTTGTCCTTCGCCGGGTCGAGATCCCAGATATCGACCACGGCGGGAAGCTCGTCATATTCGATCTTTGCCAACCGCGCGGCGCGCCGCGCCTCTTCGCGCGTCCTGGCAACCACGGCGAAGATCGGCTGGCCATGGAACTGGACCTTGCCCTCGGCCAGCACCGGATCGTCGTGCATATTGCTCGGCGAGACATCATTCTCGCCAGGCACATCGGCGTAGGTGAGAACATCGACGACACCGGGCGCGGCGCGCACCGCCGACAGGTCGACGCTCTTCAGCGTGCCGTGCGTCACCTTGGATAGGCCGAGGCCGATATGCAGCGTGCCGGCGGGCTCGGCGGTCACCCGCATCAGCAGCTCGCCGTGCTGGTTCACGCTGCCGGCGTAGAGCGGGTCGCCCGTGGCCTTGTCGGCCAGCTGGCTCTCGCCGGTGATGGGGGCCTGGTTCACGGCGCTGCTGCCGTGCGTGACCGTGCCGTCCAGCGGCACGTGGGCGCCGGGCGCGATGCGCACGGTGGCGCCCAGCGGCACCTGGGCCACGGGCAGGCGCTGCGTGGTGCCGTCGGCCTGGACCACGTCGGCCGTCGGGGGCGCGAGCTGCAGCAGGCCGCGGATGGCGTGCCGCGCGCGGTCCATGGCGCCGTCCTCGATGCGCTCGGCCGCCACGTACAGGGCCATGACCATGGCCGCCTCGGGCCATTGGCCGATGAGGAAGGCGCCGGTCACGGCCACGGCCATGAGCGCGTGGATGCCCAGGCGCAGCCGCGCCAGGTCCTTCAGGCCGCTCCTGTACACGCCCAGGCCGGCCAGCGCGACGGCCGCCACGGCCAGCACCATGCCCGCCATGTCCTGCTGCAGCCAGTGCGCGCCTTCCGCGCCGGCGGCCAGGGCCAGGGCCGCGGCGATGCGCGGCCAGCCGGGCAGCGCGCCGTGGTCGTGCCCGTCGCCGGCCTGCGCGCTGCCGTGGCCGCAGGCGCAACTGCTGCAGCCTGTGGGCGCATCGAGGGAC
>OFTY01001086.1_pt1 | contig 13660 bp, 12 predicted proteins | sample 1775061 | NCBI WGS metagenome assembly OFTY01 (sample SAMN08195773, study PRJEB24354) | sludge metagenome | isolation source: sludge from phenol fed wastewater aerobic bioreactor B | place: India: Nagpur | collected 2016-09-16 | reverse complement strand
GAGCCGATAGAGGGACTCGAACCCACGACCTGCTGATTACAAATCAGCTGCTCTAGCCAGCTGAGCTACATCGGCGAATACATCGCAAAAGCAATATTTGTCTTTTCAAAAACCTGAGCCGATAGAGGGACTCGAACCCACGACCTGCTGATTACAAATCAGCTGCTCTAGCCAGCTGAGCTACATCGGCGACTCATTTTGCGAGTGCAAATATAACACGGTTTTTTAATCTTGCAACAGATTTTCGTGTTTTTTTGCACTTAAAATAATTTACAAAGCATTGATTTTATCAACCAATTGATTTGCAATATTTTCTAATTTATTATATACGCCTTTAAAATGTACTTTTTTATTTTCGATATTTTTAGCATTGATTTCTTCAAGTAACATATCAAAAGCTTGAAACGTTTCTTCCAACAAAGCATTGGTTTCCGGTGTTGCTCCTTTAGTTGTCATTTCATGGATATAAATTGCCTGAATGATATCCCCTAAAACATAATGGACATCTTTTTTTAAGTTTCTAACACTTGCCATAATTTCTTTTATTATTATTTCTTGGACAAATCTACTTTATATTATTTTAAAAAACCGCTTCTAAGAAACAAATATTTCTAAAAGGGTAGCTTTTCCTTCAATCGTCAATTTATCAACTGCCGCGGGGATTAAAATAGTATCTCCTGCTTTAAAACAGCTAATCTCATTGTTTATTTTAAAAATGCAATCTCCTTCTGTACATACATATAAATAAAAACGATCATCTTTTTGGAGAGAATAAACTCCGTCAAGCGGAATAATATTAACATCAAAAAAAGGACAGCTCAAAATTTCATTGTTTGTGTTTTTATTTTTTGCATAAGGAAGCTCTACCTGTTTTTCGTTATAATTAATAGCTTCTAACGCATAATCAACATGCAGTTCTCTGGACTGCCCATTTAAATCTACTCTGTCCCAATCGTATACCCGATAAGTAATATCCGAAGTTTGCTGTATTTCCGCCAACAAAACACCTTTCCCTATAGCATGCACAGTCCCTGTCTCAATAAAAAGTACATCTCCTTTTTTTACGGGAATCTCTTTTAAAATAGAAGGAAGTGTTTTTGATTTTAAATGACTTAGATAGTCTTCCTGCGTTACTCCTTCTTTAAAGTCTACTACTACGCGGGCACCTTCATCAGCCTGCATAACATACCAAAGCTCTGTCTTTCCAAACGAATTATGCCTTTCTTTTGCCAATTGATCGTTGGGATGTAATTGAATTGACAAGTCTTCTTTGGCATCCAAAAATTTAAATAAAAGAGGAAATTGCTTATTAAAACGCTTATAAATATCTTTCCCTAATATTTCTAACGGATATTGATTAATGAGTTTTTCTAAACTCCATCCTTTAAAACTTCCATTTGCTACGATGCTAATATCTCCGGGAACTCCTGAAATTTCCCAACTCTCTCCTATTTTATCAGAGTGAATTTCTTTTTTAAGCACGGTATTTAACTTTGTACCTCCCCAAATTCTGTATTTTAGTATCGGTTCAAATAGTAATGGATATTTTATAAAACTCATATATATTTTTCATTTACAAACCAGTCTGTCCTCGATGACCTCTTTTATAAAACGCTGCGCAAGTTACAACTTTTGGCAACATTTACCTTCTTTTATACAGTTATTCCCCTCGATATGAAACAAAATTTCGCGGTGTTTCATACAACACTATTTCTAAAGTTTTGTCTGTTGCAATAAACGAACGCAGCTTTCTCCAAATAATAATTGCAATATTTTCTGCTGTGGGATTTATATGTGCAAATTCTGGGACATCCAGATTAAGGTTTTTATGGTCTAAATATTCTTCTATTTCATTTTTTATCAGATCAGAAAGTTCTTTTAAGTCCATTACAAAACCAGTTTCTTCATCTAATTCTCCAGTCACATGAACGATCAATTCATAATTGTGCCCGTGATAATTAGGGTTATTGCACTTTCCAAATACTTTTTGATTCTTTTCATCTGACCAATCCTTTCGGAACAAACGATGAGCTGCATTAAAATGAGCTTTTCTACTAACAGTGAGCTTCATAATCTTACTTTTTTTGCGCTTCAATATAATGGTAAAATTCAGAAAAAATAATTTTAAACCACTCTGTATATATTTTTGGATTATTGTCTATATCTTTTTTAGTATCTTCAATAGACATCCATTTCCAATCCGCTACTTCATTTTTATTTATTACCGGCTCTTCATTATAGTATCCTATCATCACATGATCCAGTTCGTGTTCTGTTAGTCCATTGTCAAATGGAGCTTTGTAGACAAAGGAAAAAACATCTTTTAAAGGCACTTCAAACCCCATTTCTTCTACTAACCTCCGCCTTCCTGCCTTTTCATTAATTTCTCCATCTCTTTGATGACTGCAACACGTATTTGTCCATAGCAAAGGTGAGTGATACTTATTTTCTGCCCTTTGCTGAAGCATTATTTCATTATTTTCATTTAAGATAAATACCGAAAATGCTCGATGCAAAAGTCCTTTTTCGTGCGCTTCTATTTTTTCCATTGTCCCTAATGGTTCATCCTTATCATTTACCAAAACCACGTATTCTTCTTTCATATCTTAATATATAATTACAAAGTCAAAAATACGAAAAAAGATATGCTTTATCTAAATTAGTTTCACGTACTGTTTTTCAATTGTTGAAAAGATCGCTACCTTTAACCTTATGAAAAGAAAGATTAAACTTATTTGGGATTTCAGAGGTCCGGATGCCCTAAAATTTGCTGAACATCACGCAATTCACTTAAAAGAATATGTGCATGCTGAAAAACAAAACATCACAATTATCAATTTTCAGCAACTTGCAGAATCTCATTCCATTGCATACATGGTAGTAAATGATGAACAAATGCGTCAAATAAGAGATATTTTAAAGCCGCATCGAGGAGAACTATATGAAGGAAGCTAATTAAAAAAGAGGTCTATGACCTCTTTTTTAATTAGCTTCTTTACTTATAAACTGTATTCGCATCAAACGAAGTTCTTCCGTATCATAATCTCCGTCAAACTCCGCCATGGCTACCTTAATATTATCTGTATCGGCTTCCATAAAATAATCGTATATTTCTTCTTGTTGTTCTTCATCTAAAACTTCATTCAACCAGTAATCAATATTTAATTTAGTTCCGGCATACACAATCTGTTCCATCTCTTTTAGCAGCGCATCCATATCTAACCCTTTAGCTCGTGCAATGTCTTCTAAAGATAACTTTCTATCAACACTCTGAATAATATATAGTTTTAAGGCAGAATTAGCTCCTGTTGATTTAACCACTAAGTCATCAGGACGAATAATATCATTATCTTCAACATATTTCTTAATTAATTCTACAAATTCCTGTCCGTATTTTTTAGCTTTTCCTTCGCTAACTCCATGTACATTCGCCATTTCTTCTAAAGTAACCGGATATTTTAACCCCATATCTTCCAACGAAGGTTCCTGAAATACTACAAAAGGTGGAACTCTTGCTTTTTTAGCAACTTTTTTACACAAATCTTTTAACATCGCTACCAAAACTTCGTCAGATGCATTAGAAACTCTTGTAGTTCCCATTTCCAATTCTCCTTCGATATATTCGTGATCTTCAGTCATCATAAATGATACTGGTTTGTCTATAAAGTCCATTCCTGCATCAGTCAGTTTTAACACTCCATAAGATTCAATATCTTTTTTAAGTAATCCGGCTACTAACACTTGTCTAACTAAAGCCACCCAGTATTTTTCATCTTTCTCAGATCCTGCTCCAAAAAAGTCTTGTCCATCTGTTTTATTTGCTTTTAATAAAGCGTTTACTTTTCCTATTAATGTAAAAACGATTTCTTTAGTTTTATAAACTTGTCTGGTATCGCGTACTACTTTCAAAAGTTTGACAACTTCTTTTTTAGCTTCGGTTTTTTGTTTTGGATTGCGAACATTGTCATCCATATCGGCTCCTTCACCATTTATTTCGTCAAACTCTTCGCCGAAATAATGCAACAAGAATTTTCTTCTGGATATTGAAGTTTCAGCATACGCCACTACCTCCTGCAGCAAAGCAAAACCAATCTCTTGTTCTGCTACAGGCTTACCTGCCATGAATTTTTCTAGTTTTTCAATATCTTTATAAGAGTAATATGCCAAACAATATCCTTCTCCTCCATCTCTTCCGGCTCTTCCGGTTTCCTGATAATAACTTTCTAATGATTTTGGAATATCGTGATGAATCACATAGCGCACGTCCGGCTTATCAATTCCCATTCCAAAAGCAATGGTTGCTACTACCACATCAACTTCTTCCATCAGAAACATGTCCTGATGCTTCGCCCGGGTTTTAGCATCTAATCCCGCATGATAAGGTACAGCACTTATTCCATTAACCTGTAAAACATTAGCTATTTCTTCTACTTTTTTTCTACTCAGGCAATAAATCACTCCAGATTTTCCCTTATATTGTTGGATAAAACGTATAATATCAGCCTCTATATTTTTTGTTTTAGGTCGTATATCGTAAAATAAATTTGGTCTGTTGAAAGATGCTTTAAACACATTCGCATCCGGTATTTCAAGATTTTTTAAAATATCTTCCTGGACTTTGGGTGTAGCTGTAGCAGTTAACCCTATAATCGGCATATCTCCTAACAGTCTTATAATATTTCTTAAGTTTCTATATTCCGGTCTGAAGTCATGCCCCCACTCCGAAATACAATGTGCTTCATCAATAGCAACAAAAGATATTTTTTCTTCTTTTAAAAAATTTGCGTATTCTGCTTTTGTCAATGACTCCGGCGCTACATATAGCAACTTGGTTACGCCTTTTTTAATATCTTCTTTAACCTGATTAATTTCCGTTTTTGTCAAAGATGAATTTAAAACATGCGCTACTCCTTGTTCTGTAGATAGACTCCGAATAGCGTCTACTTGGTTTTTCATTAAAGCAATTAATGGTGAAACCACTATTGCTGTACCTTCTAAAACCAATGCGGGTAATTGATAACAAAGAGATTTCCCTCCTCCTGTCGGCATAATTACAAAAGTATTATGTCCTGAAATAATACTTTTGACAACCTCTTCCTGAAGACCTTTGAACTGTGAAAAGCCAAAAAATCTCTTTAACTCCCTGTGCAAGTCAATTTCAGTTGATTTCATTATTTTTGTATGGTATTTTACATAAATTTGCAGTACCTAAAGATACAAATAATCTTTGGTTTAAACCTAAATATTTAACACTCCATCGTTTTGAACACAACAAACAGTATATTAAACACCGCAAAAAACACCTTATTATCTGAAAGTAAAAGCATTAAAAAACTAATATCTTATCTGAATAATGATTTTGCAGATGCTGTGGAAATTATTTTACACTGCAAAGGCAGAGTTGTGGTTACAGGAATAGGTAAAAGCGCTTTAATCGGTGCAAAAATTGTAGCAACCTTTAACTCTACAGGAACCCCTTCTTTATTTATGCATGCTTCCGAAGCTGTACATGGAGATTTAGGGTTATTACAACCAGATGATTGTATAATCTGCATTTCAAACAGCGGAAACAGTCCGGAAATAAAAGCACTTACCCCTTTACTAAAAAGACACGGCAATAAAGTAATTGCTATTACTGCAAATGAAAATTCTTTTTTAGGCAAAAATGCAGATTTCATCCTTTTGTCTAAAGTTGACAGAGAAGCGGATCCTAACAATCTGGCTCCAATGAACAGTACCACCGCACAATTGGTTTTAGGCGATGCATTAGCTGCCTGTTTAATAGAAATGCGGAAATTTGGTCCTGATGATTTTGCAAAGTATCATCCGGGAGGAGCATTGGGTAAAAAATTACTTTTATTGGTAAAAGATATTTTAAACAATCAAAACAAACCTGAGGTATCTCCAGAATCCAGCATCAAAGATGTTATTGTGGAAATATCAGAAAAAAGGCTAGGAGTTACTGCCGTAATTGATAACAACAAAAGTATAATAGGTATTATCACTGACGGCGATTTAAGAAGAATGCTTCAAACTAACAGTGATTTGACAAATATTACGGCAAAAGACATTATGTCTGCAAATCCTAAATCTATTGAGTCAGACCAACACGTTTCTAAAGCTTTATCTATTTTAGAGGACAACGCCATTACCCAATTATTAGTAACAGAAAATAATATTTACAAGGGAGTTATTCACTTACACGATATTTTAAAAGAAGGTATATTATAAAAATATGGCAAAAACAAACAAACAAAATAAAGAAATGTCCTTTTTGGACCACTTAGAAGAACTTAGATGGTTGTTGATTCGAGCTTCTGCCTTTATATTAGGAGGAGGAATTATCGCTTTCATTTTTAATGATTTTATTTTCAATAAAATAATTTTTGCACCTAAAGATTCGAGCTTTATTACGTATCGCTTTTTTTGTAAAATCGCCAAAAAATTTAATTTTGACGATAGTTTTTGTCAGCAAGAATTGCCTTTTGAAATTCAAAACAGAACTATGGATGGGCAGTTTTCTGTATTAATATGGACTTCTATAACTGCCGGTTTTATTATATCTGTGCCTTTTATATTATGGGAAATATGGAAATTTATAAGTCCTGCTCTATACAAAAAAGAAAAAAAGTATGCTAAGTTTTTTATTGTAGTATCATCTCTCCTATTTTTTATTGGAGTATTGTTTGGTTATTTTGTAATTACTCCGTTATCTATTAATTTTTTGACTAACCTAGAAGTAAGCAGTTTAATTAAAAATCAGATTGACATCAATTCTTACATCGGCTTGGTAAAAACCACTTCTTTGGCTTGCGGATTAGTTTTCGAGCTGCCAATTATTATTTATTTTTTATCAATAATGGGATTAGTATCTCCTCAATTCTTGCGAGAATACCGAAAATATGCTATTGTTTTAATTCTTATACTTGCAGCTGTTATTACTCCTCCGGATGTAATCAGCCAAATAATTGTTTCAATTCCTTTATTAATTTTGTATGAAATTAGCATTTATATTTCTAAATTCGTACAGAAGAAAACCTCTTTAGATGAAAAAAACTCTACAGGGATTACTAATTCATAAGTTATTTAAATGAAATTAAGAGCGGACAATATCGTAAAAATATATAAAAAAAGAAAAGTAGTTAAAGGTGTTTCGGTAGAGGTAAATCAAGGGGAAATTGTAGGATTACTAGGTCCAAACGGTGCTGGCAAAACTACCTCTTTTTATATGATTGTAGGATTGGTAAAACCTAATAGCGGTCATATTTATTTAGACAATACTGATATTACAGATTTCCCTATGTATAGAAGAGCCCAGCATGGTATAGGATACTTAGCGCAGGAAGCTTCTGTTTTCAGGAAGTTAAGTATTGAAGACAACATATTAAGCGTACTACAGCTGACTAAGCTTTCTAAAAAAGAACAGATTGAAAAAATGGAATCTTTAATAGAAGAATTTAGTTTAGAACACATCCGAACAAATCGAGGGGATTTATTGTCAGGAGGAGAAAGAAGACGAACCGAAATAGCCAGAGCTTTAGCTACAGATCCTAAATTTATCCTGTTAGATGAACCTTTTGCCGGCGTAGATCCTGTTGCTGTTGAAGATATTCAACGCATAGTTGCCAAATTAAAAAATAAAAATATAGGAATTTTAATTACCGATCACAATGTACAGGAAACTCTCGCTATTACAGATAAAACCTACCTCATGTTTGAAGGAGGCATTCTAAAGGCTGGTATTCCAGAGGAATTAGCAGAAGATGAAATGGTAAGAAAAGTTTACTTAGGTCAGAATTTTGAATTGAGAAAGAAAAAACTAGAATTTTAAAGTTTTATTTTTCGTTTAACTCTTCAGTAAATTTTTTTCAATATTTAGAAATCATATATTTGCAAAAAAAAAATGAAAAAGATATTAACTTCAACTACCTTACTCATAAGTGTTTTTACACTTTTTATGTCATGTGCTTCTAAAGACAAGTATGTCTATTACCAAAATGCTGAGCAAGTACTTCTTCAAGATTCATTAGATAATACTAAATTTGAAACTAAATTAAGACCTGATGATTTATTAATGATCATAGTTTCTGCTGAAGATATGAAGGCAGCAGAGCCTTTCAACTTAATGAATACTATGACCACAAATCCGGACAACCAGGCAGGCGGTAGACAGTTACAACAACAATTATATTTAATTGACAGCAATGGCAATATTGATTTTCCTGTGTTAGGTACACTTAAATTAGGCGGATTGACCAAAAACGATGCTGTCTCAATGTTAAAAAATAAAATAAGTGCATACATTTCTAATCCTATAATAAATATGAGGATTATGAATTTTAAAGTTACTGTTCAAGGAGAAGTAAACAGACCTGGCGTCCACTCGATCAACAGCGAACGACTGACTCTCTCCGAAGCTCTTGCACTATCAGGAGATTTAACTATCTATGGAAGAAGAAGTAATGTTCTAATTATTCGAGAAGTCAATGGAAAACGACTCCCTATCCGGGTCGATATGACTAAAGCTGATTTTATGACTTCTCCTTATTACTATCTTAATCAAAATGACATCGTTTACGTGGAACCTAACAAAACAAGAGTAAATTCCTCTTCTGTGGGGCCTAACATTAGTGTAGGACTTTCTGCTTTGTCTTTATTAGTAACAATCATCGCTCTTGCCACTAAATAATTGATATGGAAAACAACAGATTCGAAAATTCAGAAAATTCCAATATAAATATCCGCGAAGAAATTGAAAAATATCTCATTCATTGGAGATGGTTTATTATAAGCGTAATTATTACTTTGGCAATTGCTTTTATTTATCTAAGGTATTCAGAAAAGATATATAAAATAAATACCACCATTATTGTTAAAGACGAGAAAAGAGGAGGCGGTATAGCTTCTGAAATGGCTGCTTTTTCGGATTTAGGATTATTTTCTGGGGGCAAAAGTAATATTGAAAACGAAATACAAATATTAAAATCCAGAAATTTAGCAGAAAAAACGATTCGTCGTTTACAATTAAACATTGCGTATATCAATGAGGGCAGAGTAGTAAAAAGCGAATTATACAATAACAGTCCTATAAGCTTTAATTTTATAGAGCGTGTTTTCGATTTCGACAATATAGCTTATACCTTTTTTGTTAAAGATATTCTCCCAGAATCTTTTACGTTAATTGATGAAAATAGAAATACCATAGGAATTTTTAATTATGAAGATATTATTGAAACTCCTTTAGGTAAATTGGTTGTAACTAAAAACGATCCTAAACCAAAACCTTCCCTTAAAAACCTCGAAGAAAACACTGAAAAAGAAGAAATCTTTAACGATATTACCGTTGTCATATCTCCTATTGCTAAAACAGTAGATGCCTACACCAATAATATACAAATTACTCCTACTGATAAACTTTCAAGCGTTTTAGAGTTATCTTTACTTGATGCAACACCATCTAAAGCGATTGATTATTTAAACAACCTAATCACTTTATACAATGATTCTGGAGTAGCAGATAAGCGTTTTGTTTCTGAAAAGACCTCAGATTTTATAGACAGTAGATTACAATTAATTACTGAAGAGTTAGGAGATGTCGAAAAAACAGTTGAAAACTATAAAGAAAAAAATAAAATTACTGATATTCCTACCGAATTAAGTATTTATTTACAAAACGCCAATGTATATGAAAAACAGATTATTGAAAATGAAACAGAATTAAAAGTAGTTTCTTCCCTAATTGACTTTCTTAAAAACAGCAAACCTAATGAAATCTTACCGGGAAATATTATTTCTTCCGATCCCGGATCAAATAGTTTGATTACACAATACAATACTTTAGTTTTAGAGCGAAATAAATTAAGTACAAGTACAACAGGCTTAAATCCTGCAGTAATCAGGTTAGATGATCAGATTTCTTCTATGAAATTATCGGTTCAAGAAAGTTTAATCAGACTCGAAAAATCTCTATCAATAACAAACAAAGAATTAGAAAGTAAAGAAAAAGATTTGAGATCTAAACTAGCTCAAGTTCCAAGACAAGAAAGAGAATTCAGAATTATTGATAGACAACAGAAAGTAAAAGAAGCAATATATTTGTATTTATTTCAAAAGAGAGAAGAGACAGCAATTGCCTTAGCTGCAACAGAACAAAATGCGAAGGTAATTGATTATGCAAAAAGTACAGATAATCCTGTTTCTCCTAAAAAAGCAATTATTTTATTAGCGGCCTTAATTATAGGAGGGCTTATACCTTTCGCAATTATTTATTTACGCAATCTATTGGATACTAAAATTAAAAACAGAGCAGATATTGAAGACAATATCAACGTTCCGTTTTTAGGAGACATACCACATTCCTTCGATAACGAGCAAATTATAGATGTAACTAGCAGAAGCAGTACAGCAGAGGCTTTGCGTATTATCCGTACGAATATTGAATTTATGCTTAATTCAGTACCAGAAGGAAACGCTAAAACAATATTTTTAACTTCTACTTTTCCTAAAGAAGGAAAAACGTTTACCTCAGTTAATATTGCGGCTACTATTGCGTTATCTGGCAAAAAAATATTACTAATCGGGATGGACTTAAGAAATCCGCGATTAGATGATTACTTAGATTTACCTCACAAAGGACTCTCTGACTTTTTACTTCGTAAAGAATCTGATATAAATGGATATATAACTAAAGTGTCAGGATACGACAATCTATACGCATTGCCTGCAGGAACAATCCCCCCTAACCCAGCAGAATTGTTAATGGGAGACAAAATAAGCATGCTGTTTAAAGATCTCAAGCAACAATTTGACTATATTGTTGTAGATACAGCGCCTGTCAGCTTAGTTACAGATACTCTTTTAATTGCTAAGTATGCTGACACTTTCATTTATGTAGCAAGAGCAAACTTCCTGGATAAACGCATGTTAAAATTACCTAGTGATCTTCATAAAGAAAACAAATTACCTAATATGTCTATTATTCTAAATGATACAACAACTATCAAAGGATATGGAGGATACGGTTATGGTTATGGCTACGGCTACGGCTACGGAAATAATATTGAACAAGACAAGCGGCCTTGGTGGAAAAAATTATTAAACATTCAATAGTAATATAATAAAAGTCACCTATTTTGGTGGCTTTATTTTTTAATTATATTAATAGAATTTATTTGTAAAAATGACAATATTAAAATAAAAAAAGAAGTAATTATTAAATCAATAATTCTTCGGATTTTGATTATATAAGCCAATCCGTTCCTATATTAATTAGTATATTTGCTTTTAAATTTAAACTTTTTCGACAAAAGTATTCTACGATAACAATTGTTTTCATTTAAATTAGAAAAAATGACACAAAAATCAAAAATTCTGTACACATTTACAGACGAAGCTCCAATGTTAGCTACGTATTCCTTTTTACCAATCGTTCAGGCATTTGCTAAAACGGCTGGTATCGAAGTTGAAACTCGTGATATTTCATTAGCAGGACGTATTCTTGCCAACTTTCCTGAATTTTTAAAAGAAGAACAAAAAATTGGAGATGCACTTGCTGAATTAGGAGAACTAGCAAAAACTCCTGAAGCAAATATTATTAAATTACCAAATATTTCTGCTTCAATCCCTCAATTGAATGCCGCTATCAAAGAATTACAAGCACATGGCTTTGCCGTTCCAAATTATCCTTCTGAGCCAAAAAGTGAAGAAGAAAAAGATATTAATACTAGATATGCTAAAATATTGGGGTCTGCCGTAAATCCAGTTTTACGAGAAGGCAACTCGGATCGAAGAGCACCAAAAGCAGTTAAAAACTACGTTAAGAAACATCCTCACTCTATGGGAACTTGGTCTGCAAATTCTCAAACAAAAGTAGCTTCAATGAATGATGGAGATTTTTATGGTACTGAGAAGTCAATGACAATTAGTGAAGATACAAAATTCAAAATAGAATTTATTGCAACAGACGGAACTGTTAAACTACTCAAAGATTATGCCCCTTTATTAGCAGGCGAAATAATTGACTCTTCAGTAATGACTTTAAATAAATTAAAAGCCTTTGTTACTGAGTGCAAAAAAGAAGCAAAAGCTAAAGGCATCTTATTTTCCACTCACTTAAAAGCAACTATGATGAAGGTATCCGATCCTATTATTTTTGGTGCAGTTGTGGAAGGATATTTTACTGAAGTTTATGCAGAATATGCAGATGTTTTTACAGAATTAGGTATAATTCCCAATAATGGCTTGGGCGATTTATATACAAAAATAGCAGGTCACCCTCAAGAATCTGAAATCAAAGCTGCAATCGACACAGCTATTTCGAAAGGTCCTGATATTGCCATGGTTAATTCTGATAAGGGAATTACAAACTTACATGTACCATCCGACGTTATTGTTGATGCTTCCATGCCTGCTATGATCCGTACTTCTGGGCAAATGTGGAACAAAGATGGAAAACAACAAGATACACTAGCAATCATTCCAGATCGCTGCTACGCCGGAGTTTATGAAACAGTAATTGAAGACTGCAAAACAAATGGAGCTTATAATCCTATTACTATGGGTTCTGTGCCAAACGTAGGTCTAATGGCACAAAAAGCAGAAGAATATGGTTCTCATGATAAAACATTCCAAGCAGAAGCTAAAGGAGTAATTCGTGTTTCTGATGATAAAGAAAATATATTACTTGAACAAAATGTTGAAACAGGAGATATATTTAGAATGTGTCAAACTAAAGACGCTCCAATTCAAGATTGGGTAAAATTAGCAGTAAATCGCGCACGTTTATCCGAAACACCTGCTATATTTTGGCTAGATGAAAATAGAGCACACGATAGAGAAATAATAAAAAAAGTAAATATATATTTAAAAAATCATAACACAACAGATTTAGACATTAGAATATTAAATCCTATAGAGGCTACCAAAGTTTCAGTAGAAAGAATCCGTCAAGGTTTAGATACTATATCTGTTACAGGAAACGTATTACGCGATTATCTAACTGATTTATTTCCTATTTTAGAATTAGGAACATCAGCTAAGATGTTATCTATTGTTCCATTAATGAATGGAGGAGGATTATTCGAAACCGGAGCAGGAGGTTCCGCCCCTAAGCATATCGAGCAATTCATTGAGGAAGGCTACCTGCGTTGGGATTCATTAGGAGAATTTTTAGCACTAGGTGCTTCTCTAGAACATTTAAGTCAAACTCAAAATAATAGCAAAGCTTTAGTACTAGCAGACACATTAGATGATGCTACCGCTAAATTCTTAGATAACGACAAATCCCCAGCGCGTAAAATAGGTTCAATTGACAATAGAGGTTCGCACTTTTATTTAGCTATGTATTGGGCAGAAGCATTAGCTAATCAAAATAAAGACATTGAATTGAAAACGAAGTTTACTCCTGTTATAAAAGAAATGCTATCTAACGAATCTAAAATTAACGAAGAGCTAATAAGTGCTCAAGGTTCAGCACAAGCTATTCAAGGTTATTATCAACCTAATACAGAAGCAACATCTAAAGCAATGCGCCCAAGCAATACTTTGAATAATATTATAAATAACATAGCTTAATAAATACTTTAATATAAAAACACAATCCCGATGAAATCGGGATTGTATTTTTATATATTATTTTATATCGTCAAGCATTTTGTATTGC
>OFTY01001085.1_pt1 | contig 13665 bp, 10 predicted proteins | sample 1775061 | NCBI WGS metagenome assembly OFTY01 (sample SAMN08195773, study PRJEB24354) | sludge metagenome | isolation source: sludge from phenol fed wastewater aerobic bioreactor B | place: India: Nagpur | collected 2016-09-16 | reverse complement strand
GCAGGAACGGCAGATCACCTGTCCGTGTTTTACAGTCGTGTAATTAGATACATTTAGACCGGAAAGATTGCTGTAAGAAGTATAGTATTTACCATGCCTGATAATGATCGCTGCACCATCACCATAGTTGTGCACCGCTGAAACCACTCCATCAAATACGGCTTTTACCTGAGCGCCTGAACGGGTGCCGATGGTAAGACCGGGATTATCATCCCTGAGTTTGGTGCCTTCAATGGTATAGGGACCAAAAGGTATGCTTACAAATCCATTATCAACCGGCCAGGGAAGCTTTCCACGGCTATTGCCGAAATCGGTACCAAGCTCAATATCTTTTGCATTCAGCTCAAGATAACTTTCAGGTTTTTTAGCAGGTGCTGTTGCTGCCACAGAAGGATTGGTTGCAGCAGGCTTGCCTGGCGTAGGTGTTGCAGATGCATTTCTTGCTTTTTCTTCTTCGGCTGCTTTCTTGGCAGATGCTAATCTTGCCGTTTCTTCTTTCTTGGCTGCTTCAATTTCGCGGCGGATGATGGCTGCGATCGCATTCTGAATATCCCTGTCACGTTTTTTCTTGACTGCTATTTGCTTTTGCAGGTCTTTCTCCTGCGATTTTAATCCGGATACGATATGATCTTTTTCCTGGCGTTGATCTGCGAGCGCTTCCCTTTCCTTTGTCTGCGTTTTCAATGCGTCATTCTTCTGCTGTTTCCTGACAAGTTGCTGCTGCTGGCGTTTAGCGATCAGTTCCTGTGTTTCATGAATAGTGTTCACCTGTTTTTCCCTGTAAGCCCTGTAGCTTTTCAGGTAGGAAATGCGGCGGACGGCATCATTAAAACTGGTGGCGGAAAAAATAAAATTGACGTAGTTGAAGCTGCTGCGGTTTTTATATGCATACACTACGGTGCGGGCATATTGTGATTTAAGCGTGTCCAATTGTTTCTGCAACCGATATATTTCCAGGTTGCTGAGATACATATCGTCGTCAATGATCTTAAGTTCTTTATTGATACTGGTGATGTAACGTTCCTGCAGGGAGATCTTACGCTTGAGCATGTTTAATTGGGCAAGGGACTGGTTCTTTTCACCTTTCACCCTGTTATATACGTCCTGGATCTCTTTCAACTCGCCCTGGATATCTTTTCTTTCCCTTTCCAGTTCTTCCTTATTGTTGGTTTGCTGGGCCATGGTCCAGCTTATTGCAGCGAAGAAAAGCAGGGTAGTCAGCAGGTATTTTTTCATGTCAAGATTTTTGGACTTTGTCCGCCGCAGCTTTAGTGAAGGCGGATCTCCTTTCGCTAAAGCTTCAACAGATAAAGAAATTATAACGAAACAAGGGCTCTAAAATTTTATCCCTTAATCCCTTTTATAGTTTTTCGGCACATTAAAGGGGAAGCTTAACGTTTCATTAAAGTCATACGTCTTGAAATCCAGCTTGATGTCCAGTTTTCCCTTCTCAGCCACCGTGATCCGGCGCCTGGTGGAAAAATCGACCCCTTTTTTGTTCTCATAGTCCGTGTAACTCAGGTTGCAGGTACGGCTCCGGTTGATATCAATATCGTCCAGCTTGCTGTTCTCAATTTTATAGGCGGCATTCAGTGTGAGCAGGCCTTTGAACCAATCGCCTATGCTCAGCAGTGATACGGAGTTGTTGCCCGACCGGGAATAGGAAATGATATTACTATCCAGGAATACAGGGTTGCCGATGAGTATCTCTTGCAGGGAATGAAGCGTAAGCGGCAGGGCTGTTACTTCCTGCAGGTAAGCCACACTGCGGGCGGTATATGTTTTATCCTGCTTATTGAGAATCTTCACAGAGTCTCTTGTGATATAGGCTCTCAACCCTTCAATACCAAAGATGGCGGTAATGGAGATCCAGATGGCACTGTCCTTATACATGCGAAGATTGGCGTTCACATCATACTTCTTACCATCAGAGCCCTGGTAATCCACGTTGATCTTTGCGGAAAAAGTGGTGAAGTCCAGTTGAGCGGCTTTCATATTAGCCACTGCTTTATGGATGAAGGCCAGTGTATCTTCTCTTGAATGATCTGCAGGGGGATTAACTACCAGGCTGGTATCTCTTTTATTGGAGATCACCGTTTGTATTTTCCGGGTTGACCGGCAGGAAGCCATTAATAAAATAGCTGCTACTAAAACAAGCGTTATCCTCATTCTTGAATTTATGGTTTATTGCTTACCGGTATGACCGAATCCACCTGCACTTCTTACAGTGTCGGCAATTTCTTCCACCGGTTTCCATTGTACCTGCTCCACGGTTTGCACTACCATTTGTGCAATCCGGTCGCCGTGATGTATGACTTGTTCTTCCTGGGAAAGGTTTATTAAGATCACTTTTATTTCTCCCCGATAGTCCGCATCAATCGTGCCGGGCGTATTGAGGCAGGTAATTCCCTGTTTGATAGCCAGTCCGCTGCGGGGCCGGATCTGGGCCTCATACCCCTGGGGCAATTCGATAAACAATCCGGTGGGGATCAATGTCCTTTCCAGCGGTTGCAGGGTCTGGGGTATATCCAGGTTGGCCCTGATATCCATGCCGGAAGAGCCGGTAGTGGCATATTCAGGCAGTGCGTTGGATGATTTATTGATGATCTTGATCTCGATTGTAGGCATGGGCGCAAAGATAAAGGGATTAGGTATTTGATTGTTCGTTGAAGTGCCCGATGATCGGTGGCCGAGTGGTTAGGCAGCTGGTGGCCTTTAACACACAAGCCGGAGCCAGTAGTTCCTTTGCAATTGTCACCCCGGCCCTGGTCCAGTAAACGTGCTGGTTTAAAAAATATAAGAGCCGGGGTCTCCCCGCGCTGCAAATACTTCAAAACAATAAGCCTTATTGCCGGGAAAATATTACAGATGGGGGAGATCCTGGATCTTAGCGAACTATAGTAGCGGGTGTATTAAACCAGGTCCGGGGTGACAATGGAAGAAGATCCATTGGTCCCGGCTTGCGTATTTACGGCCATTCGGTCAACGTTTTTCCAGCAACACCGTCGCATACGCCATCAACCCTTCTTCCCTTCCTACAAAGCCCATCTGCTCCGTGGTAGTGGCTTTGATGGAAACATCCTTAACAGTGAGCCCTGTTATTCCGGCAATGGTCTCCTGCATTTGGGCAGCATACGGTTTTATTTTGGGGGCCTGCAGGCAAAGCGATGTATCTATATTGACGATCTTATATCCTTCTTTCTGAATAAGCGCTACTGTTTTCTGCAAAAGGATCTTGCTGTCAATTCCTTTATAAGCCGGATCTGTATCGGGAAAATGAACACCGATATCACCCAGGGCCAATGCGCCCAGCATTGCATCGCAGATCGCATGAAGCAATACGTCGGCATCACTATGGCCAACAGCACCTTTTGTGTGGGGAATCTTTACACCGCCGATCCAAAGCTCCAGGCCGGGAGCGAGTTGATGAAAGTCAACGCCTGATCCTATTCTGTATGACATGGCGCAAAGATAAGTCAGAAGAGAGTATCGCCAAGAGCGCAAAGATTACGCGAAGGGCGCCACGTTGCATTATACTTTAAAAAAAGAAAGCGCTTCTGATCAGAAGCGCTTTTACTAAATTATTTTTTCAACTACTCATTACTTCCTCCGCCATCTCCGTCAAGATCAAACAACACAGAGAAACGCATGGTGTTGGAAAGCGGGTTTTGCGTAACACCACTTCCTGAAGGAGCAAGATAAGAGAAGTTCAAACCGAAAATATTGTACTTAAGACCCAGGCCTGCTGTGAAATAACGGCGGTTGCCGCGGGACTTATCTTCATAATAATAACCCGCACGGAGTGCAAACTGGTTGTTATACCAGTATTCTGCACCGAGTGACACGTTGGCCTGACCAGGAAAATCGCTGAATGATTTGAACCAGCTGCTGACAGGACCTTGTTTACGGTAATCATCGATCTGCTGCTGGGTTGGAGGATTGCCTTCCAGTGTTGGCACCAGCAGTTTATTCAGATCAAGACCGATCATGATCTTGTTTTGCTCATCAAAGCTTTTATTCCAGGTTGCACCAATACCAAAATTGGCAGGAATAAAATCTTTCTGATCAGCATTGCTGGTATAAGAAATCTTAGAACCCAGGTTGGTCAATGCTGCACCGAAAGTGAAACCATTACCAGCTTCTGTTTTGTTATCGTAATACAGACCGATATCACCTGCTACAGCACTACCTGCTTTATAGCTTGTTGAACCTGTAGTAGGAACGCCATTGGTGAGGTCGGAATTGATATAGCGCAGGGCCACACCCAAACCAAACTTATCAGACAGTTTGCGTGAATAACCTGCATCTATGCTGAACTCTCTTGGTTTGCCATTACCCCAGGAGTTACCTGCACCATCGGTGAACTGGATATTACCCAGGCTGAAATAACGGAGGCCTACATTGATAGCCTGATCGTCAGCGAATTTATAATAGCCGGAAAGGGAAGCGAGGTAAACGTCATTTACCAACTGTTTCAACCAGGGAGTATAGGTTGCAGCTACGCCGCCTTTTGATTCGTTGAAAGCAACTTTGCCCATGTTCCAGAAACCGGAAGAGGCATCAGGTGAAGTAGCCAATCCAAGATCACCCATACCACCTGCGCGGGCATCCGGAGAAATACGCAGAAAAGGAACCGCCGTTGTGACCACATTAATTTTATCCTGTGCTCTTGCTGTAGAAAGTATGCCGCTAAAGATCAACAAAGAAGCGATCAGTTTTGAAGCAGTCAGTCTCATTGATAGTGTGTTTTGCATTAATGTAAATAAAGTAATTACGTTTTGGTTTAAAACAGGGATAAAATATTGGCTTTTATACTATTAGGCCTTAAAAAATCACCAGTTTTTCTATTTTTTCCTTTTTTGATTTACCGGGAACGATTACGGAGAGCTTATAGAGGTATACACCCCGTCCGATTTTCTGTCCATACTGGTCACGTCCGTCCCAATCCAGTTCACTTGAACGATTGCCGGGTGTATTTATTGTCCGTTCGATCGTTTTTATTATCCTGCCTGAAACAGTAAAAATCTGCACTCTTACCAACAGGTCCTGCCCCGGTTTATTATGCTCAAACCAGAACTGTGTATTTGTAGTGAACGGATTGGGGTAATTCAGCACATGACTGATCTCAAGATCTTCATCTTTGGCCACTACAAAATCGAGCAATACCTCTTTTGAGTTATTCAATACATCCCAGGCTTTGATCTTTAATGTATGTGTGCCGGGCTCAAGGTCGGTCAACTGAAAACGGACTGTTCCCTGCTGATAACTGTCCTGGTCACTCTGATAAAAATCATTCAGCACAAAATAGCGGTTGTTGTCATTATCCAATGTGGCCACAATATCATGCCCGATGCCAGTGCCTACTGTATTGATGCCTGAGCTGTCTGATAACTTCAACAATAAAACCGGGTTTTCATTGGTCATTCCTCCATTCACAAACCGTTCATCATTCAGATAGGCTTTGATCTCCGGTCCGTCTTTATCATCACTACCGGCATTGGCACTGCCGCCTACCATAAAATTGGTGAAATACCCTGTTCCATCTTTCACTCCATTCTCTGCATACAGGCTGAGCTTACCATTGCCATATTGGTAATTGATATCTTTCGGCACTTTGAACGTAAAAGAAAAACGTCCGTTTGCAACAGAAGCTTTTCCTTTGAACAACTGGTTGGTTTGTGTGGTGAATGTAGCAGGTTGACTGCCGGGATCATTAGCAAGAGTGGTTACCTGCCGAGGTTTGTCGAATACAGTAGGATAAATATTCCCGTTGAAGTCTGTAAGCAGGTTTCCCTGCATATCCGTTACTTCTCCTTCTATGATTATTTTCTCTGTTGCCTGAAGTGTGTCCACCTGCGAAACCGGCCGGCCATTAATACTCACCGGGCGGGCCTGTATGGCAGGAAATGCAAGTGTCATGGCAGGATCGCCAAGCAGGGTGAACTTGCGGTTATTGGTAATATCACCCGAACTCTGATAAGTAAAATTCTTGGCTTCACGTACTGCATCTCCCAGGCTGCGATAGCGGTCGTTGGCATCGGGCTGAAGCGCAAACTGCAGATAGTTATTGTTCATGATGCGGTTGCTGAATGCAAACACAATGCGGGTAGTGGTCATTAAAGCAATGGCACCTGTATTGGGCCTAAGTAGAATATTTTCTCCGAGAGAATTGACATAGGGATTATCATAAGGTGCAAAGTCGCAGGTGGCAGTAATGAACAAAGGGAGCCTGTTGGGATTATTCCAGCTGTTCACCATTTCCTGGTCCAGTATGGTTTCTTCTGTCAGCCTGCCAGGACCGCCATGCCCGGTAAAATTCCACATCAGCACTCCATTATATACCTGGTTATTGATCGCCTGGTTCACCTGCGGATAGCGGCTTCCACCTGAACCGCTTTCCTGCTGAAATGCATCCAGGTATATTTTCTGCTGATCAAACACAGGCGCTATCGAAGAAACTGTTGCCGTCACCGTTTCTGCATCCTGCAAATGAAGGTTCTGATCTTCATCATCTGCAATGAATAAAAGATTATTTCTCCAGGGGCCGAAACTTTTGGCATTGAAATAAGCTTCGAGCTTATCTACAAAATTCTTTGCTTCTGTGTTATTCTTTGCAGGCACACGACCGATCCCGATATCCAGGGTATTGATCACGATACCGGAATTGATATCTTCATTATCCTCCAAAAAACCATAAAAATCGTCCGAAGCATAAGAGTTCAGCACATCCAGCGAGATATTGTTTTCATAAGCAGGAACAAAATTCGTATTGCCCGTTAAGCGATCGCGATAATCATACGAAGCATCGCCAAACAACAGCAAATAACGCGGACGGTTGGCCGGGTCGGCCCCATATTTATCAAAATACATTTTTACATAGTCCCTGATAGCAACAGGGTCAGGGCTGCCGCTTGCAAACTCCGCATACACCTGCTCAGTGGTAGCTACCACCACTCTTAATCCATTGCGCTGACGATGATGCTGTGCCAGCCGCTGTGCCTGTTCCAGAAAAAGCGGATAAGTAATAATGATATAGTCAGCCGGCGCACTTGCATGCAGATCCTGGCCTGCAACACGGCCAACCGGCACAGGTGTTAAAAATCCCTGTCCGTTAAAAGCTATATACTCCCGCAGCCGGCCGCAGTCATTCACGAAGCGGTAGGTGCTTCCATCCATACTGCCGGGCATTTTTACCGGGGAAAGCGGATCAGTAATATCCCAAACCTGTGTAGCAGAGGTTGCTCCATTGATCAAAAATTCTCCTGTATGGTTTCCTACCGAAAGCCAGTCGCGGAATGGCAACTGGTTCACTGCACTGAGCGAAAGCTGCTGCCGGAAGAATGCTTCAAACCAGTTGAGCCACCCCTGCGCATTCACACTGCCGGGCGCATAAGTATAACTGATATTGTTTGCCGAAGCCGATGCAGGAGCGGTATTGAGTGAAGTGGCTTCACGGGCAAAAAGATCATAGGCGCCTGTGCCTATCGGCGGCAGGTTGATCTGCCCGCTGGGAACACCGCTGATCACCACAGAAAAACTGCTGCCGGCGCCGGCCGAGCGGCTGATGCAGTGCGTACGCAACTGCAGGGGTGAACCGGATAAAATATTGGGTATTCCGAGCGGAAAATCCCAGGTGAGTACACGCCCCGGCATAGCCGAAAATTCTTCTCCATACCATTCCCTGCCGCTATTCAGAAAATTGACGGTGTCCAGTTCATGAAAATATCGTCCGGAAAAACTGGTAATGGTGAGGTCGGGATTGCCTGCTGACGGGGCGTCGGCGATCCGCTTACCCTGGCCCCCGATGCTTAGAAAATAGTATGATTTATCGCTATAAAGGTTTTTCTGGTGTGTAAACCGCTGGTTGGCCGAATCTTTGATCCAGTTATCGGGGCCGTTGGCATAGAAAAGAATATAATCGCTGCCGTTCAGTACGCCATCATTGCCATCCACTACCTGGACCGCATTTTCGGTAAGATCGTCCGTCCAGGGAGCATTATTTGCTTCGGCGAGCATGGCGCCGCCATTTCCGAAAAGCCGGACAGCACCGGAAGGCAGGTTGGAGGTATTGATGCCAAGGCTGCTGAGAAAGGGAATATCGATTTTGTAGATGCCCGGAGCCGTTACAGCAATTTTGTAAAAATTGCCGGCTGCCAGCACAGATGAAGGCTTGTATTGCCGCTGGGCATGGGCGTTGAAAATGATGCCCAGCAAACAGGTCACAAGCAGTTGTTTTTTCCCTAGCAGCATAGCAATAACCCCTTGATTTTATGGGGGATTAACGAAGTGAAAAAAGTATTTATGCTAAGAGGCATTTTACCCAAAGTGTTTATATTCGCAATCCCGGTAGTAAAATTTAATTGGCGGACAATAATTTTACCTCATACCGCGTTAAATTTATTCCAATTCATAGGTTTATGCAAAAAACAATGAAAGTGAAAAACTTAGTAATCCTTCTATCCTGTGCGGTACTCATGTCTTCGTGCAATCTGTTCAAGAAGAAATCCGCTAAATCGGACGTAACCGGCTGGAATTATAATGATAAGAACATGGGTGGCTACCAGGTAGCCAAGGCCAAAGATCAGCAAACAGGTCCGGGCCTGGTGTTTGTACGAGGTGGTGCATTTACTATGGGCCAACCAGAGGGAACTCTGATATCGGACTAGAACGTGATCCCCCGCCGGGTATCAGTTCCCTCATTTTATATTGACCGCACGGAGGTTGCCAACGTGCATTACCGCGAATACCTGTACTGGCTCGCAAAAGTGTTTGATCCTTCCGATCCGGTCAACCAACCCATACTTGATGGAGCTATGCCTGATACGCTTGTATGGCGTAGCGAGCTGAGCTATAATGAACCCATGGTAGAATATTATTTCCGCCACCCGGGTTTTAACTACTACCCTGTAGTAGGTGTTACCTGGAGACAGGCTACTGATTTTTGCCTGTGGAGAAGTGATCGTGTGAATGAAGGTATTCTTATGGAAAAAGGCTATATCAACAAGCAAAGCCTGATGGGCCAGCAAGGCAGTAACAATTTCACGACCAAATCTTACCTGCTTGATCTTTATCAAACCGCTCCTGGCAAAACGGCTACTTCCAAAAAGAACAGCCTGAAAACGCCACAAGGCCAGCCCCGTACAAAAGTGACAATGGAAGACGGGTTCCTGCTTCCTGATTACCGCCTGCCTTTTGAAGCTGAATGGGAATATGCGGCTTATGGTCTGATCGATCAGAACCCACGTCCCAGCAAAAAAGAAGGTAAACGTGGTGAGGAGTTGCAATCCAACAAACAGATCTATCCCTGGTCACAAAATGTGAACGGGCTGCGCGATACCCGTCACGGAAGCTGGCAGGGTCAGTTCCTGGCCAACTTTAAACGCGGTTCAGGTGATAACGCCGGTGTGGCTGGTGGTCTGAACGACCGGGCTTTCTACACGGCAGATGTAAAATCTTTCTTCCCCAACGGCTTCGGTCTTTACAACATGGCCGGCAACGTAAGCGAATGGGTACAGGACGTGTACAGGCCTCTTTCAACTATGGACTTTGATGATATGCCTGCTCCTTATCGTGGTAACAATTTCCAGAAGATCTATAAGAATGCAGACGGCGAAGCAGAGATCAATGATACAACCGGCCGTGTAAGAATGGTGGCTGTAACAGATGAAGAAAGCAAAAACCGCCGCAACTATCAGCGTGGTAATGTGATCAACTATCTCGATGGTGACACTGCATCACAGGCTGCATATGGTTATGGTATGACTACCCTGATCAGTGATAAATCAAGAGTGTACAAAGGTGGTAGCTGGAACGACCGCGCTTACTGGCTGAGCCCCGGCACACGCCGCTTCCTGGAAGAAGACCAGGCGCTGAGCACACTCGGTTTCCGTTGCGCAATGGACCGTATGGGAAGCCCTGAAGGCAATGGCCGCAAAGTTGGTCAGCAATTCCCGACCAAAAGACAAAGAAGATAATCAACTTTCAATAAGCTTAAGACCCTCCGCAAAAACGGAGGGTTTTTTATTACTATCCAACCTATTTTTGTTGTATGTCAATAGAACGGTTATACGAGATCTACCAGCAATATCCATCTGTGCAAACAGATACACGGAAGCTGAAAGCAGGTGATATTTTCTTTGCATTGAAAGGCGGGAATTTTAATGGAAACAGTTTTGCCGCCAAAGCCATTGAAGCCGGCGCAGCCTGTGCCGTGATCGATGAAAAGGAATTTGAAATACCGGGCAAAACATTTCTTGTTGCCGATGTGCTGGAAGCATTGCAGCAACTGGCCCGGCATCATCGCGAGCAATTCAATAACCTGCCTGATGGCAGGCGGGTGCCATTCCTGGCCATTACCGGAAGCAATGGAAAAACCACCACCAAGGAATTGATCCATGCCGTGCTTTCCACTACTTACAAAACGTATACAACAGAAGGCAATCTGAATAATCATATCGGCATTCCCCTCACCCTGCTTAAAATAAAAATGGATGCAGAAATAGCCGTGATTGAAATGGGCGCCAATCATCAAAAAGAAATAGCCGGTTATTGCGAATATGCGCAACCTACCCACGGGTTGATCACCAATGCTGGCAAAGCCCACCTGGAAGGGTTTGGAGGAATTGAAGGTGTAAGAAAAGGAAAAGGAGAATTGTTTGATTATCTGCGGACGCTTGCCCATGGTTTTGCATTGGTAAACTGGGACTATGAATACCTGCATGAAATAAGCAAGGGCATCAGCGGTATCATTAAATATGGAACGCATGGCGATGCACATGTGATCGGTACTATCCGGGAAAGCGATCCTTTTCTTCAAGTGGCCATCCAGCAAGGCATCAACGAAAAGATCATCGGCACACAACTGGTAGGCGATTATAACCTGCCCAATGTGCTTGCTGCTGTTACGGCGGGCAAGCTTTTCAAAGTGCCTGATGCACTGATTAAAAAAGCCATTGAAAATTATATTCCTTCCAACAGCCGGTCGCAACTGATCGAAAGAGGAAGCAATAAGATCATACTGGACGCATACAATGCCAACCCCAGCAGCATGAAGCTGGCCATTGAAAATTTCGCACGCCTGCAGGCCGATAATAAAATACTGATGCTGGGAGGTATGGCAGAATTAGGTGAAGAAAGCCTGCAGGAGCATATCTCTATTATTGATCTGATCAAACAATACCCCTGGAAAGAAGTGGTGCTTGTAGGTGGCGATTTCCTGAAAACCCAGCACCCGTTTCTCCGGTTTGAAAACGCAGCACAGGCACGCCAATGGTGGCAGGAGCAAAAATTTGAAAACGCTTATGCACTTATCAAAGGCAGCCGCAGCATGCAAATGGAAAAAATACTGGAGTAATAAAAACAATAATGGAAATTCTCGGATACCTCGCTTCTGTACTCATCGGCATTTCATTGGGAATGGTGGGCAGTGGCGGCTCCATTCTCACGGTGCCTGTACTGGTATACCTCATGTCGGTGAACCCGCTGCTGGCTACGACGAGTTCATTGTTTATCGTAGGCGCTACCAGTTTGATCGGCGGATTAAGGTCGTATGGAAAAAAGCTGGTGAATTTTAAAGCAGTAACTGAATTTGGCATCCCTTCTATTTTTTCCATTTTCCTCACCAGGCATTATTTGCTGCCTGCATTGCCTGATCATTTATTTTCCATTGGAAAAATACAGGTGCATAAACCCATGTTTCTGATGGTGATCTTTGCCCTGCTGATGCTGGTAGCTTCTGTTTCCATGATACGCAGCAGCCAAAGGGAAGAATGGTTGAGTGCTGAAGCAGAAAGCGAACATACTTACCAGGCCATTCCCTTATTATTGCTGGGCTTGCTTATTGGCGTTATCACCGGTTTGCTGGGAGCAGGTGGTGGTTTTCTGATCATCCCAACACTGGTGATTTTTCTCAAGCTGCCAATGAAAACAGCGGTGGGCACTTCCCTCCTGATCATTGCCATCAACTCCTTATTCGGCTTTCTTTTCAGTTTAAAACAATTTGAGTATGACTGGTCTTTAATGCTCTCTTTCACAGCTTTATCCATTGCCGGGCTGCTTATTGGAAGCAGGCTTGCCGACAGGATCCCGGGCTCTTCTCTAAAAAAGGGATTCGGATGGTTTATACTAATAATGGGTATATATATCATTGTGAAAGAGATATTCCTGGAACATATTTAAGGAAACTTTTCTTTATGTTCTCTGCCATGAAAAGCCGACCTTTGCAAAAAATTACCCTTCACAGATGTCAGAAAAAACTATAAACCGGGGGTACTTCGTTTCAGCACTTGGTTGCCGCTGCCCCCGATGCAGGCAAGGCAAGCTTTTCAAATATCCAGTCAGCATCAACCCCAAAAAGAATATGACCATGAACCGAACTTGCACTGTTTGTGGTCAGCCTACAGAAATTGAAGTAGGTTTTTATTATGGCACCAGTTATGTGAGTTATGCATTGACGATCGCCCTGAGCGTAGCCAGCCTGATAATCTGGTGGGTGTTCATCGGCTTATCAGTCAATGATAACCGTTTCTTCTACTGGATGGGGATCAATGCCGTTTTCCTGATCATTCTCCAACCCTGGCTGATGCGGTTAAGCCGCAGCCTTTGGATCTCCTGGTTCGTCCGCTATGACCGGGACTGGAAACATACCAAACCGGGCGATGCATCGGAGAGGTTGAACCTGGATCAGGGCACCAACTGGTAAAAGCGCGAATAATGCCATTCGTGTTAATAGCTCATTTCGTCTAGCTTTACTTTCCCCTTGAATGTCCAGAACACAAAGCTAGTGTACAATGCTACCAGTGGTGTTCCTATCAATGCGATCAGCAATAATATCTTCATTGTTTTCTCTGAAGCAGCTGCGTTATGAATAGTGATGCTGTTGGCTGCATCATTGGTAGCGTATAGCAGGTTAGGGAAGACTTCTATCGCTACCATAATGAGCAATGAGGCAATAGTGACACAGGAACTGGCGAATGCATGCCGGTATTTTCCTTTATTCAACATGCGGGGGATATTAGCGATTGCCAGCATCATGATCAAAGGGAAGATAAAGAACTGGGGATTGGATTTGATCCGGTCGCTTAGGTGCGGGATATAAAGAAGAGTATACACTGTCGTGATCGCAAAGCTCATCACAAAGAAAACAGTGAAGTTTTTGGCAAGGATAGTGAGTTTGGTATATAAACGGTTTTCCGTTTTCATGGCAAGGTAGATGGCTCCATGCATCATAAACAGCGCTAAGGTCGTGATCGCTACCAGGATGGAAAAAGGATTGAAGAAACTAAGCCAGTTGCCGGTAAATTCTTTCTGATCATTCAAGGGCAGGCCAAGCGCAACATTTCCCAGCATCAACCCCAACGAGAGCGCGATCACAATACAGGCAAATGAATACACAAAATCCCAGCTAAGCCTCCAGAGGCGGCCAGGTTCCTTGCTCCGGAACTCAATGGCTACTGCACGCCATATTAAGCCGATAAGAAAAATAAAAAAGGGGATATAAAATGCTGAAAAGATAGCAGCATAGGCTACCGGGAAACCGGCGAATAAAGCACCGCCTCCAATTACCAGCCATACTTCATTCCCATCCCAGATCGGTCCAATAGCATTTAATGCTATGCGCCGGCTTTGTTCTTTTTTATTAAAAAAGATTAATATAGCCCAAAGTGG
>OFTY01001083.1_pt1 | contig 13686 bp, 11 predicted proteins | sample 1775061 | NCBI WGS metagenome assembly OFTY01 (sample SAMN08195773, study PRJEB24354) | sludge metagenome | isolation source: sludge from phenol fed wastewater aerobic bioreactor B | place: India: Nagpur | collected 2016-09-16 | reverse complement strand
ATCAACACAGCAGGGTATATCACGTGGAAGGGCAATGGGATCTGTCGCAAAGAATAGGTCTCTTTAACCTGCTCATAGGCGCGGATGGCCGTGTATACGAAGTGATCCCGGACGGTAACAATTTCGTGGATTTCACGAAACCTCTGGAGAAACGCACAGAACCTGGCGGCAACAACGTGTACTACAGGAAATATGGTGGGTTTGCGCAGGCCAGTAAAACATTCTTTGACGAGAAACTCAAACTGGTAGGTTCTATCCGTGTGGACTATAACCCGGAGTTCGACCCCAGAGTCAATCCCCGTATCGCTGTTGTGTACACCCTGTCGCAAAAGCACAACTTCCGCGCATCCTGGCAGAATGGTTTCCGCTTCCCTGCATTGTTTGAAGCGCTTTCTTTCGTGAACAACGGAAATGTAAGAAGGGTCGGCGGTCTGGCTTACATCAATGAGGGACTGGGCTATCTTGATAATTCCTACACGCTCGCTTCCGTGAATACTTTCAATAATGCCGTGAATAAAGATGTTGCGGACGGACTTACCGTGAACGATGCCGCCCTGAAGAACAAGGCCCTGCTGGAGATCACCAACCTCGCCCCTACCCGCCCTGAACGCATCAATTCCTTTGAAGCAGGCTACCGAAGCGTATTACTCGGCCATAAAGTAGTGGTTGATGCCGATGCTTACTACAACCGCTATGATGGCTTCCTTGGTCAGGTGGAAGTAGCTGTGCCTGTAAGCGGGAAAGTAGGTACAGACCCCTCTGTGCTGGATATGCTGGCCGCCAATCGTACCAAACAAACCCGCTATCGTGTATACACCAATGCGAAAAATAAATATGATAACTATGGCGCATCGCTCGGCCTGACCTATAATTTCTATAAAAAATGGACCATTGCAGGTAATGTGAATTACAACAAACTGATTGAAAACAAACAGAAAGATGTTTTCGCTACCGGCTTTAACACCCCCAACTGGGTATCCAATCTCTCTCTCGGGAACCGCGAGCTGGTCAAGAACTTCGGCTTCAATATAGTGTGGAGATGGCAGAACGCCTTCTACTGGGAAAGCCCGCTGGCAAACGGAGATGTAGCGGCCTACAACACTGTAGATGCACAGGTGAACTATCGCGTCCCGAAGATCAGAACCACCATTAAAGTGGGTGGTTCCAATCTGCTGAACCATCGGTATATCCAATACGCAGCCGGACCTACCATAGGAGGACTATACTACGCCTCCTTCACCATAGACGGCCTGCTGACGAAATGATCTTCCTGAAGACCCGGATCAAAATTCAACCCTGCTACCTGATGGAGGCTCACCCTGGCCTCCATCTTTTTTTCAAAACCCGGTTCCCGAAGTTTTTTAGCCCCTGCCACTTTCCCGGAGCCACTTTCCAGCTGCCTGCCGCGTTAACACCGCATCAGTCCCACTACCGGTAACGCCCCCTTTTTTAGATCAGTACGAAATTTTAGCCTCTCCGGTTAAAATATTTGGATATACCGGAGATTAGACCTACTTTTAGTCCACAATTCCTGTAGACTATATTACTCTTATAATTTATGTCGCATAATGAGGTGATCGATAAAGTTGAGCAACGCGTAGCTACCGTTGAAACACAGAATGTGCTCATTGATCTTGTGAATGAGGACAACAAACGGCAGTACTGGATATGGGCGTTGATTGGGATATCTGTCGCAGCCCTGGCAGGTGGCCTTTGGTTCACATATAACTACGGCATCTCGCATGACGCCCAAACACGCATTGCCCATTTCGTACAAATTACTTTCACGGAACGGCTGCTTTTCTTTGTAGGCGTAGGTCTGGTAGCGCAAATGATCGATGGTGCGCTGGGAATGGCTTATGGTGCCAGTTCCTCCTCCCTGCTACTGGGACTCGGCGTATCCCCTGCCATGACGAGCACCAGCGTACACGTAGCAGAAGTGTTCACCACCGGCGCCTCCGGTATCGCGCACTTCAAGCTCGGTAACGTGAACAAAAAACTCTTCCTGAACCTCCTCATCCCCGGGATGATCGGGGCAGTCATCGGCGCCTATCTCCTGTCTGACAGAATAGACGGGGCTGTGATCAAACCCTTCATGAGCGCATATCTCATGATACTCGGCATACTCATCCTCCGTAAAGCATTTCAAACGAACAAACCCAAGAGCAAAACACGCAGACTGGGTCCCCTGGCCTTCTTCGGCGGGTTCATGGACGCTATCGGCGGCGGCGGATGGGGGCCTATTGTAACCTCCACGCTCCTTAGCAAAGGCCGTACTGTGAGCTATACCATTGGCTCTGTGAATGCGGCGGAGTTCTTCATCTCGCTTTCCAGTGCCGGCACTTTTCTGCTGTTCAACGGTATTGACAGCTGGCAGGTGATCATCGGCCTGATCATTGGCGGGGTGATCGCATCGCCCTTTGCTGCAGTGCTGGTCAGGAAACTGAAACGGAAGCCGCTGATGATCATGGTAGGCATTCTCGTGATCCTGCTCAGTATCCGCACCATCCTCATGGCGATCCTCTAATTAAACTGTTGAGTCATTTTTTGCCTGTATAAAAAAAGCGCACGTTTTGGATGACGTGCGCTTCTTAATTTTATTTCGATGATCGCAGGATCATATCTTACCTACCATCTTGCTCGGATCTACCCACAGATCAAACTCTGCTTCGGGCACATATCCCAGTCGCACTGCCATCTCCTTCAGCGTAGTGCCCTCTTTATGCGCTTTCTGCGCGATCTCTGCCGCTTTATAGTATCCGATCTTCGTGTTCAATGCGGTCACCAGCATCAGGGAATTCTCCACGTGTTTTTTGATATTGGCTTCGATGGGCATAATACCTTCCGCACATTTATCATTGAAGCTTACACAACCATCCCCGATAAGGCGGGCAGAGTGCAGGAAATTGTAGATCATCATCGGCTTGAACACGTTCAGTTCAAAGTGACCGGTGGCGCCGCCAATGTTGATGGCTACGTCATTCCCCAGTACCTGCGCGGCAATCATGGTGAGCGCTTCGCATTGGGTGGGGTTCACTTTACCGGGCATGATAGAAGAACCGGGTTCGTTATCAGGGATGTGCAGTTCGCCGATGCCGGAACGCGGACCGGAGCTGAGCATCCGGATGTCGTTCGCGATCTTCATCAGGCTCACGGCTACTGTTTTCAGGGCACCATGCGTTTCTACAATGGCATCGTGCGCGGCCAGTGATTCGAATTTATTTTCAGCGGTCATGAAGGGAAGTCCTGTCAATTCCGCAATCTTCTTCGCTACGTTCTCTGCATATCCTTCCGGTGTATTGATCCCGGTACCTACAGCCGTACCGCCCAACGCCAACTCGCTCAGATGGGGAAGGGTATTATTGATGGCGCGCAGCCCGTGATCCAGCTGGGAAACGTACCCGCTCAACTCCTGCCCTACCGTCAGCGGCGTGGCATCCATGAAATGCGTGCGGCCGATCTTTACGATCTCCATGAAAGGTTTCGATTTCTCTCCCCGGATATCCCGCAGCTTCCTGATACCAGGGATCGTCACTTCCACCAGCATCTTATACGCTGCGATGTGCATGGCAGTAGGGAAAGTGTCGTTGGAAGACTGGGATTTGTTCACATCATCGTTCGGGTGAACTGCTTTCTCTTTATCTGTCAGCTGACCGCCGTTGATCACATGGGCGCGGTAGGCTACCACTTCGTTTACATTCATATTGGATTGAGTACCGGAGCCGGTTTGCCAAACCACCAGCGGAAATTCCGCATCCAGCTTGCCTTCCAGGATCTCATCGCACACCTTGCCGATGAGCGCTGCCTTCTCCGGGGCTAGTACGCCTGCATCCTGGTTGGTAAGAGCGGCGGCTTTCTTCAGATAAGCAAATGCCCGGATGATCTCCTTCGGCATTTTGTTAATATCCTGGGCGATCCTGAAATTGTCGATGGAGCGCTGGGTCTGTGCACCATAATAAGCATTGGCCGGCACCTTCACCTCTCCCATCGTGTCTTTCTCTATCCTGAAATCCATATGATATAATTTTGGGCCACAAAAATAATCAATTCAGGCTTATCATCTTCCTTTAAAATTCGCTGTCCGCTTCTCTATGAAGGCCGTGGCACCTTCCGTCAGATCTTCCGTGGCAAAGCACTCTGCAAATTCAACGATCTCTGCTTCGTACCCTTTACTGGCATATTTGAAATGCGCATTTACACATTTGATGACCCGGGCAATGGCCAGCGGTGCTTTGGTATGGATTTTCCGGAGCAGGGAACGGGTTTTTTCGAGCAATTCTTCGGGTGGGGTGACGTGGTTCACCAATCCCCATTGCAAGGCTTCATCCGCACCAATCATATCCGCCGTCATCATCAGTTCCAGCGCTTTCCCTTTCCCGATCAGCTCTACCAGTCGCTGCGTACCGCCATACCCGGGAATGATCCCCAGGTTCACTTCCGGCTGTCCGAACTTCGCATTATTGCTGGCAACCCGGAAATGACAAGCCATGGCCAGCTCACAGCCCCCGCCCAGCGCAAAGCCGTTCACAGCCGCCGCAATGGGTTTGGGACAGTCTTCAATCCGCTTGAATACGGCATGCCCGCGCCGGGAGAGTACAGCACCCTGTTCGGGTGAAAGGGAGAGGAATTCTGAAATATCCGCTCCGGCGATGAACGCCTTGGAACCTGCGCCCGTAACGATCGCGCTTTTGACCGCATCGTTGAAATAAACCTCATCGATGGCCAGTGCCAGCTCCTGCATCACCTCCGTGTTGAGCGCATTCATCTTGTCGGGCCGGTTGATCGTGATCTCGAGGATGCCCTCCTGGAGACTTGTCGTCAATGTCTTGTACATATCGCGAGTAGTTTTTTGTCTGCTACTAAATTAACGCTTTAACCCGCCACGCCGAAATCAAAAAGGGACAGCTTTTCAGCTGCCCCTTCCTGCTCATTTTATTGGAAGTTGGTATTATTCTTTATCGATCACGGTTCTTTTCTCAATGATCAATTTGGAGCCTCCTCCACGGTACTTTTTCGTGGAGCGCTCATAATGGCAGCTACGGTGTGTGCCGAAATTATAGCTCAGGGTCACGAACAGCATTTTAGCCTCCATATCCTTGTAGGGCTGGGTTTTCACGCCATTCACCGTTTGTGAGTAATCTTTATTGAAGAAATCATTCAGGTAATACTGCACTTTCACGCCAAAACCAGGCTGGAAGCGCACACCGGCAAACACAGATGGCATCAGCAGCGGCGTACGGTCGCTAAACCATTCATTGAATTTGCTCTTTTTATGGCCGTCCAGAAAATATTTCTCCTTGTAATTAAAGGCCAGATCATATTCCCCGCCGAAAAAGAAAAAGTACCCGTTCCGGATATCCCCCACCTTGAGCCCCAGCGGCACACCCAGGGTATATACCCTTTGCTTCAGCTTTACGGAATCGTTCGGTTTGCTGATAAGGCCGATGTTCTTGATGTTCAGGCCGGTGAATATCCCGATGTTGTTGGTAAAATCGTAGTTATAGTTAGTACCGACGTTGAAGAACATGGTGAACCGGGGGATGTTCCGGATATGCTCCCCATTATTCTTCATGCTGGCGAAAGACAGCAACGGACCGTTACCACCGGCAGTGATGTAACCTTTGCCGGGTTTAGGCGTGGTATAAAAGTGAAAATGATAGGTGATCTTTTTCTTCACCTCAGTGCTCTCAGCCGGCTTGTCCTGTGCATATAAGGCGGAAGAACCTGCCAGCAGGAGGAGTAACATAGTGTAGCGGATAACGTTCATACATTCAACTTTTGCATGGTGATTAATGGTAAAACGACATCTCTATCTTTATCTAGTCTCCGGATGCTGCATACGCAGACCGGAGCATGCTGCCGTTTGAGGTAAGACGACCGGGTTTCGAAAATGTTTCAAAAAAGTTAAAAATTCCGGTGTTTTTTTGTCCAGTCGCTGATATACCCCGCAATTTCCCCTGTATGGGTGCCCGGCGGGAACAGTTTTCCCACCCCCAGGGCATACAGCTCCTCCATGTCCGGGTCCGGGATAATGCCGCCGCCGGTCAGCAGTACGTCGTCCATCCCTTTTTCTTTCATCAGGGAAATGATCTTGGGGAAAACCGTCATATGCGCACCGGAGAGGATACTGATGCCGATGGCATCCACATCTTCCTGTAAAGCAGCATTCACGACCATTTCCGGCGTTTGCCGGAGACCGGTGTAGATCACCTCCATCCCGGCGTCCCGGAGAGCGGCCGCTATCACTTTGGCGCCCCGGTCATGGCCATCAAGACCTACTTTGGCTACCAATACACGGATGGGGCGTTGATTCGGGTTGACCATATGCATTAATTGGATTGTAAATGTATGATTTTCCGGCTTCCCCATTTATCTTACATTTGCAATTCGGTAAAAGCTACAATATATGAGTGAAGAAAGATCCCTGAATTTTCTGGAACAGATCGTAGAAGAAGACATCACCAACGGCGTGAACGGCGGCCGGGTACTCACCCGCTTCCCGCCCGAGCCGAACGGCTACCTCCACATCGGCCATGCTAAAAGCATCTGCCTGAATTTCGGCCTTGCGCAGAAATATAACGGGCAAACCAACCTCCGCTTTGATGATACCAACCCGGTAACGGAAGAAACGGAGTATGTGGAGTCCATCAAAGCAGATATCCAGTGGCTGGGTTTCCAGTGGGCCAATGAACTATACGCATCTGATTACTTCGCGCAGCTGTACGAATTTGCCGTTACCCTGATCAAAAAAGGCCTGGCTTACGTGGATGACTCTACCCCCTCGGAGATCGCAGCGTTGAAAGGCACGCCCACGGAACCGGGAAAGAACAGTCCGTACCGGGATCGCAGCGTGGAAGAGAATCTGCAATTGTTTGCCGATATGAAGGCCGGGAAATACCCTGACGGTGCAAAAGTGTTGCGGGCCAAGGTAGACATGGCTTCTCCCAACATGCACCTCCGCGACCCGCTCATGTATCGCATCAAACATGCACATCACCACCGCACCGGCGATGCCTGGTGTATTTACCCGATGTACGACTTTGCCCACGGGCAGAGCGACAGCATCGAGCATATCACCCATTCCATCTGCACGCTGGAATTCGTACCGCATCGTCCGTTGTACGACTGGTTTATTGAAAAACTGGAGATATTCCCCTCCCATCAATATGAATTTGCCCGCCTGGCCCTCAATTACACCGTTACCAGCAAGCGAAAGCTGCTGCAACTCGTGAATGAAGGGTACGTAAGCGGATGGGACGATCCGCGCATGCCTACGCTCAGCGGTTACCGCCGCCGCGGGTATACACCCTCCAGCATCCGCACTTTTGCGGAAAGAGTAGGTGTTCAGAAAAGGGATAACCTCATTGACGTGGGGCTGCTGGAGTTCTGTATCCGGGAGGAGCTGAACAAATCCGCCAACCGCGTGATGGCAGTCATGGATCCTGTGAAACTCGTGATCACCAATTATCCGGAAGGACAAACGGAAACACTGGATGCTGAAAATAACCCGGAAGATGAAAGTGCCGGCCACCGGAACGTTACTTTCAGCAATACGCTGTACATCGAGCGCGATGATTTTATGGAGAACCCTCCCAAGAAATTCTTCCGCCTTGGTCCCGGTTTGTTCGTGCGGCTGAAATACGCTTATATCATCAAATGCGAAAGCTTTGAGAAAGATGCGGCCGGAAATGTGACCACCATCTACTGCACTTATCTCCCCGAAAGCAGAAGCGGCGGGGATACCAGCGGCATCAACGTAAAAGGGACCATTCACTGGGTAAGCGCGGCGCATGCGGCCAAGGCGGAAGTGCGGCTGTATGACCGGCTGTTTTCTGTTGAGAACCCTGCTTCCGAAGAAGGCGACTTCAAATCGTTCGTCAACCCGAACTCTCTCAAAGTAGTTCCTGAGGCCTACGTTGAGCCCTCACTCCTGAACGTCAAAGCAGGTGATCGCTTCCAATTCCTGCGGCTGGGGTATTTCTGTGCCGATCCGGATTCTACGCCCGATAAACCGGTGTTCAACCGCACCGTGACGCTGAAAGATACCTGGGCTAAAGAAAAAGTTAAAAATTAACGGGTATAAAAAACGGGGAACACTTTGAAGTGCTCCCCGTTTTTCTTTTATGGTTACGCCTGAATGGCCGCCAATCCAAGTTTGATCCGTTCCAGCGTTTCCTTCTTCCCCAACGTTTCCGCGATCACAAACACCGGCGGTCCGAATTTTCCGCCGCACAGCATGATCCGGAAAGGCAACTGCAACTCACCGGGCTTGATGTTCTTTTCCACAGCCAGTTGCTTGAAATGCTCTTCGAGAGTGTGGAATGTAAAGTCCTCCAGATCATTTAACGCTGCGGTCCAGGTTTCAAAGAAGGCTTGTTTCTCCGCCGTCCATTTGGGTTTCACGGCATCTGTATCATATTTCTCCGGGCGGGTGAAGAAGAAGAATCCATGGTCCCATATCTCGTTCACAAAATGACAGCGTTCTTTCACCAATCCGGCTATACGGGCTGTATACGCGGGATCGGGATGCAGTCCTTTTTCTTCCCGCACAGGCTGGCAGAGGGTTGCCAGTGCGGCATCATCTTTACTAACGACATACTCGTGAGTCAACCATCTTGCTTTTTCATAATCGAATTTGGCGCCGCCTTTATGCACCCGCTCGATGCTAAATTTCTGTACCAGCTCATCCAGCGAGAACAGCTCCTGCCCGGAGCCGTCGTTCCAGCCGAGCATAGCCAGCATGTTCACAAAAGCTTCCGGCAGAAATCCTCTTTCCCGGAATCCCTGCGTGAGTTCGTTCGTTTTCGGGTCCAGCCAGTTCATCGCATATACGGGGAAGCCTAAACGATCTCCGTCGCGTTTACTGAGTTTTCCGTTCCCGTCGGGTTTAAGGATCAGCGGGAGGTGGGCCCATTCCGGCATGGAGGACTCCCAGCCCAGGTACTTCCAGAGCAGGATGTGCACCGGTGCGGACGGCAGCCATTCTTCCCCGCGGAAAGCATGCGTGATCTTCATCAGGTAGTCGTCTACCACTACCGCGAGATGGTAAGTAGGCATCCCATCAGCCTTCAACAACACTTTATCGTCCACAATATCCGTCTGGAAGCTCACTTCCCCGCGGATCATATCCGTGAACCGCACTTCCGCATGCTCCGGCATTTTGATACGGATCACATGCGGTGTGCCTTTATCCAGCAAGGCCTTTACCTCTGCGGCTTCCAGCGTGAGGGAATTGTGCATCGTTCTACGTATCCGCTGATTATATTGCGGAGAGTGATTGCCCCTTGATTTCTCCAGTTCCCGCATGGCCTCCAGCTCCTCCGGCGTGTCAAAAGCATAATAAGCGTGACCGGAAGCGACCAATTGCTCCGCATATTGACGGTACAGGGCTTTCCGCTCACTCTGGCGGTATGGGCCGTAAGGGCCACCCTTATGCGGCCCTTCATCAGCATCCAACCCGCACCAGCGGAGACATTCAATGATATATTCTTCCGCCCCCGGCACATACCGGGTTTGGTCCGTATCCTCGATCCGCAGCACAAATTCACCGCCATGATGGCGGGCAAACAGGTAATTGAACAGCACCGTGCGTACGCCGCCCAGGTGCAAACCGCCCGTAGGGCTGGGTGCAAAGCGCACCCTCACTTTTTTATGGCTCATACGCCGCAAAAATAATAATTTCGGGCTAGGGAACGAGACATCTAATATCATCACACATGTTCTATTTTACGAAAACACCTGCTTTCCTGAAATCACTGTACAAAAGCTGCATCTGGAACTTCTCCCCGGCGCAGCCTGTGGTTTACCTTACTTTTGATGATGGCCCGCATCCCAAAGCCACTCCTTTCGTACTGGAACAGCTCAACAAATACAGCGCCAAAGCTACGTTCTTCTGTATCGGCAAGAATGTAGTGGAACATCCGGATATCTATCAGCAGATACTTTCAGAAGGGCATGTCGCCGGCAATCACACCCACAATCATCTCAATGGCTGGAAAACCAGCACAGAAGCGTATCTCGATAACATCCGCGAAGCCTCCCGATATATCCGTACCCACCTCTTCCGCCCACCCTACGGACGCATTTCCCCTTTTCAGATCAAACAGCTGAAAAAAGATTACAGGATCATTATGTGGGATGTGCTGAGCGCTGATTTCGACACCGGCATTAGCGGCGAAACCTGCCTGCAGAACGTGGTATTCAAGATGCAGCCCGGGTCTATTATCGTGTTCCACGACAGTGAAAAAGCCTGGGACCGGATGAGCTATGCTTTGCCACGGGTGCTGGAACATTGTGCCAGACAGGGTTTGCGCATGGAAGCCATCCTCTAAAAAAAACGCTGCAAGGTTTTACACCCCGCAGCGTTCAACATAGTTAGTAAGTAAAAAGGACTATTTGGGTAAAGTGATCACTTTCGTTTTATCTCCCACCGTCAGCGTGGCTTTGCCTGTGCAATCCCCGTTCCCGTAATCGATCGTAGCAGTCAGCGTGTTCACACTGATGCTCAGCGTGCCTTTGCTGATATAAGGGCAGGATATTTTGCGGTACAGCGGTTTGGTTATATTAATCCTTGCCAGCACGCTGCTGTCTTTCAGCTCGGCACGACCGGTGATCTCATACGCATCGTCATTGATCACCAGCGGCGTAGCGGCGCCTTCTACCTGCGTAACATTGCGGGTACCACTATAGGTCACCACGCGACCGTCAGGATAGGTCAGCTTTCCGCCGGCTACCGTGTAAGAATATGCGAAACCATTACCGGAAGAAAGATTCTGCACGGTTTGCGTGCCTTCTACCTTGATCCCGTTCACATAATAGTTGTCGAATGTGATCACGGCTATAGCTCCCTGCAACACGAATGACTTGTTTACATTGATCAGCACTTTGCCTTTGCGGATACGGCCACTGGCTTCTGTACAGCCATTTTTAAAGTCGATGGTGATAATTTTGGGGAAGGTCACGAAATCAGCCGGTGTAAAACTGATGGTCATGTCAGGGCACCGCAACAAACTGCTCACATCCGCTCCCGGCGCGCGACGCTGGCCATTGAGCCCTTTCTCGCTTGTATTCACATCGAGCGTAACAGTGAACGCATCTTCATAAATGGCATTGACCTCCGCCTCACTTTGCGCTGCTGCTATGGTCTGATTGTCCTGCTGCTCACCCGTGCCTGTTTTATCATCTTTCTTGCAGGCAAAGAAGATCGTGATCGCACCGATGGCCAGTGCAGTCACAGAAAGGATGCGGTTCGTGTTAAAATAGTGTTTCATCATAGTTAGTTTTTATAGGTATTGGCTAGTTGAACTGTACCTTTGCGGAAAGTCACCACTCAGATATTAGGATTTTTACGAAACTAAAGATAAACAATTAATTGAAAAAAAACATATATAATGACCTGGATTGATACGCATACCCATTTATATTCAAAGGAATTTGCGCAAGACCGGGCCGAGATGGTGACCAGGGCCATCCGGCAGGGGGTGGATAAGTTGCTGATGCCCAATATCGACGCGGCTTCCATACCCGGCATGTTGCAGCTGGAGACGGAATTTCCCGGTGTTTGCCTGCCCATGATGGGATTGCATCCCACGCACGTGAAAGAGAACGTGGAAGAGGAGCTGGCTATTGTAGAGCAGTGGCTGGCACAACGGAAATTTTTCGGCGTGGGGGAAATAGGGCTGGACTTTTATTGGGATGAAACCTGGCGGGAGCAGCAGTTTGCCGCTTTCCGGCGGCAGATACAGTTAGCCCTGCAGTATGATCTGCCTATCGCCATTCACAGCCGCGAAGCTACCCGCGAGTGCATAGATGTAGTGAAGGAGTTGCACGATGGCCGGCTGACGGGCGTGTTCCATTGCTTTTCCGGTACCCGTGAGGAAGCGCAGGAGATCATAGATACGGGGTTCTACCTCGGGATCGGCGGGGTGGTCACTTTCAGGAAGGCCGGGCTGGACGTGCTCATCAGCGACATCAGTCTGGATCACATCGTTCTCGAAACCGACGCGCCTTACCTGGCGCCCGTTCCCTATCGCGGCAAGCGGAACGAAAGTGCTTACCTGCCGCTGGTGGCTGAACGGATCGCAGATGTAAAAAATCTAAAAATTGAGGAGGTAGCTGCAATTACAACAGGTAATGCGCGAAAATTATTTAAAATGCTCTAACTGATAAGTAAATACATTTGCATGCAATTGTACCTGAGATAAATGACGAAGATTCTTATCATCTACACCGGTGGTACCGTGGGGATGATCTACGATGAAAAAACGACGGTCCTGCGGCCGATAGGCTTTAATGAGATCCGGAATAACCTCCCGGAACTTTACAGGATGGGGATTGATTTTTACGTCTACGCCTTCAATCCGCCTATGGACTCGTCAGACATGCATCCCGAAATATGGACCGAGCTTGCTTCTATCATTGAAGATCGCTACGACCGGTACGATGGTTTTGTGATCCTGCATGGTTCCGACACCATGGCCTTTACCGCTTCCGCACTCAGTTTCATGCTTGAAAATCTTTCCAAGCCTGTTATCCTCACCGGCAGCCAATTGCCTATTGGCAAAATCCGTACAGACGCCAAAGAGAACATTATCACTGCCATGGAGATCGCTTCTACCAAGAATAACGGGCATGTGATGGTACCCGAGGTCTGCATTTATTTTGATTTCATGCTGTTCCGCGGCAACCGCGCCAAGAAATACAACGCAGAGAAGTTCGAGGCGTTTTATTCCATGAACTATCCCGCCCTGGCCGAAGCAGGGATCGACATCAAATACCGGAACAATTACGTTCTCCCTGCTACCGATAAGCACCTCATCGTGCATAAAAACCTGGACCCGAACATCGGGGTGCTGAAGATCTTCCCGGGCATTACCCGCCGTGCTGTAGAAGCCATTATCAATACCCCCGGCATGCGGGGCCTGTTGCTGGAGACTTTCGGCAGCGGCAACGCCACTACACAGGCCTGGTTCACGGAATGCCTGCAGAAGGCGGCAGACAAAGGGATCATTATGGTAGATATCACCCAGTGTGATGGTGGCTCTGTAGAGCTGGGCAAATACGAAACCAGCCAGCAATTGCAGAAAATAGGCGTGGTAAGCGGCCATGATATGACCTTTGAGGCCGCCACCACCAAGCTGATGTTCCTGCTGGGCCAGAACCTCCCTGCCGACGAGATCCGCCGGCTGATAGAGGTCCCCCTCCGCGGCGAACTGACGCCCTCCGCCCCGGAGCTTTAAGCTTTTCCCGACAAATACATGAACATGGTCTATAAAAGAAAATAATTTACTTGGAATTTTTCTGTAAAGATTTATCTTTGCAGCCCTGAATTGAATAATTCAACCGTACGGAGGAGTGCAGGAGTGGTTGAACTGGCACGCCTGGAAAGTGTGTATAGGAGAAATCCTATCAAGGGTTCGAATCCCTTCTCCTCCGCCCCCAACAAAAAGCGCTGAAGGTCAGCGCTTTTTGTTTATAGTAGCAAAACGGAATCGAACTCTTACTTTACCCAATATTTTTTCCTCCTTATTGCTGATAATAATATTCCGTCGAATGATCAAAATCCGATTGCATAGTTTATTGTAAAAAACTATCTAAATAATCGAATATTGTTTTTGTCTGCTTCATCAGGCTAACATGGCTTTGATTGGGAATAATGGCCAGCTGTGATTTTGGCATTGGTTGCAA
>OFTY01001081.1_pt1 | contig 13750 bp, 12 predicted proteins | sample 1775061 | NCBI WGS metagenome assembly OFTY01 (sample SAMN08195773, study PRJEB24354) | sludge metagenome | isolation source: sludge from phenol fed wastewater aerobic bioreactor B | place: India: Nagpur | collected 2016-09-16 | reverse complement strand
CTTTTTCATCCAGACCGGTCAACCGTAATTCGTTCACCCATATTTCCGTGCACTTCGGCAATCCATCGTCTTTCGGGTTCAACACCCCGAGCATGATACTGCGAACGTCCCCGAGACTGGGGTTCCCCATCACGGCGATGAAGTTGTTGCCATCCGGCTGCACATAAGGGATCAGCGGGGAAGCGCCATCGTTGTTACGTTTCTGTTTCAGTTGACTGAAACGGTTCAGCACCAGATCAAGGTTATTGATCTCGGGCCATATCTCCACATCCGTTCTGGAAGTCCAGGGGGATACTTTCAGCGGAATGCGATATTCGTAATAGTTCTCCGTAAAGTCGCTACCCACGCGAATGATGGCCTGCAGCTGGTTATCTTTCAGCGAAGTGGGATCGCTCACTGCTTCGGCGTGGATGAACATCTGCATGCGGTTATACTGGCGCAGGTCGATGTTCACATTTTTATATACCGCTCGCGTTTCTCCGTCTTTCAGGTTACATATCTGCGCGGAAAGGGCCTGTTCATTGAGCAGGATGTTGGTATTGTTGGTGCTGAGAGTATTCTGGCGCAGCAGCCCCGGCGGCAATACATATGGAATAGGCTGACGCTTGGAGTTCTCTTCAATGTTCACGGCGGAAACATTGAAGGTAGTGGAATTGTCCACCGGAACAGGGTCGCCGGGTTTCAGTTCGTAAAGATAACGGCGCCATTGGTTCCGCACGAGGTCCAGTTTTGCAAAACGCACTACTACGGAGTCGTCAAAACCGGTGAGGAACATCCGCATGAAACGGATGGATTTGAAGTCGGGGATATTCCCTACCCGCTTGTTGAATTCATTCATCGGCACTTTGAACTGATACCAGGTTTCATCTCCCTGGTGACCGTCCGGATAAGTAATCCTCGTTACGAAACGATCTACGAGATAGTTGCTGCCTACCTGCATATTGGGTTTCAGGTCCACCACGTATTGGAAATACTCTTCGGTTTCGTTCAGGGTATTGTCCCGGTTGAGGTCTTCAGATTCCGGATAGTTGGTAGCCGCGCTGGAGAACTGGGAACTGTTGTCTGATACGGGCGAGTTGCCTTCAGATCCGTTTACGCGTTTGTAGCGGCCGAGGATGCCCGTTCCACCATTTTCATCATAGCGTTTGTCGCGATACCACCGGTAGTCATCGTTAGAGGGATCGTCCTTCACGCTCAGGTAAGCCTGGGAGGTAGGACCAAAAGTGGTACGCAGGTCGTTCAGGTATTGTGCACGGAAATGTATTTCATCTTCATCGATGAGACCGTCGTAGCCTACGTCCTGGTAGCGGCGGATCACCGGGTCATTGTCAAATGCCTGTGTGATCTGCTGCTGGAATTTGGGGTAGCGGCCCCAGTGGGTAGAATCCAGTTTGTTCAGATCGGTATTAGGATTCGGCAAACCGTTCTCGAACATTTTGCGGGAATCCTTGAGGATATCTTCCGAAACGTTCCCGAGGTTGAAGTACAGTTTACCGCCATTGCTGCCGGGATTTTTGATGAAGGGGTCCTGTATCCAGAATTCGATGAACTCGATATTGGCGGTTTCGAAGTCACTGTTATCGATCGCGCGCATAATGCCACCCCAGCGGGTTTTCGGGCTCTTCAGCCTTCCGTTTGCGTTCATTTGCAGCGGAGAGGTTTCAAAGTTGTAGGGCCCTTTCTCTTCCGGGTAGAATGCGAGGTCGAGGGTGCTCAGCTGGCTCTGACCGAAGTCTGTAGAACGGTTCGGGAACACATCCCGCTGGTATATGAGACGGGTCCGCGGATCGCTCTGGGAGGCTTTCACGCCGGGAGGCAGACTGGGGGAGTTGGGTATCTGGAGCGTAGGCTCGATAATGTACCAGGAAAGCAGCGCCCTGTTCCTGCCGTAGGGCAGTGAGTCACTGTAAGCCGCTTCGGGAAAAAGAATGTTCCCGCTCGCATCTGTGGCGTCTTTCGGGGTAGAGGCCAATGCCCAGCTGGTGGCCGGGAATTTAAGGTCGTAGCCATTGCGCGCCCCTTCAAAATCATCGATCATCACCTGCCCCTGTTTGCTGCCCGGAGCGTTCACGAGCTTGCTATGCCCGGGGAACAGCCGCGCCACCTCACCCGTAAAGCGAATGCTGGCGGGGCGCGTAGGATGGAAATTGGGCAGCTTGTCCAGCAGGCGCGTCAATCCCCGCGATTCGGACATATAATTGGCATCCAAGCCTACTACGGTATTCTTGATCGGGTCGTCCCCATAATTCACTTTCTGGTAGTAAGGCCGTTCGCTCATTTTAACCACTGTACCACCGAGGCTCAGCTTGTCATTCACAAAATAATCCAGGCGGGTACCCATGTAATTGCGGACCTGTTGGCCGAACAATGCGTTATTCTCGAACTGCACGTTGATGGGCACGCCCGAGTTGAGCACGCCGCCGTTGATCACCTTAATGCGGCCGAGGTTGTAATCTATGATATAGTCGATGTTCTCCCGCAGCATTTGCCCGCCTGCCGTTACCGTTACCGATCCCGGCGGAATGTTATAACCGCCGAGGTTGATCTCCGAGGAGTTGGAGGATTTGTAAGAGCCTCTGAGCACATAACGGTTGAGGTTCGGGAATTGCTGCGCGATCACTTTGATGGAATCGTACAGGGGGAGATAGAGATATTGTTTTTCGAGGATGGGATCGCCGCCGAATGCTTTGCGGAGGCCATCGCCGAAGGGTTCCAGTACGGGGAAGATCACTCGTCCGGTCTGGGAATTGATCGTATATCCTTCCACGTAGTCAAACACCCCATCCGGCTGCGGATCATTCTGGTTGTTCAGGCGGTCCAGGTTCAGGATCGTGATGATCGGTGCGCCGGTGTAGATACCTTTCGCATCGGGAAGGTATCTTTTTTCACTGGGCACCCGGTTGTCTGTTCCCGGGTCTTTATACAATACATCCAGTTTGAAATCCTGCCGGTTGATCTGGAAAGCGTTAGTGGAATAAATGTTTTTCATCATCAGCTTCCAGATGGGAAGAGCGGGACGGGCGGATGTGGCTTTGAGGAGTTTCAGGAAGAGCACTTTCTGGTTCGCGGAGTTATTCTGATCCGGCGGTACTTCCTGGGAGAACTCACCTACCTGGTATACACGTCCGTTATAGGTGTACTGGTAAGCAACGGCCAATACCTCATCCGGCTGCAACTGCTGGTTGAGGGAAATGAAACCGATCTGGCGGTTGATGGTATAATCTGTTGAATCCAGTTTACGGGCGAAGGTTTTTTCGAACTCCTGCACCGGTTGCAGCCCGAGGGCCAGCAGGCGGCTTACCACGGTACCGGTATTGCGCATGCCGGGATCGCTGACGAGCTTGCGGTAGAGGTCGTTCGTATTCCGGTCCGGCAGGCGGTTGCCGGTGAGCACGTTGATCGAAGGATTGAAGGGCTTGTACTCGGCCAGGTCCATCAAACCTACGATGTCGCGGGTGTTGATGGTAGCTCCGGTTTTATTGGTGACCCATACCTCAATGCGGTTGATGTAAGCCTGGGAGCGGATCACCGGCAGGTTACTCATCGCGTAATTGAACGTATCGCGGAAGAACTGTCCCAGCAGGAAGTGCCGGTTGTCCTCATATTCATCGGCTTTAATGGCAAAATCCTGGATGCTGTTCCCGCCGCGCAGGATCATGTTCTGCTTCTGCGATTTCTGGTTACTGAGCACGCTGGTGACAGTAAGGCGACCGAACTGCAGCTGTGTCTTGATCCCGAAGAGGGACTGCACCCCGGAGATCAGGGAGCTGTGCAGGGGGAAGCTCACATTACCGGCTTCTATCTTTTTAATGATCTCATCCTGGTAGCCGGTGTATTCCAGCTTTACCTGGTTCTCGAAATCGAAAGTGGACTGGGTATTATAGTTCGTGATCAGTTTCAGTTTTTCACCGATGCGGCCGGTCACGTTCATATTAATGTCGATATCGAAATCAAATCCCCCGTTCTTGCGCGCTCTTTCCACCAACACGGGGTTCTTCACATTCTGGCCCTGGTAACCGAAGGTCAGCCCAAGGCTCCCTTGCGGCTTAATGTCCACCTTGGTCCCACCGAACACCCGGTCAAAGAGCTTGTCGCCATAATACAACTGCGGCGCCTGGCTGCGCTGGTTCAGATTGCTGATGGTACTGGCCCGCTTCTGCCAGTAGTCCTGCTCGCTCTGCTGCGCCTGGAGCCGGTAAAATTCCCCGAAACTCATTACGGTAGGCTGCCGGTAGAACTGATCACCGATCTTTTCGGTAACGATATATTGTTTGGTAACAGGGTCGTATTCTACGGATTTCCGGATGTTGGCAGGGTCTTTCAGATCAATGGCATTACGCACAGGGTCCGTTACTGCTGTTCCCCGCCTGTCGCGAATGGGGAATTTCAGCGTATCTGGTTTGGCAGTAGTATCTGGATTCGTTATATCAGTTTTTCGGTTATCCGCGATCCCGCTATAAGTTTTATAGGTATATCCCGAACTATTCCTGTTTCTGGCGGCCGTGTCAACAATGATAAAAGATACAACACCTATTACTGCAATAGCACCATAGTATTTCTTTCTTGCCAAGCGATCTTAGGTTTTATAGAGGTCAAGGACTATAAATTTATAAATTTTTGAGGGATTTCTTGATAAGTACCTCCAATTCATTCAATTGCGGCTCAGCTTTCAGCACCCTCTGGACAGCCTGCTCAGCCATATTGCGTGCTATACCCAGGGTTACCAGAGCATTTAACGCATCATCATGGATTGTATTGTGAGAAGTTACAGATAAATGTAATACATCTTCTCTTTGCTTCCGCATTTTATCTTTCAGCTCGAGGATCAGCCGCTTGGCGGTTTTGGATCCGATCCCTTTCACCCCTTCGAGCATTTTTTCGTTTTCCATGACAATCGCCCGTTGAATGTCCTCGGGCTGCAATGAACTCAACATCATCCGCGCGGTACCGGCCCCTATCCCGGATACGCTGATGAGCTGAAGAAACATGCTGCGCTCGGCATCGGTAAAGAATCCGTACATCGTGTGCGCATCTTCTTTGATGTGTACGTAAGTTAACAACTTGCAGGTATCCATGGCCTGGATCTGGGAGTATGTATGCAAACTGATCTGTACCTCGTATCCCACCCCGTTCACGTCCAGGTGTACAAGGGCCGGGGATTTGTAAGCCAGTTTGCCATTCAGGTATGCTATCATATAGGATTACCACGGGGTAAATTTAACTCATAAATAGAAATATTCGTTTATGTCGTATTTTTACGCCCATTTTAATAACTTATCCTAACAATATGAGCAAAATAACGGCCGCCATTACGGCGGTGGGTGGGTATGTTCCCGACTATGTACTGACGAACCAGGAATTGGAAAAATTAGTGGATACGACAGACGAATGGATCACCACCAGAACCGGCATCAAAGAAAGGAGGATACTCAAAGGAGAAGGGAAAGGTACGTCAGAGCTCTGTGTACCGGTAGCCCTTGAAATTTGCAAGAAAAGGGGCATCACCCCGGAAGAGATAGACCTGCTGATCGTGGCTACGGTAACACCGGACATGGTATTTCCGGCTACTGCCAATGTGGTGACGGATAAGATCGGAGCGAAGAACGCTTTCGGTTTTGACATCAGCGCCGCCTGCTCCGGCTTCCTGTATGCACTGGACACAGGCTCAAAGTTCATCGAAAGTGGCCGCTACAAGAAAGTGATGGTCATCGGGGCGGATAAAATGAGCTCTATTATTGATTATACTGATCGCGCCACCTGCATCATCTTCGGCGACGGCGGCGGCGGCGTGCTGCTGGAACCCAATACCGAAGGGTACGGTGTGCTGGACAGCATCCTCAAAAGCGACGGTCACGGCCGTGAGTTCCTGAACATGAAAGCCGGTGGCTCCAACTATCCCGCCAGCGCAGAAACTGTTGCCAACGGCGAACATTATGTGTTCCAGGAAGGTAAGACCGTGTTCAAATACGCCGTGGCTAACATGTCAGAAGCCGCAGGCGACATCATGAAACGTAATCACCTCACCGCCGAAGACGTGGCCTGCCTGGTGCCTCACCAGGCGAACCTGCGCATTATCAGCGCCACTGCCCATTACATGGGATTACCTGAAGAGAAGATTATGATCAACATCCAGCGTTTCGGGAACACCACGGCAGGCACTATTCCGCTGTGCCTCTGGGAGTGGGAGAAAAAACTGAAGAAAGGCGACAACCTTGTGCTGGCTGCCTTTGGAGGTGGTTTCACCTGGGGCGCGAGCTATATAAAATGGGCGTACGATCCGAAGTAAAAGAAAAAAGTGCGGGAGTCCCGCACTTTTTTTATCTCCCTATATCTCAAACACCACCCCGTGATCCGCCAGGGCGCTGTATTTCTTTTTATCGAACCGGTAAAGGTGCGCACCTTTCTTGGACGTACTTTTGTCTTTCTCCTCCAACTTCTCCAGGATGTCCAGCGCCAGTATCTTTTTCCGGAAATTCCTTTTATCCAGCGTCCGCTGGTAGATTTCTTCGTACAGGTTGCGCAATTGCGGCAGCGTAAATTTTTCCGGCAGCAGCTCAAAGCCGATGGGGTGAAAGCGGGCTTTATCGCGTAAACGGGTGAGGGCGTCGTTCAGCATGCTGTTGTGGTCGAAGATCAGTTCCGGGATCTGGTGCATGGAGAGCCAGTGTGCGCCATGGGCATTGGCCAGCAGCCGGTCGTGCTCACTGATGCGGATGAGAGCGTAGTAGGCCACGGAAATTACCCGGGCGCCGGTATCCCTGTCCACATCTCCGTAACACTGCAACTGATCCATATAAATATCCTGAATGCCGGTGGTTTGCCGGAGTACGCGACCGGCCGCATCATTCGTGCTCTCCCCTTCCTGCACAAATCCTCCTACCAGTGACCAGGCGCCGGCCATGGGATCTACCTTGCGTTTGATAATGAGCAGCTTCAGCTTACCGTCTTCAAAGCCGAAAATGATACAGTCCACTGCTACCAGGTGTCTTGGGGCATTTTTATAAAATGTTTCCAGGCTCATACAAACTTTTTCTTATGCCGTTATTTCTTAATTCTTGTGTACTCGATATAATCCGTAGGCGGAATCTTCGTAACCCCTGATTGTCGCAACATGGTCACGATCTGCCCGCGGTGATAAGTGGAATGGTTGAATACCGTGAGGATAACATCTTCCACCCTTGATTTACAGATACCCTTTATCGAATGGTGGTACTCGATCGTGTGTGCCAGCTTGGCATCTGAAGCCACCGCTATCAGGTCTTTCAGCATCTCGCTCTGCCGCGCGAATTGTTGTACGAATTCCGGCCAGCTGCCGTTATAATCCCCGGCCGGCCGGACCACGGGGGAGATCAGCTGTAACCGCTGATACCAGATGCTTTCCGCATCCCAGATGTGATAGATTGTTTTCCGCAAGGGGAAACTGCCGCCAAGATCGCGATCCAGCTGCTCGTCCGTAAGGCCGTTCAGCAAAACGATGATCCGCTGGTTCGCCCAGATGTTGTACATTGCGTACCGCAGTAGGAGATCCTTCATCTATAGCTTATTTTTACAAAGATAAAATCACTAACAAGATAATTCATTACAAGCCATGAAACAAACACCGCTCTCCGGTTTCAGTTCTGTATGCGTGCATGCAGGCCATGAACAGGATCCGCTATATGCGCACCTGACGCCGGTTTACGCCTCTTCCACTTATGTGTATGACTCGGCGGAACAGGGGATGCGCCGGTTCAGCGGGCAGGAAGAAGGCTATATTTATTCCCGCTGGGACAGTCCCAATTTCCGGGAAGCAGAGGAAAAGATCGCTGCCCTCGAAGGTTTCGGGCTTACCGATCCCTACGGTCAGCCATTGCCGCTCAAGGCCAAACTGCACGCCTCAGGGATGGGCGCCCTCTCCACCCTTTTTCTCGCACATCTGAAGGCCGGCGATAAAGTGATCACGCATTATTCCCTCTATGGCGGCACAGAAGAACTTTTACGCAAAATACTACCACCACTGGGTATTGAAGCGATCATCACTGATATGCGGGACCTGAACAAGACCGCCGATATCATCAAAGCAGATCCTTCCATCAAACTGATGTACCTGGAAACGCCTGCCAATCCTACATTACGCTGCGTTGACCTGGAAGCGCTGATCGGAATTGCCAAAGCGCATGGGCTCTTATCGGCCGTGGACAATACCTTTGCCACCCCTTACCTGCAACAGCCTTTCGCATTCGGAGCAGATTACGTGTTCCACTCCACCACCAAATTCCTCAATGGCCACGGAACGGCTATTGGCGGAGTGTTGATCGGGAAGGATGTGGAAATGATGAAAGGCCCGGTGGAAAAGGTACACCGGTTGCTCGGCGCCAACAGCAATCCATTTGACGCCTTCCTGCTCACACAGGGCATCAAAACGCTGGAAGTACGCATGGAGCGGCATTGCCACAATGCCATGGAGGTAGCGGGTTTCCTGGATGCGCACCCGGCAGTGGCGCAGGTGAATTACCTCGGCCTCACACACCATCCCGATTTCGCGATCGCTGCACGCCAGATGAAACATGCCGGCGCCACGATGAGCTTTGAACTGAAAGACGGGCTCGAAGCCGGGAAGCGCTTCATCGACCGGCTGCAGATGTGCCTGCGCGCCGTATCCCTCGGCACCTGCGATACACTCATCTGCCATCCCGCTTCGATGACGCATTACAGCATCCCGAAAGAAACGCGCGAGCAGTATGGCATCACGGATGGATTGATCCGCGTAAGCGTGGGGATTGAAGCTGTGACCGATATTCTGAATGACCTCGAGCAGGCTTTACGTTAAAATATTTTTTATTGATATTATGATCCGGATAAGAAGAGCAGAAAGAAAAGATTGCGCCCGTATGATGGAACTTGTGCGGGAGCTGGCTTTGTATGAAAAAGCACCGGAACAGGTGACCGTTACTTTGTCTCATTTCGAAGAAAGCGGATTTGGCCCTAACCCGGTGTGGTGGGCATTTGTAGCTGAAGCGGATGGCGTGATTGTTGGGCTCGCGCTGTATTACATCCGCTACTCCACGTGGAAAGGCAGCCGCATGTTCCTGGAAGATATTGTAGTGACGGAAAGCTGGCGCGGAAAAGGGATCGGCAAGCTGCTGTTCGATAAGCTGATAGAAGAAGCACGGGAAAAGCAATTCTCCGGGATGGTATGGCAGGTGTTGGAATGGAATGAGCCTGCTATCAACTTTGACAAAAAATATGATGCGAAGTTCGATACTGAATGGTGGAACGCGAGAATAGAACTATGATCACTGAATTTAAAACACAAGCAGATAAGGCAACCCGCCAGGATTATAAAAGAACCGGCCGATAGTGAACGTCTTCTTGTCCTGGCTCATCTTGAAATAAAATTTCTCCTGGCGGGTTTTCAATAGCAGACTGTCCCCCTCGATCGTATAAAAATAAATGCCGGATTCACTGGCCCTGTTAGCGGTGGATGGCAATGGCCGCGATTGAAAGAAAAAATTCCCCTCTCCCGGGATCTGTTCCGCCGCCGATTCCCCGGGCATTCCGGCGTTAAAAATGATCACTTCCCTGCGCTGGCTTGTTTCCAGCCATCTCGCTTCTATATCAGCGGATTTGCTGCATCCTGCCAGAATGAAAAGGACAGGAAATGCGAGATAGGATAAAGGACGCATAGCAGGTGTTTGTTTTTTAAAACGATACGGAGATGAAAAAGTTACAGGGCGGCCTTCCGCTCCAGGGCCTGAATACGCTTTTCCTGCTCCCTGATATAAGCCTCCTGTTCCGCCAGCTTCTTCTGCTGGTCCTGCATCTGCTTGTTCTGTTCAATCAGGTACAAGGTCAGTTCTTCCACTTTCTGTAACAGTTTCGCCTGATTGTCACCCAGATCAATGCCTTTTTCAGCAACCTCTGCGGCAGAAGGTATTTCCGGAAGATGTTTGTGTTGCTGTTTGCTCTATTGCAAACGCAACATCCACGGTTTCCAGCGATATGGGTTCGGGTTTGAACACGTGCAACCGGGCTAAAGCATTAACCGTTCCAACGCCTACATTTCCGTTCTGCGGCAGCAGGCAGATGTCTTTCGCGAAAAAAGTCATTTTCTTGAAAAGCCCCGAGGACCGGTCATAAGAAGACAGATGGCCATTCCCATCCATGGTATTATATCCCAGTTCCAATCCCGCGCCTGTCAGGGGTATATTGCTTTGCCCGGTGATGCGGATCAGATTGGCTGTAGAGTTGTCATTGCTTGTTGAGAGAAATTGTGCAAAGGCTCCTGAAGCGGTTAACAGGGCTAAGAGGGTTAAAAGGTACTTGTTCATAGATACAGGTATTGAGATTTGCCCCAAAATAAAAAATACCGGGAACAATTGCCCCCGGTATACATCGAATATCATTAAAAATAATTATTTCGCTACCGCTGCTTCCAGCCCGGTGCTCACTCCGTCCGTTGCCACAGTTTTATCGATCTTGTGGATCAATCCCTGTAACACCTTGCCCGGCCCCACTTCTGTGAACCGGTGTGCACCGTCCGCGATCATGGCCCGAACGGATTGCGTCCATTTTACAGCGCCGGTGAGCTGGGTGATAAGGTTTTGCTTGATAACGTCCGCATCACTCACTGCCTTGGCCACCACGTTCTGATAAACAGGGCAGGCCGGGGTATTGAACTTTGTCTGTTCAATAGCTGTTTTCAATTCTTCCTGCGCAGGCGCCATCAGGGGAGAGTGGAAAGCGCCGCCCACCGGCAACAACAGCGCTCTTTTAGCACCGGCTGCTTTCATCAGTTCCATCGCCCGCTGTACTGCCGGAATGGTACCGGAGATCACCAGCTGGCCCGGACAATTATAATTCGCTGCCACTACCACGTCGTCTGTGATAGAGGCGCAGATCTCTTCCACTTTCGCATCTTCCAGTCCGAGTACTGCCGCCATCGTAGAAGGTTGCAGTTCACAGGCTTTTTGCATCGCATTGGCGCGGATGGCTACCAGGCGCAGCGCATCTTCAAAAGCGAGGGTACCGTTGGCCACCAGCGCGGAAAACTCACCGAGGGAGTGGCCTGCGGTCATTTCTGGGCGAGGGTTCTCCAGGCAGAGGAACGCGATCACAGAATGCAGGAACACGGCGGGTTGTGTTACTTTTGTTTGCTTGAGGTCTTCCTCTGTTCCGGTAAACATGATATCGGAAATGCGGAAACCGAGGATGTCATTGGCTTTCTCGAATAAAGACCTGGCTTGCGGGTTGTGCTCATAAAAACTTTTGCCCATGCCCGGGAACTGGGAACCTTGTCCCGGAAATACGTAAGCGTGCTTCATATAAGTTTCTTATTCATTAATTATCAGGCAGCAAATATATGTAAAAAAATATGGTTTAATCCAGTGTGCTGTCCACTGGCTTAAACCATGGGGGATCACCGGGGTGATCTTTATCTTCTGCTCATCAGGTCTGAGCTGATCAGTTTCATGAATTCCGCGCGGGTGCGGCCGTCCGCAAACTGTCCACTGAAGGCGGAAGTTGTAGTCACCGAGTTCTGCTTTTGCACGCCACGCATCATCATACACAAGTGCTGTGCTTCTATTACCACTGCCACACCCTGCGGCTCCAGTGTTTCCTGGATCGCATCGAGTATCTGGTGGGTCAGGCGTTCCTGCACCTGCAACCGGCGGGAGAACACATCTACCACCCGTGCTATCTTGCTCAGGCCGGTGATATAACCATTAGGGATATACGCCACATGTGCTTTCCCGAAAAAAGGCAGCATGTGATGTTCGCACATCGAGTATAGTTCGATATCTTTCACGATCACCATTTCGCTGTAAGCCTCGGTGAATTTTGCGCCGTTGAGGATGGCTTTTGCATCCATCTGGTAGCCCTGCGTCATGTATTGCATGGCTTTTGCCACACGTTCGGGGGTTTTCAGCAACCCTTCCCGTTCCGGATCTTCTCCCAGCAGTTCAATGCTTTTCCTGTAATTATCGATCAATCCGGATGTAACTTTCTCGTCGTAAGAATCTTGCCGCTTGTATGCCATGTGTTACGGTTATGCTTGATTATTTTCCGCCATAGTATTCCACGTAGATCTTGGCGGTCTCGTGCAGTTTGATGCAGTGCAGCTGAACGGTGTCAGGCAGATGTTTTTCCAGCTGCTCCCAGATGGCGATCGCCACATTTTCCGCGGAAGTGAACTTATCTTTCATGAAATCCACGTCCAGGTTCAGATTTCTATGGTCCAGCTTCTCCACAATTACATCCTTGATCAGCGTACCGAGTGTTTTGGCATTGAACACGAAGCCGGTCTCCGGATCGGGATTGCCCTTTACGGTCACATGCAGATCATAATTATGACCATGCCAGTTGTCGTTAGCGCATTTACCGAATACCTCCAGGTTCTGCTCTTTGCTCCAATGCGGGTTAAATAGCTTGTGTGCCGCATTAAAATGCTCCACGCGCGTTAAATAGATCATTTTTAGTCCGAATAAATTTCCTGCAAATTTAAAGTAATTCAGGGTGTAAAGTTACATAATGTACCTTTAAGGCATGAAAGTACTCATCACGGCCGCTACAGCACTGGAGATAAAGCCTTTTACAGACTGGCTGCAGGAAACAGGGGAAGCAACGTCAGCGGGGAACTTTACAATAAAAGGACAAAAGGGCGCATTGGAAGTAGCCGTGCTGGTGACAGGTATTGGGATGATGTATACAGGATTCTCGCTGGGAAAGTACTTTGCGCTGCACCGGCCGGATGTTGCCATACAAGCGGGGATTGCGGGATGTTTCCGCCGGGACTGGGCATTGGGCACCGGAGTGGTGGTACGGCGGGAAGTGCTGGGCGACCTTGGGGCGGAGGATCGGGGGGAGTTTGCGGATTTGTTCGGGATAGGGCTCTGGCAGCATGATATGTCACCATTTACGCATCATTATTTAATCAATACATGGGAGCAGCTGCCACCGGCTCTTCAGGCGCTTCCGCAAGCCACGGGCGTTTCCGTCAATATGGTCAGCGGATCGGCGGCAACCATCAACAGGCTGGAACAAAAATATCAGCCGGATATTGAAAGTATGGAAGGTGCGGCCTTTCATTACGCATGCCTCATGGAACATATTCCCTTCCTGCAGCTCCGCACGATCTCCAATTATGTGGAAGTGAGGGATAAAAGCAAATGGGATATTCCGCTTGCTGTTAAAAATCTGAATAATCTTCTCCGGCAGACGTTCGCTGAGCTACCCATTATCTGAACAATGGAACAGCTTATCTTTGCCTCTTAAAGCGCTGATCTACCATGAACCTGAGCCTTGGATTTTCACCCTGCCCGAATGATACTTTCATCTTCGATGCAATGGTGAATCAGAAAATGGACACGGAAGGATTTTCTTTCGACACGAAACTGGAAGATGTGGAAACCCTCAACCAATGGGCACTACAGGGAAAGCTGGCCATCACCAAGCTCAGCTTCGCCGCCGGTCTCCGGATGGCAGACAAATACCGGCTGCTGAACAGCGGCAGCGCACCATCTTTCATCTTTCTCTCTCTCTTTGTCTCTTTAATAAATATTTATTTAGATGGTCAAATTCCATTTAAAACAACTCGATCTTCATCAACAAGTCGTCGTCCATTAATCTTTCATGAATATACAGGTTCTCCATCATCATGTAAACCTAAAATAACGAAAATCGATTGTTTATCATCATCAAATGCTCATCAAATTCGTTTAGCTCAACAACAACTTCTTCTTGAGTTAACTTCAAATAAAACAAATGAAGA
>OFTY01001077.1_pt1 | contig 13823 bp, 10 predicted proteins | sample 1775061 | NCBI WGS metagenome assembly OFTY01 (sample SAMN08195773, study PRJEB24354) | sludge metagenome | isolation source: sludge from phenol fed wastewater aerobic bioreactor B | place: India: Nagpur | collected 2016-09-16 | reverse complement strand
ACCGTAGACACAGGCTAGGGATTAGGTGTACGGGTGAAGAACGAAAGCCTGGCGTGGAATACATTCAAACTGGGCGCCTATTACTACCCCGATGTACCGCCCGGCATGCGTAATTTCTATTTTGAAGTGACCACCATCGTCGATTTCCGGTTCGATGTATTTGCCATGAAGGCCCCCTCTTTCCTGCTTTTCCGTTAAACCCGCTGTGATTTCTGCACAAGCTTTATTAATTTAAGCGTTCAAATCCTTTTAAACCATGCCACGTTACATCGCTTTCTGTCTGTTCCTGTTCTGCTCTACATGGGCTTCCGGCCAGATCCGCCTTCCCAATGTGCTCTCCAGCAATATGGTCCTGCAACGCAACGCCACCGTTCAGTTATGGGGCTGGGCAAGTCCCGGCGAAAAGATCAAAGTGTTCATTCCCTGGAGCAACACAACGGATTCTGTGGTCACCACCCGCGATGCTACCTGGAACCTGAGCGTTAAAACACCCGCCGCGGGCGGTCCGTATACGATCACCCTGCAGAGCCGCAATATCATCAGGCTGGAAAACGTGCTGATCGGGGAAGTATGGGTTTGCAGCGGGCAGAGCAATATGGAATGGAGCGGAAATCACGGGTTGAAGGATATTAAAGCGGAATTGCCGGTTTGTGCCGATGCCAATATCCGTTTCTTTCAGATTCCTAAAACCACTGCTGCTTATCCGCAGGATGATTGTCCCGCCAAATGGACGGCCTGTGACTCCACGACTTTGAAGAGTTTTAGCGCTGTAGGGTATTTCTTCGGCAGACAATTAAAGAAAGAACTGAATGTACCGATCGGACTGATCAATACCAGCTGGGGCGGTACACCCGCGGAAGTCTGGACGCCCGCACCGGAAGTGGAGAATGATCCCGTGTTGAAGGAAGCAGCCACGAAACTTTCACCCAGCAGCGGCTGGCCCCACACGCCCGGAAATACCTACAATGCCATGATCGCGCCGCTTACGCGTTTTCGTATAGCCGGTGCCATATGGTACCAGGGCGAGAGCAATACCGGTACGGCAGGCACTTATACAAAACTCCTGACCACCATGATCGGCTCCTGGAGAAAAACCTGGCAGCAGGATTTTCCCTTTTACCTGGTGCAGATCGCGCCGTTCCGTTACGGACCCGGCACACTCAAGGGCGCTTTATTACGGGAAGCACAGACCGCCGTACTGACTTATCCACGTACGGGCATGACCGTTATAACGGATCTGGTGGACGATACTACCAATATCCATCCCCAGAACAAACATGACGTGGGCGCACGCCTTGCGAACCTGGCCCTGGCGGATACTTACGGGAAGCAGGGGATCATTTACCGGTACCCGTTGTATGAAAAGATGGAAAAGCAAGCCGGCCGGATCATCGTATATTTTTCCCACGCGGAAGATGGTTTGAAGATCAGGGGAGATAAAGCAACCGCATTCTTCATTGCAGGAGCGGACCGGCAATTTGTACCAGCGGACGTGAAGGTGGACGGGAATAAAGTGATCGTTTCCGCGAAAGGCGTGAAACAACCGGAGGCTGTGCGTTTCGGCTTCGGGAATTCCGAGATCGGGAATCTCTTTAGCAAGTCCGGCTTACCCGCCGGACCTTTCCGGACAGACCACTGGGAGGAACAGTAGTTCATCCCGCTATTGAGCCGCCACCGGCGCCAGTTCCCGCTTTCTGTTAAGATAAGCTCTCACCGGCTCGTCAAAGTACCGCATCACGAGGTAACCGAAGGTGGTCAATATAAGTGTGCCGATAAAGACGATCGCGAAAAGCTGCCATCCGCCGGGTTTGTATTTGGCATAGTAGTTCCCGAAGGACCAGATGGCAACGATATGGGACATGTACAGCGGGTAAGAAAGCCTTCCCAGGAAAATGCAGCAGTCACGCACCTTTCCTTCCGCTGTGGCCCCTGCGCCCAGTGATACGATAAGAGGGAAAACAAATATCACAACGGCGGATTCTGCCGCCCAGTTCCAGGAAAAATAAGGGAAAACAAGCGTCAGCAACAGCAGGAAGGAAAGCGGAATATAACCGATCCGGGTTTTCCGTATCCATCCGAAACGATATACGGTGAGCCCTGCGAGGAAAGAAAAAGTCACCCGCGCAAAACCATCCATGATATTTACATCCGCCCAACCGCCGATCAGCGTGCCGGCGCGGTAAGCGGTGGCGCACAACCAGATCATCGCGAGACCGGCCAGTACCAGTGTGATCATCTTGTTCAGCCGGCATAACAAGAAAGCATACACGATATTGATCACATATTCCATGAACAGCGACCAGGAAGGAGAGTTCAGCGGAAGCAGGGCGCCCGCCCGTTCCGGCAGGCCCGCCATGGGAATGAGGAACAAAGAACAAATGAAGGTGACCACAATTAACAGCACGCCGTTTGCATAAGGATCTGTGTTGAACGGATCAAACAGGAAAGCGAACAGTCCGAGTACAGAACCCAATACCACCATAGGATGCAGGCGGATCAGCCGCGCCCGGAAGAAGGCTTTGAAACCCATTTGCGGGATACGCCCGTCGTAAGCATAGCCCATCACAAACCCCGAGAGGCAAAAGAAAAAATCAACCGCGAGAAACCCGTGCCCGATGGGATTCTCGCTATAGTTCAGCCAGATCAGCTCACAAAAATGAAAAACAACGATCGCCAGCGCCGCTGTGCCGCGGAGACCATCCAGCACGGCATAATGTGGTTTCTTTCCGCCCGTGAGCGGTATATACGTGGAAGTGTTCATACCGTTTCCGTTGAGCTGTAAAAAATAGTGAAATACCGTGCTGCTTGTATATGGAGGAGAAAATACAACGCTTTATGGGTAATTAAATATCGCTACTTTTGAGAGGATATTTGAACCTGCTAAAAATTCAGTTATGAAACTCCTCGCCCAATGCGCCCTCCTTTTCCTGTCACTGCAATTGCATGCGCAGCAGGATCCTCAGCGGCACCGCTTCATTACCACACTGATGCAGCGGATGACCATCGGTGAAAAGATCGGGCAGCTCAACCTGTTGACCAGCGATATGGATGTGACCGGCCCGTTCATGAAGGAGAATTATAAGCAGGATATCCTCAACGGCGCCTGCGGTGCTATTTTCAATGCTTATACGCCGCAGTACACCCGCAAGCTGCAGGATATGGCGATGCAGACCCGGCTGAAAATACCATTACTGTTCGGATACGATGTGATCCACGGGCATAAGACCATTTTCCCTATCCCGTTAGGAGAAGCCTGCACCTGGGATCTGGCGCTGCTGGAGAAAAGCGCCCGTATCGCTGCAGAAGAGGCGAGCGCCGATGGCCTGCACTGGACGTTCTCCCCGATGGTGGATATTGCGCGGGATCCGCGCTGGGGGCGTGTGGCCGAGGGGGTCGGGGAAGATACCTGGTATGGGGTGCAGGTGGCGAAAGCGAAGGTGCGCGGTTATCAGGGAACAGACCTTTCCACCCCCAACACCCTGCTCGCCTGCGTAAAGCACTTTGCCCTGTATGGTGCTATTGAAGCAGGAAGGGATTATAATACCGTGGATATGAGCCGCCGCCAGATGTACCAGTTCTATCTGCCGCCTTATAAAGCCGCCGTGGAAGCGGGTGTGGGTACTGTTATGACATCCTTCAATGAAGTGGATGGCATTCCTGCCACCGGCAACCACTGGCTGATGACGGAACTACTGCGGGAGGAGTGGGGCTTCAAAGGCTTTGTGGTAACGGATTATACCGCTATCAACGAAATGATCCCGCACGGGATCGTGAAGAATGAGTACGAAGCCGGCGCCCTTGCGCTGAAAGCCGGGGTGGACATGGATATGCAGGGAAGCGTATATGCCACGCAGCTGAAGAAACTGCTGGACGATAAAAAGATCACCCTGCAGGATATTGATCAGGCTGTATACCGCGTGCTCGAAGCGAAATACAAACTCGGTCTCTTCAAAGATCCTTACCGCGGGGCGGACAGTGCCCGCGCCAAAAAAGTGATCATGAGCACCACCAACCTGCAGGCCGCGCGCGAGATAGCACAGCGTTCTTTCGTACTGCTGAAAAATGAACAACAGCTGTTACCCTTGCGGAAAGGTACGAAAATCGCGCTCATCGGGCCATTGGCTAACGCGCAACGGGATATGATCGGGAACTGGTCCGCCGCAGGAGATTACAAACAAGCCTCCACACTGCTCGAAGCGCTGAAAAGCCGGCTGGGGGATATCGATTACGCACCGGGGGCCAATCTTTCAGATGACCGCGGTTTGTTGAAGAAACTGAACATCACGGATACCGGCCGTTCGGAAGATATGCGGAAGGAAGCGGTGGAAACAGCACGCAAGGCGGATGTGGTGATCCTTGCGCTGGGCGAATCGCAGGGTATGAGCGGGGAAGCGGCGAGCAGGTCCGATATAGGACTGCCGGCCAGTCAGCGGGCACTGCTGGAAGCGGTGTACAACACCGGGAAACCCGTTGTGCTGGTACTAATGAATGGCCGCCCACTGACGCTGGAATGGGAAGATGCCCACATACCGGCTATCCTTGAAACCTGGTTCCCGGGTACACAGGGAGGATATGCGATCGCGGATGTCCTGTTCGGGGATTACAATCCCGCCGGCAAGATCACGATGAGCTTCCCGCGAAATACCGGGCAGATCCCCATCTACTACAATCACAAGAACACCGGCCGGCCCCTCGATCCGAATAACAAATACACTTCCAAATACCTGGATGTAAGCAATGAGCCGCTCTATCCCTTTGGTTACGGTCTCAGCTACACGAAATTCACATACAATAATCTGCAGCTGGATAAGAAGAACATTCGCCCACAGGAAAAACTACGTGTATCCGTTACCGTTGAAAACGCCGGGGATTATGACGGGGAAGAAGTGGTACAGCTGTACATACAGGACGTAACCGCCAGCGTGAACCGCCCCGTGAAGGAACTGCGGAATTTCCGGAAGATCATGCTGAAGAAAGGGGAGCGACGGGAAGTGACCTTTGATATTTCGGTGAACGACCTGAAGTTCTATGACAAGAATATGAAGTATGTGGCGGAACCGGGCGCATTTAAAGTATTTGTGGGTACGAACAGCCGGGATGTGCTGGAAGGGGAATTTTCTCTGCTCCCCTAGAAATCTCCGGGAAATTGCACATCTTTAGGGATCAATTTGTCTACAGTATGAAGCAGCTACTCTTTGCCGGATGGTCCTTAGTGGCCCTGGCGTGCCCCGCATTTACCCAGGCGCAGGATATCCGGGACACCGCCCGTTTACAGCAAACGCTGAAGATGGATATCGCACCCGGACAAACGAAACTCGTATTACCGCAACCTTTCGAAGGCTATCGGATATTGTTGAAGGGAACAGACAGGCACCCGGTGATAGATACCAATGGCCTGATCACACGCCCTTTGAATGATGCAGTGGTACAATTATACCTTGTACTGCAAAAGCAGGCGGATGGCTCGGTACAGGAGTTGCCGAACATCGCGGTGACAGTGCCGGGGAAACCGGAGCGCAAAGGCAATCCCAAACCCTTCGTGATCCCTTCCCTCCGGGAATGGAACGGTGGTGAAGGAACATGGGTGCTCACGAAGAAGAGCCGCATCGTGATAGACCCCTCATCCCCCCAAGCCCTCCTCAAAGCAGCAGTCATCCTTCAGAAAGATATCAATACCCTCGGCACCAAACCCGCTATCGTCACCGGTAAACCCTCGGCCGGAGACATCTTCCTGACGCTGCATTGCACGGACCCCTCACTGGAAAAGGAAGGATACCTTTTTGATGTGAAAGACCACATCAACATCAGCGCCAATGCCTACGAAGGTCTTTTTGCCGGTACCCGCACGCTGATGCAGCTGCTGGCGCAGGGAAATATTCCACGGGGCCTTGCGCGCGACTATCCCAAATACGAAGTCCGCGGGTTTGTGCTGGATGCGGGCAGGAAATATTTCAGTATGGACTTCCTCCGGACTTACGTGCAGTTCATGTCTTACTACAAGATGAACGACTTCCATGTTCACCTGAACGATAACGCATTCAAGCAATTTTTCGGCGGTAACTGGGACAGTACCTATAGTGCATTCCGGCTGGAAAACGCTACCTATCCGGGTTTGACGGCAAAAGACGGGTCATACGGCAAAAAAGAGTTTATCGAACTGCAACAGATGGCAAAAGACTATGGCATCCGCATCATTCCCGAGATCGATGTGCCGGCGCATTCATTGGCCTTCACCAAAGCGGTACCGCAGATAGGTAGCAGGGATTACGGAAAAGATCATCTTGAATTGCACGATTCCCTTACTTACCGCGTAATAGAAAACGTATTTAAAGAATATCTGCAAGGCCCGAATCCTGTTTTCATCGGCGATGAAGTACATATCGGTACGGATGAATATGCCAAGAAGGAAGCGGAGCCTTTCCGCCGCTTTACAGATCATTTTATCCGCTATGTGGAAAGCTATGGTAAGAAAGTCCGCTTCTGGGGCTCACTGACACATGCCAAGGGTACCACGCCCGTGAGGAATACCGGTGTAACCATCAATGCATGGTATAACGGTTATGCGGACCCGAAAGAGATGATCAGCGAGGGATATGATATTATCTCCACGCCGGACGGCTGGTTGTACATCGTTCCTGCAGCCGGTTACTATTACGATTACCTCAACACAAAAATGTTGTATGGCAAATGGGAACCCAACCGCGTAGGCAACCAGGTGTTCGCTTTTGGCCATCCGAAGATCCGTGGCGGTTCCTTTGCGGTGTGGAATGATCATTATGGGAACGGCATCACAGCCTATGATGTGCATCATCGCGTATTTCCGGCTATGCAAACACTGGCGGAGAAAATGTGGGCCGGTACAGACGGGAATGTGCCTTACGACTCTTTCATGGTGAAAGGCACAAAACTGCTCACCGCACCCGGCATCCTGATGGGCGTGCTGCCGCATGATCTGCGATATCCTTTCCTGACCGCGGACGGGATCGTATCTAAACAAAACGTGACACTGAAAGATAAGGCGCTCAACCTGCAGGGCGCTTCCAGCTACGTGACGCTGCCATACGAAGAAGTAGGCTACAACTATACAGTGGAATTCGATATCAAACCTGCCGGCCAACAAAAACCGGGCGCTGTGCTGTTCTCTTCAGAACATGCTACCGTAAAGGTGATACAGGAAGGAACGGATAAGCTGGGTTTCTCTCGCGAGGGATATAATTATAATTTTAATTACAGCGTTCCGCCGGATGTGTGGACCCATATCAGGATCTCCGGTGATAAGAAAGGAACAACGCTGTATGTGAATGGCACCCTGCAGGATGACCTGAGAGGACATTTCCACACTTTCCCTAATCCGAAAGACAAGATGGCAAAAGTGGAAACGCTGTTGTTCCCCTTACGCTACGTAGGCAGCAAAACCAATGCTTTCAAAGGCGCCATCCGGAACCTGCAGGTGAAAATAGATCAGTAAAGCAGTTTGCGCAGAAGGTCCGGCTGCACGATGCGGATCCGTGTGCCTTGCATTTCTATCAGTTTTTCCGATTTGAAATCGCTGAGGGTGCGGATGAGGGATTCGGTGGCTGTACCTACGAACCGGGCGATGTCATCTCTCGATAATTCGATGAGCGCATCCGGCTGCTGCTCGAGGTGGAGTTTGTCGTGAATGGCCAGCAGTCCGTTGGCTACGCGCTTGCGGAGGGAATCGTAGGCCAGTTGCAGGAGGCGGTCTTCTTTCTCTTTTACTTCCATCGCAATGCGTTTGATGAAGGCGCGGGCGATGCTGATATCGTTCAGTAATTGTTCGAGGAATATTTCTTTCGGGATCTGTACAAGCTCCGTTTGGTCGAGGGCCTCGGCATTTTCTTCATAAGGCTTGTCTTCCAGCAGCGGAACGTAACCGAAGTAATCACCCTGACTGAAAAGATTGGTGATGTATTCCTTCCCGTCGTCATTCAGCCGGTATGCTTTGATCTTACCGCTTTTCACGTAATAGAGGAACTGCGGATGCTTGCCTTCGCGATATACCGGTTGTTTCTTGGTAAAGTTGACCACATCGTACGCATCCACGTCCAGATGCAGCAGTCCGGATGCCTGCCAGTCCTGCAGCAGTGATCCGATGGACTGTGTATGTGCCGCCGCGAATTTTTCCTGCAGGAATTGCTGTTTCTTCAACCGGGTTTCCACGGCGGTCAGCAGTTCCACATCTTCGAATGGTTTGGTGATATAATCGTCGGCCCCCATTTCCATCCCTTTCCGGAAATCGCTTCTGTCGGTTTTAGCCGTGAGGAAGATGAACGGGATATGTTCCGTTTCCGGATGTTTGCGCAGCATGTGAAGCACGCCATACCCGTCCAGGTCCGGCATCATGATATCGCACACGATCAGGTCCGGCATATGTTCTTTGGCCAGTTCTATGGCCTGCTTGCCGTTCTCCGCTTCCAGCGCGCGGTACCCGGCCAGGGTGAGCATTTCCGCAACATTTTCCCGGATGCCGGGATGATCGTCTACTACCAGGATGGTGGCCATCATTGTTTCAGAAGATTTGGAAAGTTGATGAATATGGTGGTGCCTTTGTTCAATTCGCTTTCAACCCGGATGCTTCCGTGGAGCATATCCACATACCGTTTTACGATATGCAGTCCGAGCCCGGTGCCCTGTATATTGGTCACGTTCCGGCCGCGGAAGAAACTGCTGAAGAGGTAGCCTTTGTCCTCATCCGGGATCCCCATCCCCTGGTCCGCTACAATAGCGTGGATGTGTCCGTCCTCTTCCCACAGTTTCCACGTGATGGCGGTACTGACGGGGGAGAATTTGGACGCATTGGTGAGGAGGTTCACGAAAATATGCTTCAGCAGGCGTTTGTCGGAAACCACCCGCAGGTCGGTCTGTACCTCCGGATGCAATGCCTGCCCGGTTTTCAGGAGGCCCTGCACTTCTTCGAGGGTTTCCGTGGCAAAGTTGTTCAGGGATATCTTTTCCGGGTGTACGTGTATTTTGCCTTCCTCGATGCGGCCGAGGGAGAGGAAGTCTTCCAGCAGTTCATTCAGGTGGATCACGGAATCCCGGATCTTCTGCACATGCTTTTCCCGCCGGGGCTGATCTTCCGTAGCCGGATATTTTCCGATCAACGCTGCGGAAGAAAGGATCGCGCTGAGCGGCGTACGGAACTCATGAGAGGCCATGGACACAAAGCGGGATTTGATCTCGCTCAGCTCCTTTTCCTTTTCCAGCGCATCTTTCAGCTCCCCTTGGGAAGCGGCCAGATGAGACAGGGCCAGTTCGAGGTTCGCGGTGCGTTTTTCCACTTCCCGTTCCAGCGCCTGGTTCAGCTCCTGCATGGTGCGGTAAAGCCGTTTGAGGAACAACACCAGCAGGGTAGAGCTGATCACGAGGATGAGGGAAAAAGAGTGTTCGATGAAAACCTCGAAAAGGTTCGGGTTCTTATGCGGCAGCGAAGCGATTACGATCACCAGCAGGGTACAGGCGATGCCCATGTAGCGGGTGGCCGCGTCTTTCTTGATGAAAATGGTCAACAGGATGGCCGTGATGAGGCCGCCGTCAAAGAAGTTGTAATCAGGCCGCCACACCAGCAGACATGCTGTTACCAGCATGATGAAGATGGAAATGATCAGTGTCTGCCGCTGGCCGAAATGGAACATATTTCGCTGTTATAAGAAAAGCAAAGCTACGAATTTTCCGGCCGCCCGGGAATGGTAGTGCTTTCCGTACTCAAAGACCCGCAGCGGCAGTTGTTATATCCGCATAGATCAGCCAGTCGAACAGTTCCGGCAGGCAAACAACCCTGTTCTGGAATTGATCTTTGGGGGACGCATACACTCCGATGGTTCTGAAATGTCCCTCCAGCGGGAGCTGTTGGGTGGACGTGAGAAAGAGCGGCATATGGGCTGCCTGGAGGAAATATTCGATGGTGCCTGGTACAGGCGGTTGCAGCTTGTTATCCGTCCGCATACTGTCGGTTACCTGATCAACGGCCCGGTAGGTTCCTACCCCGGTAGCAAACCCAATATTCGTATATTCCTTTCCGTAGTATTCAGTGAGATGGGCGCCCAATGTTTTGAATGCTTTTCCCACAGAAGGATGAAGACGCCCTACATGTCCATTGTGCGCCCACAGCATGATCTTCTGGCCCGGGTACAGCCTTTGGATGCGTTCCACATTCAATGCCATCATAGAGTCCCTTGTATTGATCATGCCCAGCCAGTCTTTATTGGAAAATTGCCGCAGCCCTGCCCGGATATTGGAGAAATACCAGCATGTTTCCTCCCATGCTGCAGCGGGTACCTGTGCGGGTTTTGGGGGTAATACGGCGGCAAGACTGTCTGCCAGCATCAGTGCCAGCTGCATGGCGGTGTGGATGGAATCCGAGCCCTCTCCGTCATAGGCCGTGAGCGTGTTGAAGACATTGGTCTTGTATTTTTCCTCAAAGGCCCTCAAAGCCCTTACATAACTGTCTATCTGCTGGTTGTCAAACCCGGCGAAGATAAGTTTGCGTGCATGTTTTTCGTTGTATTGCCGCATCCATTCTATCAGGTCCACCAGCTCCTGCACCTGCCATACGCCATGAAATTCGTCTTTGATGATCTGCTTTGGGTCACCTTTGCCGCTGAGTACGTATTGGTTGATCAGTTCGGCGCCATAGATCCCGTCTTCGATCGCGAAAATGGTATATCCCATTTCCGCTGCAAGGAATTCGAAGAGGCGATGTTTCATGGTGAAAAATTCATGGGTGCCGTGGGTGCCTTCTCCTACGCCCACGATGCTGGTGGAAAGAAGACCGGTTTTCAACGCCCCGAGGTCGCGGAAACCATTGCCGGCGGTAGTGGCGCTGAGCGGAATGGCTTCCTGCTGTACCAGTCCCGCCATGAGGCGGGTGACGTACTGGGCGTTGGCGCTGGAGACAAGCAGGCATAGCAGTGCCATTAACGAGAGGAATGTTCGTTTCATGATGAAGATATTTAGCGGGGAGATCAGATGCCGTGCTGCTCGCGGAAGAGGATGGACTGCCGCCTGGACAATGGTATTTTTGCCCCGTCGGTCAGCTCCAGCTGCAGCAGGTGTTGATTCAGCGTGCTGATATTTTTGATGTGTTCAAGATTGATGATATGTTTACGGCTGGCCCGGAAGAAATATTGCGGGTCCAGGCGTGGTTCCAGGGATTGCAGGCTTCTGGACAGCAGTGGGGAATGCCTGCCGAAGCAGATGCGCACATAATTGCCGGCGGATTCCAGCAGCCGTACTTCCGATAAGGGAACAAACCAGCAGCGCTCTCCGTCCTTTACAAATATTTTCTCATGTAGTCCCAGGTATGACTGGGATGTTTGCGAAACGGGCGCCGCCTGCAGTTTCATTTGCAGCCTTTCAAGACTTTCTTCCAGCCGTTTTTCCGTTACCGGTTTCAGCAGGTAGTCCAGCGCATTCACTTCAAAAGCACGGATGGCATAAGCGTCATAGGCGGTCGTGAAGATCACTTCCGGTACGGCGTCCAGTTGTTCCAATAGCGCAAAACCATTGGCCTCCGGCATTTCTATATCAAGAAATATCACCTGCGGTTGTAATTCCTGTATCAGCTGCAGGCCCTCCTGCACATTGGCTGCCTCGCCTGCGATGTGAACGGAAGGGAACTTTCCCAGCACAGACCGGAGGTCGTTCCGGGCCAGTCGCTCATCGTCTATGATCACTGCTGTTATCATGCTTTGGGTAATTTTACGGTAGCGTGTACGGTTTGCGGATCGGCATTTCGGATGGAAAAGGATGCTTCGTTACCGTACAAAAGTGATAATCGTTTAATCGTTCCCGTTATACCAAAACCATTTTGCAGGTTTTCGGTGGTGATCTGCCCGCTGTTTTCTACACGGATGAAACAATGCCCATGCTCATAACCGGCCCTGATACGGATATTCCCGCCGCTTGTTTTTTTCGATATACCATGTTTGATGGCGTTCTCCACAAGTGTTTGCAGCAGCATGGGTGGCATGGGTTGCGGGTAGATGGCGGGATCGATATCGTATTGTACCTGCAATCGCTCTTCAAACCTGATCTTTTCAATAGCCAGATAATGTTGTACCACTTCCAGTTCGCGCTCGAAAGATATCTGTTGTTGATGTTCCGCCAGTATGGCGCTTCTCAGTACGTCCGCGAGTTCACCTACTGCCTGTTGCGCCCGTTGGGGATTTTCTCCGATAAGGCTGCGGATGCTGCTGAGCGCGTTGAAAAGGAAATGAGGGTTCAGCTTCGTTTTCAGATTTTCCAGTTCGGCCTGCCGCAGGCGGTTCTCGGATTCAAGCTCCATGCGCTTGAACCGCCCCTGCAGGATCATAAAATAGATGATCAGCCATCCCCATATCACAAGATGCCAGAGGAACCAGGTGGCGAGGAAGAAAAGAGTGAGCACAGTGTCAGGGCCCAGTTTCTTATCAGCCGCTTTGGTAACGGAAGCATAAAAAGTTGCCCATCCACCGGAATCGAACACGGCAATGACAGTATAAGTGATCGTTATCAGCAGGGAAGTGACGAGCACACTTGCCCAGAGTTTCAGAAAGGCCGCTCCGAAACGATAGCGGATGAGCTGTTGCCTGCGCATGTATAAGTGCAGGAAATGGGTGAACACGATTCCTATGACGGCCTGCCGGTAATAATCCCAGTCCTGGAACACATCCGTTCTGAAGGCGAAGCCATCCATGCGGATATTATTCCAGAGATAGGTGAAGAAGAACCAGCCCAACACCTGGCATAGCCAATACCGGTAACGAACTTTCATGCGGCAAATCTAGGGCTTGCCCGTCAATGCCCGCACATGATTCTTGTCGAATGGAATTTTTCGGGATCGGATGGAAAATTTCGTTATTGAATGGATTCCACGGTTCTTTTTCACGGCGAAAACGATGATAATATCGTGTGATAGTGCTAAATTACGATCTCGCTTTAAACCCCTTCATTATGCAGCTGATCAACCGGTACCGGTGGGTGTTCGGATATCTTTGTACGATCGTTTGTTGCAGCGCCTGCTCCATGCTTCCCGAAAGAACGGCAATAGCCGATCATGATCTGCTCGCGGATTACAGATTCTATCCGCCCTGCGGCCATCCTTGCATAAGCGGCGATCTGTCTGGTAAAACGACCGGGTATTATTTCGTGTATGTGTTGCAGGATAGTTTGACAGTGAGGGATTGTGTCAGTACGGTGACGGAAGCACCCCGACCGGATTCTTTCCCGATGCGCTTTGGCCGGGACTTCCTGCTGGCGATGGAAGTACGGGAGGCGAAAAGGGAGTGGTTCTTTGAATTGTAGAATATGGAGGTGGTGGACAGTATGTTGCATATCCATCTGCGGGCGCATCATCGTTCGGATACCATGGTGGCCATGCCCCGTTATGCACTATCTGATAATTATGTATGGCGGGTGAACGGGCATAATACCAAGCTGATCAAGATATTCATCAGCAATGCCAATTACGCTTATGTGGCAGTGCGGCGCTGGAGTGGGATGCCGGTGAACTGGCGGCATGCGCACTGGAAAGAAACGCCGGCGAACTAAAAAAGTGCAGGTGACTGAAAAGAGACCCGCAGTACGTATTCGCATCATAGATTGATCATCTAATCTAAACCGCGTTATGAAAAAGCTTCTTGTTGCTGAGACGGCTTTTACAAACAGACACGGCGGGACGATCAATTGTTACGAATTGGTTAATAAGGTGTCAGTCATGATCAGAAGAGAATGCAGGTCTTACGGAAATGCAGGTAACTGAAGAGAAACCCGCTGGCCTTTTCCGCCCTTGCCGGCAGGAAAAGCATAAAACAATTGGTACC
>OFTY01001074.1_pt1 | contig 13830 bp, 6 predicted proteins | sample 1775061 | NCBI WGS metagenome assembly OFTY01 (sample SAMN08195773, study PRJEB24354) | sludge metagenome | isolation source: sludge from phenol fed wastewater aerobic bioreactor B | place: India: Nagpur | collected 2016-09-16 | reverse complement strand
CCCTGACTTTCGGTAACATACACCAGTTCACATTCGGGATGGAAATGGAAGGGCGTATTGAAATAAGGATCACATCGCTCTATGATAGTGATCTGGTTGTCGGCAAAGGCTCCCACTTTTATAAGAATGGGTTTCATATTTGCTTCCTGGTTGTTTTAGTCCTATGAAAAAGCTGGCTGTCTGATACCGCCATTTTGAATTCTATTTTGCCAAATTATTAAATTTTGGTTAAAAAAATATAAGTCGGCGGGAATATCTTGGTAGGAAAAAGAAAAATTCCGGAATAACTTGTAGGTAGTCCTGAGGAGGGCCTTAACTTATCTTGCCGCGGATGCAGCTATTAATAGAAAGAATTGCCCGTTATAATGACCAGTTGGCCTTTCGCCAGTTGTTCCTGCATTTCTGTGACCGGTTGATCCATTTTGCCGGTACTTTTTTATCCTCACGGGAAGAGGCCGAGGAAGCCGTGTCTGATGTGTTCATCAAACTCTGGCAGCACCGGGAAAAGTTGCCTGAAATTGCCAATCTCCAAACCTATCTGTATAAAGCCGTAAAAAATACCGCACTGAACTATCAGGCCAGGATAAAGCATATTTATACAGATATTGATCATATCAGCGTGAAAATCAATGCTCAGGCGCCCTCTCCCGAAGAAGCCCTGATCAGCCGGGAAAACCTTCAGCAAATAGAACAGGCTGTCAACCGGTTACCGCCCCGCTGCAAGCTCATTTTTAAGCTGGTGAAAGAGGATAATCTCAGCTATCGTGAGGTAGCCGATATATTGGATATCTCCATGAACACCGTGAACGTACAGATGAGCATCGCCCTGAGGAAACTCGGCAAAGCGATCGACCTTAGTCATCCCCCTTCATTTTATCTCTCGAAAAAATAATTGAAAAAAAAACGACAGGGACTTAACTGGATCCGCACAAAATCCTGTCTTATTAATTAATTGCTGGAGTTATACTAACATCACCGCATGGAACAAGAACAACGACTATGGGAACTGCTGGCCATGCAACATTCCGGGGAACTGAATGAACTGGAACTGGAGGAGCTGGAAAGATTGAAGAATGTTTTCCCGGATGCTGTAAAACAGTTCAATATACTTAATACATTGTCTTTTAATGCGGAAAAGCTGTCAGCCCGGCGTAAAGAGCAGCTGATGGACGGAATCCTGATGGCGGCGGGGGACGCAGAAATCGAAGCACCTCCCGGGAAGCCCCGGAAGGGAACACTCATCGCATTATTATTGATCGTATTGGCGATAGGGCCGGCGGTGGGATGGTGGTTGCTATCGGCGAGGAGATCGGGCAGCGGGCAGCAGGAGTGGAGCACTATTCAGGTTCGGAAAGGGTCCCGGTCAAAGGTGACGCTGCCTGACGGCACCGTTGTTTTCCTGAATGCCGGCAGCACATTATCTTATCCGAATGATTTCACCAATGCCGTCAGAGAAGTGAAATTAAGCGGGGAAGGATATTTTAAAGTGGTGACGATGGCAGAGCATCCATTTGTTGTTTATACACCAGCGCTCGATATCAGCGTACTCGGCACTGAATTTAATGTTCGGGCTTACCAGGACGAACAGCAAACGGAAGCCGTGCTTATTTCCGGCAAGGTAGAAGTGATCCTGAAAGACAAAGAACAGCGACGCTTCACCCTTAGTCCCCAGCAGAAAGTGCTGGTGTCGAACGAGATCAGGGAGACCACCGCTGCAGATACTGTCATGAAATTAAAGCCTGCCGCAAAACCCCTGATCGCTGTGGAAAAGGTTCTACAGGACGCCAAAGACAGCTCCTTTGTAGAAACGGCGTGGGTGGAAAATAAATTTGCATTCAGGAATGAATCCTTTGAAGTATTGGCGCAGCGTATGGAAAGGTGGTATGATGTAGTGATCGAGTTTAAGAACGATGCCTTGCGGAGCACCAACTTTACAGGCAGCGTGGATAACGAATCATTACCGGAATTGCTGAAGATACTGCAGGAAACCAAACGGTTCAATTATACAATATCATCCAACAAAGTCATTTTTTATTAACCAAAATTGAAACTTAACAATGAATCGCATTACCACGTCCATTTCCGGCTTCACCTGAAGAAAATAATCTGACTGAAATGTAAACGGGAAATGCTGCTACATTCCCCGTTCGTCAAGTAAACAGGAAATCTTACTGCTTGAGATTTCAGAGATTTCCTATTGTCCAAACTTAACGCTCTAAATTATGAAATTATTTACAAAGCAACGAGCTGCCCGCAGGCGGCTGTTTCAACTATTCCTGGTTATGAAATTAAGCATACTGATGTTGCTGGCGTTCCTCCAGGTACATGCCGGTGCATACTCCCAGAAGCGGGCAAGCCTGAAAGTGGAGAATGTCTCGCTGGGACAGGTTTTGGAACAAATCGAAAGCAAGTTCTCCTTCCGTTTTTTCTTTAATAATGATGAATTGCTGAACAAACCTCCGGTGACCGTTCAGCTTTCGAATGCAACGCTTCCGGAGATGCTTGGTGCGGTGCTGGTGAACACCCGGCTGGATTTCAAAATACTGGACGACCGGCTGGTGATCATCGCTCCGCGAACGGAAATAAAGGAAGATAAACAAATAACCGGGCAGGTGAAAGACAAGAAGGGCAACTCTATCCCTGGAGCTTCTGTTCAAATCAAAGGTACTTCCAGGGGAGTCACTACTGATGGCCAGGGACGCTTTAACCTGAAAGTGCCGGGCGATGCCGTGCTCGTGATTTCGGGCATCGGTTTTAAAAGGCTTGAGGCGGCAGTGGCGGGCAGAACAAGCTTCGACATTGTGCTGGAAGATGATATTGCAGGTCTGCAGGAGGTGTTGGTAGTAGGTTATGGTACGCAGAGAAAAGTAAATGCAACGGGAGCGGTGGATCAGGTGTCTGCCAAAGTGCTGGAAAGCCGGCCGCTTTCCAATTTGGGGCAAGGTCTGCAGGGCCTGATCCCCAATCTCAATATCAACCTGAACAACGGAGCTCCCGGTAAGGGCGCCACCTTTAATATCCGTGGTACCACTTCGCTGAATGGAGGCGGCCCGCTGGTATTAGTAGACGGGGTACAGATGGACCCGAACCTGATCAATCCGGCAGATGTGGAAAGCGTGACAGTATTGAAAGATGCCGCCTCAGCCGCCATCTATGGCGTACGTGGCGCTTTTGGCGTGATATTGATCACCACAAAGAAACCCCAGAAGAATTCCGGCATCCATCTGAACTACACTACTTCCTATACACTTACCAGGCCCACCCGGATGCCCAAATATCTCAACGGCCCGGATTATCTGAATATGCATCGGGAAGCAGATCGAAATGGAAGCATCAGTGGCGGTCAAACCGCTTCGGCCCCGTTCTCGGCACTGGATTCAACAAACACGGCAAATTATTTTAAGGATCCCGCTAATAACCTCCCTGTATACGTTGATCCGGCCAACCCTTCCAAATACAGGTATGTGGGCAATACGGACTGGATCAGGGTATTGTATCCGGGATGGGCGCCGATGATGGATCATAACATCTCTCTCAGCGGAGGAGAAGGTAAAACCGCCTATGTGGCTAATCTCGGCTATATGCAGCAGAAAGGGCTCCTGAAACCGGCAAATCAGGACTACCGGCGTTATAACATGGCGCTGAAGCTGAACACGGCTGCAACAGAGTGGATGGATCTGAACCTGCGGATGAACCTCAACCGCTTCGAATTGAATACTCCGAACGGTACCCAGTTTGTAGATGACAGAGTTACTGATTGGGCATGGATTCCTACAGACCTTCGCCCGTTAATGCCCGTATATCATCCGGATGGGCATTATTCCGGGCAGGGGAGCTGGACAAACATGATCGCGGTAATCGATCAGAACGGCAGGGTGAGGAATTCAGCAAATGATCTTTGGCTTACGGGAGGCATTGTATTAAAACCATTCAAAAATGTGAGACTGGTGGGTGATTATACTTTTAACACCTATTCCTATAATGGAACCAGTCATTATAAAGCATTCAACGAATATGGCGCAAACGGTGTTCTGCTGGGCACTTATCCCTGGACTACCCCAAGTCGCCTCCGGGAAACAAACAGCAACGACCAGTACCAGGCGCTCAACTATTATGCAGAGTACGAAAATACTTTCGCAAGAAAACATTATGTAAAAGTAATGCTGGGATATAACCAGGAGTTGAAGCAGAATAAATCATTCAACGTAACCACCAAAAACCTGGTGGACCCCTCACTCCCCAGCCTCACGCCGAATAACGACGACCGCCCGGCCGTAGGCGCATCCGCCGGTGAATGGGCGCTGACAGGTACTTTCTTCCGCCTGAATTATGTTTTTAACGATAAATACCTGCTGGAAGTGAACGGCCGCTATGATGGTACTTCCAGATTCCCCAGAGGGAAACGTTATACCTTCCTGCCGTCTGTATCCGCAGGCTGGCGTATTTCACAGGAAGGATTCTTTGATCCGCTGAAAAAACATATCAGCGAATTGAAGCTGAGAGGGTCCTATGGTACCCTGGGCAATCAGGCACTGAGCTCGAACTATCCTTATCTGGCGCTGCTTCCTACTGGAACGGTAGGGCATGTGTTTAACAGCCAGACGGGAGTGTATGTAGGCACACCCGGACTGGTAAGCCCGGATTTTACCTGGGAGAAAGTCACCAGTATAGACGGCGGCCTGGATATGGTGATGCTTAGAGACCGTTTTAGTGTGAGCTTCGACTGGTATCAGCGCACGACATCCGGGATGGTTCGTCCTTCCGCCTCTCTGCCTGCAGTGTTAGGCACTTCGGCTCCGCAACGCAATTCTGCTGATCTGAGAACGAAAGGATGGGAATTGAGCCTCAACTGGAAAGACCAGCTTAAAAATGACTTCGGCTACAGCGTAAAACTTGTAATGTCTGATTACTCCACCCGCATTACCAAGTATGATGGCAATCCGCAGAAATTGCTCAGTGATTATTACGCAGGTGCAAATTACAATGACATCTGGGGGTTTGTAACAGATGGCTTCTTTTCTACCGACGCGGAAGCTGCTGCTACAGATCAGAGCCAGATCTGGGGTGGCAAATGGATGGCAGGGGATATCCGGTTTAAAGATCTCGACGGGAACAAACGGATAGATTTTGGTAAGAATACGGCGGACAGTTCCGGGGACCGGAGGGTGATCGGTAACTCTACCCCCCGCTACCAGTTCGGGCTGAGCCTCGATTTTAATTACAAGGGGTTTGATCTTTCCATCTTCATGCAGGGGACATTGAAACGGCAGGTGATGCTGGGTGGTTCCTATTTCTGGGGCTTTACCGATGAATGGTCCGTTCCCATGATCTATCATAAAGATTACTGGACGCCCCAGAATACAAACGCCTATTATCCGCGTATCCGTTTTGGCGGTGGCGGAAATTATCAGACACAAACGAAGTACCTGCAGAACGCCGCATACGGAAGGATGAAACAGATCACCATCGGGTATTCTCTGCCGAAGCATCTCCTGCAGCGCGCCAGGATTCAAAGGTTGAGGGTATATGTGACAGGACAAAACCTCTTTGAGATCACCAAACTGCACAAGGCATTTGATCCTGAATTGCTCGATGCCACTACTTACCCGCTGAACAGAGCTGTGTCATTCGGCCTGCAGATAGGGTTATGATTTTTTAACCAATCAATTAATGCACATGAGAACGAAGTTCCTTTTTTATATAACCTGCATCGGCCTACTGATCACAGCATCCTGCAAGCGGGAGGATTTCCTGGACCGCTTTCCGCTTGATGGCATCAGTGAGCCTACTTTCTTCAAGAACGAAAATGATCTCAAGCTGTATTGCAATCGCTTCTATGCATCTCTGCCTGTGCAGGGTGCTTTTGATGATGAGAATTCTGACAATATGGTGCCAAGGAACGTCAACAGCTTCCTGGCAGGAACATATATCGTTCCGGTAACAGATGGCAGCTGGAACTGGACGAATGAAAGAGGTGTGAACTATTTCCTGCAACGTTATCAGCGGGCTGCGGTCAGCGATGATGTCAAGAGTAAATATGCAGGGGAGATAAGATTTTTCCGCGCATATTTTTACTGGCGTAAAGTGGTGCGTTACGGAGATGTTCCCTGGCTGAGCAAAGATCTCAACGAGAAATCCCCGGAGCTATATGCACCCAGGGATCCCCATAAGAAAGTAATGGATTCCGTGCTGGCAGATCTCGATTTTGCGATCGCTAATCTGAAAGATCCGGCTAATTCCGATAAAGACAGGATCAATAAAGACATAGCACTCGCCCTGAAAGCCCGCGTATGCTTGTGGGAAGGGACTTTTCGGAAGTATCATGCGCTGGGGGATGAGGGAAAATATTTGCAGGAGGCAGCTAATGCGGCCGGAGCACTCATTACTTCGCAACATTATGATGTATATACAACCGGGAATCCCTCCAAAGATTATTACAACCTGTTTTTGCAGGAGGAACTGAGCGGAAACAAGGAAGCAATCATGCCGAAACGATATCTGAAAGATGTATTGATGCATAACCTTACAAGGCAAATGAATGACCGCTGGCCCAGTTTCAGCAAGGATTTTGTACGCTCTTTCCTTTGCAGGGACGGATTACCGATTGCTTTAAGCCCGCTTTATAAGGGAGATGATTCGCTCGATGCGGAGCGTATAAACCGCGATCCCCGCTTTATACAGATCATCGCCACCAGGGGATATGTCAATACCAATAACACGGATGGATCTAAAGACACCATCACGCTGCCGCGCCTTTCATCCTCCACTACGGGTTATGGACTGATAAAATTTAAAAGCCCTGACCCCGCGCAGAATAATGCCAATCAATCCACCCTCGATCTGTTTATTTTCCGTTACGCGGAAACGCTCCTGATCTATGCAGAAGCAAAAGCAGAAATGGGGCAGGCAGATCAGGATGTGATTAATAAAACGATCAACAAGCTGAGAGACAGGGTAGGAATGCAGAGAATGGATATCACGACCCTGGTAAAGGACCCGAACTCTCCATTCCCAGCCCTTACGGTATTGCTGGATGAGATTCGCCGGGAGAGAAGGGTAGAGCTTGCCGGTGATGGGATGAGGATGGATGATCTGCTGCGCTGGAGAGCCGGCAAACTGATCGAGAACGCTGAAACAATCCTCGGCATGAAGCTGCACCCTAATGTAAAAGCGCAATACCCGCCGAGCCAGGTGAATAATATTGTGCTGGACGCAAACGGGTATATTCGTACTTATACCAATATTATATCCAGGGTATGGAACGATAAAATGTACCGTTATCCGCTGCCAACGCAGGAGACTACACTAAACCCCGCTTTACTGCCGCAGAACCCCGGATGGTAAGACAGATGGGAAGGAAAAAGAAAAGAAAGGCTTCGGTCTTTCTTTTCTTTTTTTATTTTCAGGATATTTCACTACCTTGTTAGAGGCTAAATCGATTAAGCAGCCACACCTATAAAAGCCATATGAAGGGTATATCAATCAAAGATATTGCAAAACAGGCCGGCGTGTCTCCCACGACCGTCTCATTTGTACTCAACGGCAAAGCCAAAGAAAAGCGGATCAGCGACCAGGTCAGTAAAAAGATACTGAAACTGGCAGCTAAGCTCAAATATAAACCCAACCAGCTGGCCAGGGGCCTGCGCACGGGGAAGACCAAAACCATCGGCCTTATCGTGGAGGATATTGCCAACCATTTCTTCGCCAATGTGGCCAAGATCGTGGAGGAGGAGGCGGATAAGTTCGGGTACAAGGTGCTCTATGGCAGCACGGAAGACAGCCAGGTAAAAGCCAAAGGGTTGTTGGAAGTACTCGAGTACCGCCAGGTGGATGGGTATATTATTACGCCCACTCCCAATCTGGATAAAGAAATAGAACAGCTCCGGCACGCCCGGAAGCCAATGGTGCTGATGGACCGCTATCTGCCGCAGATACCTACCAATTATGTAATGGTGAACAATTTCCAGGGAGCATTCGATGCGGCGGAATATCTGCTGAAAATGGGATATGGAAAGATCGCAGTGGTGACCATCACATCCGAGCAGATACAAATGAAAGAACGCCTGAATGGATTCTCCGCCGCTATGAAAACACACAAGGCCCCCTTCCCCCGTAAAATGCTGAAAAAGATCCCGTTCACCGCTACCAAAGAAGAGGCCGTGAGCCAGATCAAGGCGTTTATCAAAGACATCCCCGGCCTGGACGCTATATTCTTCACCACCAACTACCTCGGCATCTACGGCATTGAAAGCCTGAAAGAACTCGGGTTGAAGATCGGGAAGGATATCGCCGTGATCAGCTTTGATGATCACGACCTGTTCCGGCTACATACTCCCGGTATCACTTGCGTGGCGCAACCCATTCACGACATCGCCCGTAACCTGATTCAGGTACTGATGAACGAGCTGAGCCAGAATAACCATCAGATCAACCAGGTGGTATTGCCCGCTACGCTCGTGAAGCGGGAAAGCTGTACTAAAAGTGTCAGTTTGACACTTGAAAAATAGACAGTTTTTACGATGGTTTTTTCGCCCGGTATAATACTATTTTGGACGAGTGTGATCGAGTTTTAACAATTTGCTAAAAAAAATGCGCCCGCACTTGTTTTTTAAAAAAAACTTATCTAGGTTTGAATTACAAAATCTGGTCGGGCACAGTGAACGAATTATGCTAACTAATCGGTGAACAATATAAAGGTCAGACATGAGCAAGGAACCCGGGGGTTCTTTTTTTTAACAGAGATCGCTAAAACGTTTTAGTAAAAAGACAGAACATTCCTTTTCCATCGAAATTTATTTCCAGGTAGCAAAGGTTTCAATCCGTTATTAATGGTCCGTCTGCTCAAGAGGTAGTAAAAGCTATTCACGTTAAAACAAAACAAGACATCCAAAATCTAAGATCCGGAAAACAGGTTTACGTTTCCGAAGAACAAGTTTACGTTTCCACGCTGCAGGGAATTTTGCAGTAATTACATCGGCTTTTTTTATGCCTGAAATGAATTGTATGCGCCGGCATGGTGAGTGCCATGGGTGTATGCATTCCCAGCTATAGTTTATTTAATCTAAAACAGTGAACAATGAAAAGATCGCTATTACTAGTGCTCCTTAGCCTATTTTGGTGCAGTGCAACGCTGCTGGGCCAGGAGAAAAAATCCATCAGGGGTGTTGTGCGGGATAACGCCGGGATTGGACTACCGGGTGCTACTGTAGTGGAAAAAGGGACAACCAACATGGCCTTTACCCAAACAGACGGGTCTTTTACCATTAAAGTGTCCCCCAACAGTACCCTGATGGTTTCCTATATAGGATACACCAACAAGATCATTGAATTAAAAGGACAGACAGACCTCAACATCGTGCTCGAACTCTCCTCCGGGGAACTGAAAGAGTTTGTGGTAACATCCCTCGGTATCAACCGTCAGCAAAGATCGCTGGGATATTCCGTGAGCACGATAAAAGGAGAGGACCTTACCAAAGCGGGTGCTCCCAATTTCGCTACCGCCCTTTACGGCAAGGCGCCCGGCATCAGGATCGCCGCCACGCCCGGAGGTGCTACCAGCGCTACCAATATCACCATCCGCGGTATCAACTCCATCACCGGTAAGAACCAACCGCTCATCGTGCTGGACGGTGTTCCCATCCGCGATGGCGAAGTGAACAATAACAACTATTGGGGTGATCAGCGTGTAAGAGGTAATGGCCTGCTGGACCTGAACCCGGAAGACATCGAAAGCATTTCCGTGCTGAAGGGCGCCTCCGCTGCAGCTTTGTATGGTTCGGAAGCGGTGAACGGCGTGATGCTGGTGACCACGAAGAAAGGGAAAGGGAAGTTGAATGTAGATGCAAGCGCATTCAGCAGCTGGGACGATGTAGCGTTCCTGCCCCGCTACCAGAACGTAAGAGGTCCGGGTGCCCCGCTGCACGTCAGCAACGGCGGTCAGGCGGCAGATGGATTCGTTTACCAGGACTTTAGCGGAACAGGTGTGAAAGACACCAGAGGCGTGGGTAACTTCACCATCAACTTCGGCCCCAAATTCGACGGTAAACCCACTCTTGCCTGGGATGGAAAGATCAGACCTTACGAAGCCCAGAAAGGTAATTACAAAGCCCTTTTCAGAACCGCACAGAACTCAGCTGTAACAGTGGCCGTTGCACAGGGGAACGAGTTTTCCAATATGCGTCTCTCCCTTACCCGCCAGGATAATCAGGGGGTAAGCATCGGATCCAACAACGCGAAAAATATAGCCAACCTGAATGCTACCATGCGGTTGTCCAAAAAATTCACGACGGATGTAGTGATCAATTATATCAACCAGCATACCGGTAACCGGCCTTACTCCATTGACAGAATGATCAACAACTTCACCGGTATGATGGGACGGTTTGACAATGCTGCCTGGTACCTCGACAAATACAAGACCAGCAGGGGATACCGTTATGTAACAGGCACCAACCAGAGCCTTACACCGGATGAGAATATCAAATGGCCCGGCTTCAGGGGAGATATTGCGGACTATGTATGGAGGGTAAAAGAATACCGTTCCGATGAGAACAGCAACCGCGTGATCGGCAACCTGACCAATACCTGGCAGATCATCAACGACCTGACTTTACGCGCCAGGATCGCTTCGGACTTTACTTCCATGAAAACCGAGAATAAGAACTCCACCGAAGTGCCGCTGGCCTTTGGTAATTCAGGGGCCTTTGGCATGGAGTCGTACCAAAACACCATCGTGTATGGTGATGCTTTGCTGACCTATACCAAAAAACTGAATGAGAATTTTGACATGAGCGTGATGGCAGGGTACACCGCCAGCAAGCAGCAGGAGTTCTATACCAGTCGCAGTACAAACGGAGGCCTCAGCACAGAGAACCTTTTCGACATCGCCGCTTCCGTGAACACTGCCAACAGCGACTCCCGCAGAAGCTCACTCGTGAAAGATGCATTCATCGGTACCCTGCATGCCGCCTACAAGAACTACCTCTTTGTGGAAGGTACGTTGCGGAGGGACAGAACATCTACCATGAACCCGAAGAATAACAGCTTCCTGTATCCTTCCGTGAATGCCGGCTTTGTATTTTCAGATGCTTTCCATCTCCCGGAAGTTATCAGCTATGGCAAACTGCGGGCATCCTGGGGTATTGTGGGTAACTACCCTGATCTGTACAGTGCTAACATCGCTTACAGCCAGAATACACTGGGCGTACAGGCAGTGGGCGGCCAGCCGGTACTCTATACCACGCTGCCTTCCAGTTTTGGTAACGACGCTATCAAGCCTGAACAAAAACATGAGATAGAGCTGGGACTTGAAGCCAGGTTCCTGCGTGACCGTATCAGTCTTGATGTTGCCTATTACAACGCGCAGATACGTGATCAGATATTACCGTTGACGATCCCGGCTACTTCCGGCGCCACTTCCGTTTTAACCAACATTGGTACGCTGCGGAATCAGGGGATCGAAGTAGCGCTCTCCGGTACGCCGCTTAAATCAAAGAATATCGACTGGCGGGTGACGCTCAACGGTGCCTGGAATAAGAACGTAGTGGAAAAACTATCCACCGGATCCACCGAACTGCTGCACGCGGATTATGATGGTAACGCCGCACAGCTGCGGTCCGTTGTAGGTCAGCCGATGGGTGATTTCTACGCACACCCTGTAGCGACCAATGCTAAAGGCGAAGCTATTGTAGGAGATGATGGTTTGTACAAACTGGACGACAAGATGGTGAAAGTAGGGAATGCAATGCCGAAACTGACCGGCGGTTTGATCAACAGCTTCCGTTACAAATCATTCAACCTGGATGTAGTGATGGATTTCCGCCTGGGTGGCTACATCATGCCTACCGGTATCAACTGGATGATCAGCCGCGGCTTGCTCGAAGAGAGCCTGAATTATATGGACAAAGCGCACGGCGGTATCAGCTATTACCTGGATTCAAAAGGCAAAGGTGTACAGACAACAGCGGCACAGGGTCCTAACGGTGAGAAAGTGTTTGAAGATGGTATGTTGATGAAAGGAGTGAAAGCAGATGGTTCCGTAAACACCAACGTGATCTCGCAGGCATACTACTACTGGAATACTTATAACTGGGGCGGACCGCAGTACAGCTCTTCCCGGTATGAACTGTATATCCAGAAGAATTCTTATGTAAAAATGAGAGAGATCTCCCTTGGCTACAACCTGCCGGATTTCATTACGAAGAAGATAGGCGCCAAACAGCTGCAACTCTCCGTATTCGGCCGCAACCTGTTCTATATCTACAGAACGCTGAAAGACCTGGATGCAGAACAAACCACCGCGGGCTCAAGATGGTTCCAGACGCTGACGAATGCCGGCACGAACCCTTCCACCCGTACCATGGGCGTTATGCTGAGAGCTCATTTCTAACATCTCATTCAAGAATCACAACATCATTATTATGAAGAAGATATTATTCATGCTGGTTGCACTACCGGTACTCTATACTTCCTGTAAAAAGTCCGATTTCGCAGACAGCTATGCAGATCCGTCCAAGATATCCGTTACAACAGTGGAAAAGCAATACACGGGCTTTCTGAACGCTAACCGGGACTATGTGCTGCCTTCCTACTGGAACTATTTCGTTGTGCTGAGAACAAGCCTTAACCGCTGGACGCAGTCGGTAGGATGGGAGAACGCCCTTCAGCAGTATATACCGCCCGCCTCAGGTGTAAGCGACCGCTGGAACAACTTTTTCAGTTTTGTAGCGCAGTTCCGCGAGCTGGAGAATGTGTTTAACAAACAGGCCGCAGCAGATCAGGCAGACAGGCGCATTTACATGATCACCGCGTTGATCTACTTCTACGATCATACAGAGAAAGTAGTGGACCTCCACGGAGGCATTCCCTGGGCAGATGCCGGCAAACTGAGCGCGAATGGCGGTAATTATGGCAAGTCCCTTCCCAAATACGACGATGCCGCCGCTATTTATACAAAGATGCTGGATGATCTGAAAGGATTTGCCGATGAGTTAAGTACAGCCAACACGAAATCCGGTATCCTGACCGGTTTCAAGACACAGGATATCATCAACAAAGGCAGCATCACCGCATGGCAGAAATATTGCAACTCCCTTCGTTTGCGCATGCTCACGAGAGTATCCGGAGTAGCTGCCTTCCAGGCGAGAGTAAATGCAGAGATCGCTGCTATTGTAGGGAATCCGGCAAAATATCCTGTTGTATCCGCCAATAGTGAAAATATCCAGATCAATGTATTCAACCTGAGCACGGATATCAATGCAAAAGGTTTCAAATCAGGTCTGGAAGACTGGAATGGTAACATTGCCGGCAAAGTGATGATCGATCATATGAAAACGAATGGTGATCCGAGGCTGAGGGCCGTATTTGAGCCCGGGGCCAATGCTCCCGCAGGTGTTTATAACGGACTGGACCAGATGTCGGATGCCGCTACGCAGAACGCATTGATCGCCGGAGGTACCATCGCCATCTACAATCGCTCCACTTTAAGCCGCAATCAGTATTTCCCCGGTGTGCTGATCAACGCTGCGGAAGTGAGCTTCTTACTGTCCGAATACTATCTGAATGCCAATAATATGACCGCAGCCAAAGCCGCTTATGTGGCCGGTATCAAACAATCCGTGGAGTACTACTATCTGCTAAGGACAGTAAGTAACGACAATACATCAGGTACGCTCATCCCTACCAATGATGTGGAGGTGAATGCTTATATCGCCAGCCCTGCCGTGAACTGGGACCTGGCACTCACCAACGCGGCGAAGCTAAACCTGATTGGCACACAAAAGTGCCTGCACTATAACGTGATACAGCCACTCGAAAACTGGGCGGAACTCC
>OFTY01001073.1_pt1 | contig 13835 bp, 22 predicted proteins | sample 1775061 | NCBI WGS metagenome assembly OFTY01 (sample SAMN08195773, study PRJEB24354) | sludge metagenome | isolation source: sludge from phenol fed wastewater aerobic bioreactor B | place: India: Nagpur | collected 2016-09-16 | reverse complement strand
GTCCTGATCGACGGTATCGTGCCGCTTGAGCTGGCGCTTCAGTTCAAGGCGCTTTGCGACCTGCACAACGCTCGCCCCGCCAACACCGACTGAAGCCCGATCGGCCTATAGCCACATTTGGCCTTTGAGCCAGGTCAGACCATCACGAAAGGCCGCGCGGGGTGCGCGGCCTTTCTGCACCGCGAACGCCCCGCCGCCCACAAGGGCCGAGCCCGTCATGCGGATAAGCGCCCCAACGCCATGCACGATCCGCACCGGCAGCATAATCGCGAACCCGATGGCCTCGACCACGAACGCTAGGCCAAACAGTAAAAGCCAGAAGCCGACGCCAATTGCCAACACGGTTCCGATAAGCAACATGATCAATTCCATCCGCGCACCCTTCTGACCATTGGCCTCGTCCCAAAGACTAACCGCATTCCGCGTCCCGCTGCAAGCCGCCGCGCCGGGCGGCTTTCTTTTTGTCTTACAATTGGCCTTCGTCTTCATTTCTTCCTCCCGCGCCGAACTGTGCTTGACCGACCGTAGGGTCCGTAGCGTAGGTAGTCATACGTCTCCATAAGGAGACGCATGACCTACGGACCTACGGCAAGCCCAGTAGCGTAAGAGAAGTAGGTGACGAAAAGACCTACCTACGGCACCTACGCTCGGACATTTAGTCGAAGGGATTTTCGGACTTTCTGTCCATTTCACCGGACGCATTGTCCGCTTCGACTACTACCACGAAAGGCACTTTGTTGCCGTTCTTGTCCGTTCTGCGGTCAATCCGAATAGCGTTCATGCCCTTCATCTCGCGCAACGTCTGCTCAATTTCGCTGCGGTCTTCCTTCGGATCCAGCCCCATGACATCGGCCACCGCAAAGCCCGCCCAGGCATTCGACCGGAAATTCTCGCGCCATTCACCGCCGCGCAAAGCATCCTTGATCCGCTCGACCGTCGTTTCATCCATCTCGCTCGACACAGACGCAAAGGCCCGCAGCGTTGCCACACCGACCTGATCGCCCGTCATATCCGCCAATGGCCCCTCTCCCTCGCCATTACCGACCGGAACGCCTTTCATCTCGAACCACGTTGTTCCGCTCACCGCGGGCAAGGCCATGTTGACGCTGGCGTCAGCGACCCTAAAAAATCGACGGTGATCGTCCTCGCGAACGCCGAATTTCTTCGCCTCGGCCGCTGACATGCGCGCCAGCACGCGCTTGGCCCTCGCGCCGGCCACCAGCGCGCCACCGCCGCGCATGTCCTCGACGCCTGTCTCTGCGCCGTTCAGCTTGCGTGTGTGGTGCACCAGCTCGACAGAGGCATTCGTGGCGCCAGCGATGAAACCCCATTTCTTCACGATCGGCTCGAACATCTCGTTCGTCTCGGGTCCGCTGAACGTCGACACAAACGGGTCCATGATCGCCACATCGATCGCGTTGGCCTTCATGCCGGCAATGACGCCCTCGACCACAGGAACGGCTATCTGCGCGCCCTGCTTGCCTGCCACCGCCAGAACCACGGGCATGACACGGCCGCTGTCCAGAAACACGCGATCGCCCAGGTCTTCCCAGGTCAGCCCGTAATGCTGCATGGCGGCTGCAATACGCAGTTCCAGTTCTTCGATCGGGTCTTCACCGTTCCATATCCAGACGCGGTAGGTGCCTTTTGGCTGCACGCCCAGGAGCGGCTTGCCCGTCGCCATCGCCAGGGCCTCAACCATGGTCATGGATGACTTGCCGACGGCTGAAGGGGCCGCCGTCGCGCTGACATATTTGCGAATGTAGTGGTTGCCGTACAGCCATTGGCGCCGCGGCAGCGTCTTCGGGTCGAACTGGCGCAGCGGCGTCAGACTGATGGCCGGACCCTGAAAGGAATTTAGCTCAACCGGCCAATCAAGGGGGGCTTCGGAGACAGTCTCATGCCAGTCTGCGGGATTTATCCGGTCAGGGATGAACTCGGGATCGGCCTCGCGCGCCAGCCGTACCAGCGTACCGGCGGAAAGGTTATCAGGAGGGTATCGCTCGACGTGTTCCCACTTTTCGATTGTGGTTTCCTCGTCGCTCTTATGGTTCTTGGCGCTCCAGTGCAGAACTGCGTCTAGGCCGTCTTGCGATCCATGCGACGCATCGTAGAAAGCCATGACCGTGTTAGACCAACGCTCCCAATCCAGCTCGGGTGGGTTGGGGATGAGATCGGCAGCAGAAAAGAGCGCATCGCGGCTCCACGCCTTCTCGGTTTTGAAGCCGTCCCGGTCGGTGCGGTCAGATGAATGGCGTTTCTCCAGATCAATGCCGGCCGCGTCGATCGCTTCCTCCAGCGCCGTGACTGCAAACGTTAATTTGATGTCGTGCGTATGGACGCCGCCTATGATCTCGCACAGTTTCGGCGTGCCCTTTGTGTGCCACGACCCAGGCCAGCGCATAGGATGGGAGAGCGACACGCCGCTCTCGTCGGCGCCGACAAGGCGTGCCGCCATCAAGCGAACGTGTTTCAGCGTCGCACGCTCTTCCGGTGTGCGAGCTGGTTGTCCGAGCCGCCAATAGACATGCAGCTTCGGCTGGCCTTCCCAGGTGCCGCCAGACGCGATGATGAGCGTGGGGCTACCCAAGACGCCGGAAAGTGTTTCAAGAGCAGCCTGGGGGTTGCTGTCCAGTTCGACAGCGACGGCAGGCGCTGCGATCACGTTGCGTTCGCCACCAAATCGTTTGTCGCCTTTGGCATTCATGCCGTCGCCAAACACGGCAACAGGCGGCGCGAACACGGCCCGCTGTGCGCCGGTGCGATTGGCAACCTGCGTGGCGACTCCTACCGCTGTGAGCGTCAGGTTCTGGTCGAGGGGAACCCACTTGTTGACGACAGCGGCGCCTTCGCGCTCGTGCTCGAAAGCGCGAAGGGCAATCCACCCCTGCGTTCCGGCGCAGTTTTTGAAGATCGTGTCGAGGAAAAGGCGCATCTGCGCCGCGTCGGCTTGCAGCTCGAAGCTGTTGGGGTTTTCGTGCTTCATCAGACGCGACCTTCGTTACGACGACGCGCCATGTCTTTTTCGGCGGCGAAGTTCCATTCTTCCTCGGACGAATAGAGCTTGTAGCCGGTGCCCGTTAGATCGGCGGTTTTGATGAACTGAACGTTGGTAGGGCGACCATCGAGCCAGGAGAACATCTGAACGGAATGGCTGTCGCCAACCGCGCCGCGGATATAGAACTGCCATATGACGTCGCCAGCTTCGTCGATGCTGTGACCGAACAAACCCTTTAGCGGATCGGTGCTCACCTGTTCTGGTGAAGCGGAAGCTGGTCTGCTCGACTGGATCAGGTCCACGTCCTTTGCGCTCTTGCCGCGATTGCAGTCATAGCAGGCGGTTACAAGATTACTCATCGTGTCGGCGCCACCCTTCGATACCGCCGTGACGTGGTCACATTCCAGCGTCACGTCAGGCGAACTGGCGCCGCAATAGACACACGTGAAGTTGTCCCGTCGAAAAACATCGAACCGTAGGCCTTGCGGAATTCGCTCGCGCTTCTTGACCTTCGCACGGCTTTGCGTCTTTCCAGACGCGGCGTTCTGCTCTATAAATGCCATGTGTTTTGCGCTCCTGCATAGCGTTGAACCAATTGAAGCGGCGGTGCCCCACAGCATCGCCGCTTCGCATTCGAGGGACCCACTATAACCCCGCCGCGTCTCGTCTGTCCATCGCATGACGAGACAAACGATACACTCACGGCAAGCGCATCAACCGATAGGTCTTCTGTCCCCACCCGCCCGTTTTGGCGTTGTCGATCGTCCATCCGTATGGCCGCAGGATCTTGCGCAAGCGGCAGATGGTGGTCCTGATTGTGTCGTACTCGTGTTCCGGCGCGTTCGAGCGGGCGCCATAGACCGCAGCGGCCAGTTGCTCGATCGTGGCCGGCAGCGCGTTCACGATGGTCTTGCGAACCGGAGACATCGGGATTTGCTTCGGGTCCGTGACGTGGCCCATTGGCTTCCCGCAGCAGGGGCAATTGAACTCGATCATTCCAGCAGCCCCCGCCACACGGCATAATGCAGCGTTGCCCGGTCCTTGCCGAGATAGCGCGCCGCGGCGGTCAGATTGCCGTTGTAGTGCGCGATGGCGGCGCGGTAGATTTCCTTGCGGACGATCATGCGCTTGGCGCGACGGCCTTCGTGCAAGGCGCGCTGCACCGTGAGCCCGTATTTCGCCGCGATGGCTTCGACCTGGTCGTCCAGCTTCTTGCGTGGCGTGATCATCGCAGTACCTCGGGGTGTTTCATCGACGCGCGGGCAGCAGATATTCGGCGAGCCAAATCCTCTATTTCAGCACGCATCGTTTCCGGCGTCATGAGTTTCAGCCGTATGCTAGATATCCGTTCGCGAATGACGGCGTAGTGGTCGCGCTGCTGATGCAATGCTTCAGTGATTTGCTCGGTGTTCCAGTTTGAGCAAACCCCGACACAAAGCGGGTGAAAACCAGACAGGTATCTCATTCGTCCAGCGCTCCTTCGCTCAACATCATCGTCTTCACGCCCGCCTCGGCGAACATGATGGCCGCCGCTTCGAACTCATCCGCCGGCATGGATGTCTGGCCGGGGCCGACGACCACGCATTCAATCCCGGCCTGGATCAGCGACCGGCTGCACGACGAGCATGGATGATGCGTCACGTAGACCGTGCAGCCCTTGGTGCGGATGCCCTCGCGCGCCGCGAACGCAATCAAGTTCGCTTCGGCGTGGCTGGCGAAGAGATATTTCGTCGGCCGCTCGCGACGCTCGGGCAGATCCGCGACGCCGCGAGGCGGCCCGTTGAAACCCGTCAACCGGATCTCGCCATCGGGGCCGACCAGCACCGCGCCGACCTGCGTGCTGTCCTTCGACTTGACCGCCGCCAGATGAGCGAAGGCCATGTAGTATTCCGGCCAGGAGGGGTTATTCATCGGAGGTTCCACTTGATGCTTTAGGCATGAACGTCGAGCGATTTGCGAGAGAATACCCCGTGCCCCATACGGTCATGATGTCGACGCCAAACTTGGCAAGTTTCCGCCGCATCTTGCAGACGAATACGTCTACAATTTTCGGTTCCACTTCTTCCCCGTCGATGCGGTCACTGTAGAGCGCCGCCATGATTGATGACTTCGTGGCAATGTCGCGCGTGGTCAGGTGCGCGAACACTCGGGCCTCGGAACTTGTCAGGTGCCACTCGATCGGCACAACGACATCTGGCGGCGCCAAGGCGTCGAGCAATTGGCGGATGCGCTCTCGAAGCGTTTCAATTTGTTCTTGTTGCGTGAATAAAAGATCATCCATTGCGCGGCTTTCTGCGGTTCATGAAGATGACAGACGCATAAGCCCGCCAGAACGGTATCTTGCGCTCCATGGCGAACCGCTGTGCTTCTTTATCGAGCGTTTCACCTTTCGCGTTGATCACGAGGCCGATACGCTCGCCGTCGATGGAGCCCTCGTATTCCTTCTGAAAAAGGAGATGCTCAACGGCTTTGATCATGTGCGCCGGTACCGGAGCGGCCCCTGTCGCCTTGCAGACATCGAGTACTTTCCTCGCTCCGGCTGCGTGCCGTCGGCTTACGAGTGATTTGATCGTGGACACTGCGAGGGTTTCCCCTGGCTTGAACTTTGCCATTGGGGGAGGATTACGGAGTATCTTGATGCCAGCGCGCTCGCACACCTGAGCAACGGTGAGGGCGTCTTCGTCGCCGGCGGCTACCATCGCGTTGTGAAGCTGCGTAGCAGTAACCTGGATGCGATCGCGATTGTGGCGCACGAACGCAGAGGCTCTGGTTTCATGACTATCCGCCTTCACGATCAGTACCGGAAGGTTTTCGATGCCGCCATGGGTGACTGCCGCAATAGCCGTATGTTGCCCGTCGATAACCTCAAGGTGGCCGTCGACGTCTACCACCACAGGCGGCTTGAAAGCTGTCCATGACCATTCCGAAACGATTTTGCGAATGAGACGGATGGACCGCTCTGAAAGGCCTCGTTGATAGCTCTCATCGATACAAAGTGAGGCGGGGTGGACAAGTCTAAGCGATGGCGGTTCGTTGTCGATTTCGCATCGCTTTACGTCGGGCAGATTAAGCGCCGTCACGGTGCGAAGCGGAATGCTATTGCTTAGGTCTGTCATCGCGCGGCCTCCGGGCTGGAGTAGTCGTGGTTGCGCCAGTGCGGACGTGCTTCGCGGTCGATGCCGCCGAGCAAGGCCGGGTTCATGTCGACGATGTCGTCGATCATGGCGGTGCCCTGGAGGTCCAGCGTGGTTTCGGCGTCGATGTAGGCCGAGGCCGCCGCGAAGTGGGCGTTGCGCTCGGTCTGGAGCGCGGCGATCTGCGCGTCCAGCATATCGACACGGCGCAGATGATGGCCGCGCTTGGCGGCGATGCGGGCACGCTCGCGTTGCAGCGTCCCGGTGCGGATGGGGTAGAAGAATTTCATGGTCGTCTCCTTTTGTGCGGTACAAACGATACAGTGAGGGCGTGCAAAATCAGTCTTCAGTCTCGTCGATCTTCTTGATGCACGAGCCGATCAGGAACGAAGTTGAATGCGCTTCTCGACCGGCCTTGCGCCCGGACTTCCACACTCGTCTACCGGACACATGGACGTGCGGTTCATCAGTTCGGCTTAACGACACGCTGGCCCAATCGATCCGATAGTGCAGTCCGGTGGACGTATCCTCGACAAGATCGCCCTTCTTGATGCCGTAGTGGGCCAAGAAGGTTTTTGAGATGTCCTGACGCGCCGCGTCCGTTTCAGCCTCGGCGCGTTTGAGGCGGTCGATTTGGTCTTGGGTGATGCCGTACATGATCGTCTCCTAGCGATTATCGCCGGAGCCGCGCAGCGCATTGCGCTCGGCCCGGTCGCACAGTTTTTCCAGATTGATGGTGGCGGCTTCGGACAAGGAAATGCCGAGTTCGTTGCACGCCGCGGACAGATACCAGAGGACGTCGCCGATCTCCTTGATGATCAGGTCGCGACGTTCGGGCGTCATGCTCTCGAAGCTGATCGCGTCGACATGGTAGTCGTCGTCGTGGATCACGTTGATGAGCCGGTCGTCGCGCATCGCCTTGCCGACATGCTCGGCGAATTCGCCGGCCTCGCCGTTCAGCTTCAGCGCCACATAGGCCAGGCCGAGCGGCGTGCCCTGCCCCGGATAGATGGCCGATTTGGTGGCGATCGCCTGGTAGGCGTTCATGGTGTTGAACGGATCGCTTTTCCGGGCGGTGAATTCCTCCACGTCCAAGCGGGTGATTTGGTTGATTGTAGTCATGGTCGTCTCCTTCGGGACAAACGATACAGGTCAGTCAAAAACGGAAGCCGCCGGCGCTTCCGGCTCGGGCTCCGCGGGTCCAGGGTTCAACTCGGCACGAGCGGCGCCGAGGGCCTTGCGATAATCGTCCAGCATCTGGTCGAACATCTTATTCGACGCTGCCGCCTTCTTCGGCGACCGTTCCAGCAAACTGATCGCTGCGGCCAGACTGGACATGACCCGCACCGTTGCTTCGCGCGACAGAGTCTGCTCGGGCTCCGCGGGTTCAGGGTGCTCCAGCTCGGCCAGCGCCTCTTTCACGCCGGGGATGTGGAGGACGTGTTGAAGTTTGCGCGATTGAGCCGCGAAAGCGAATTTCCAGCTATCCTCGATTTCGGGGAATGCCTTCGCGACGCATTCGGCCACCGTCGGCGCCGTGAACGAAAAGCTCTCGCCAGCCGGCGTCAGGATTTCCAGCGTGACGGGCTGGCCGGGGTCGTAGAAATAGACAGCACCGGCAAGCGCGGGGTAACGGGCGCGGACGTCGTCGATGGTCATGACGGGTCGTCCCCATAGGCTTCCTCGCCCGAAACGATACGCTCGTATTCACGGCCTTCAGCGTCTCTGACAGTCTGCGCAACACGTCCGGTCGCGTCGTACTCTGCTTGCTCAAGAACGACGTGGCCTTTCGGCAGGCGGTCTTGCGGTTTGAGTGCGGCTTTGATTTCCTCGATGCTGTACGGGGTGCCGTCGATCTCGACGCCCGTAACTTCTCTCAGGACTTGGCCGTAGTACATTGCATAGGCGGTCATTCGAAAACACTCCCAGGTTCTTCGACCGGGCCGATCGCGTCGGCCAGCAGCGCGACAATCTTCCGGCTCTTGGTTGTCCGGTCTTTCTTCGCCCGGACCTTGATCGCTTCATGCAGCTTGGCCGGGATGCGAACCGTCACGGAATTGGTCGGCTCCCCGTATTGCGGGGCTTTGGATCTTTTGCGGGGCATCGGTGCTCCTTCTATTCGGCCGGCAGCGATGCGTGCAGCTTGGCGAGCCAAGCGTTTCGGCCTTCTGTTCTGGTGATCTCTCCGGCGATATTCTGCGTCGCATTGGCGATTGCGTTCGTCGCGTTGCGAACTTCGGCGGCGTACCATTCAGCAGCCGACAGGATTTTTTCCTGGTAGGGCTCGTCGCTGACGTCGAACTTCATGCTGTAGACAAGCTGCTCCAGCATGAACTCCTTGAGCCCTTCCGGTGCGCCCTGCCAGGCTTGGACCTTGGCGATCATGTCTTCGTAGCGCCGCCGCTGTTGATCGTTCTCGGCGACACGCTTTGCGTTGCGGGCTTCCGCGGCCGATTTGTGCGCGGCGGCCGCAGCTTCACGTTCGGCCGAACTCATGGCTTGAAGCTGTGCGAGTTTTGCTTCGGCCTCGGCGAGCCTGTCGGAGTAATACTTGGTGTCAGGTTCGAACCGCTCCGGCACCGGAGCGTCGAGCGGTTCGTCGCGCATCATGATCAGAGCGCCCATGCCGCGGGCGCACGTCAGGGCAAATTCACGCAAAGACGTAGTCTCGCCCGATTGGACGCGATGGGTGTAACCAGTGGGCATTGATTGTCTCCTTCGTTGGCTTGGTCTGATGCAAAACGTATTACGTTTGTACCGTGTTGTAAAGGGACAAACGATACACTTTTAGCATTTTACTTCCGGTAACGTTTGCCGGCCCATGCATCCGCGCTGATCGGCATACCGACCGCCCACTCCGGCAGATCCGAGACCAGCTTCTCGAATGCCTTCGGGTCTATCGTGCCGATCGGCACTTCAACGCAAAGCTCGTCATGGGTGTGCAGGACGACAGGCAAACCGGCTGCTTCGGCCTTTCGCAGACCCTGCACCAGAATGTCGCGCGCCGAACCCTGGGTGACGTTGTTCAGGTACTTGCCGCCATAGAGCGGCTGGCGAACCCACTTCTCGCTCTGCGGGTCCACGCCGAGCGCCGTGACCGATTTGGTCTTCTCGCGCTTCTTCGGCTCAACCGTCTTATCGGCCCATGGTGCCTCGACCTCGTCGATCCGGGGCCGGCCGTAGGCCAGGCACCGGCCGCTCGGCAGCTTGCACCACAAAAAGCCGTGACGGACCAGATAGGATACCTTGCCGTGCAACGCCGTGCAGATCGAGCCGGGGTTCAGAACCGCCTCGTATGCCGCGTCCTGAAGCTCGGACCAGGACGCAACGATGGCCGGGTGTTTCGCCCGCCAGCCGACCTTGATCAACTCGGCGGCCATCCAGCCTTCGCGACCGAGATCCACGGTATTCTGATCATGTGCCGCGACCCGGTCTTCGAAACGCTTCTCGACGAATGACTGCTGATCGCCGTCGGCAGCTTCCCACAGCGGGCCAAACAGCGTGTGCAATTTGATCTTGCTCTGTCGGGCGAACTTCTTGATGCCGCCGACGCCCGTCTGGTACTGGCATGACAACTCGGCCACCTTGCCAGTTGGCCGGTGTTTTTTCGTCACATCCTCGACCCGGATGCCGTAGATGCCAGCGGCGGCCAGCTCGTAGATACCATGGCCCTCGCCGCGGAAAAGCGCGTCGAAAGCGTTCAGCTTCCAGGTTTCCCCGGTCAGCCACGCCGCCATGACGCCTTCAATCGATGTGTAGTCGGCACAAACGAACTCGTGTTTCGGCGCGGCCCAAATGAAAGACCGAACGGCGTCCGACAGGATATGCAGCGGACGGCCGAGCATCGGGCCATAGAGCAATTCCAGCGCGGCCGGATCGCCGGTGCGGATCGCGTCGAACAGGATCGAGATGTTCAACCGGCCTTCTTCCAGCTCGGTTTCGAAGTTCTTCCGATACTTCGGCATGTTGTGCGCTTGCACGCCGCGAGATGAGAACCGGCCGGTTTGGCCCGCGCCATGATGCAGGTAGACGCCGCGAGCGCGGCCGTCGTCGCAGACGCGCGCCAGCATGGCGGCGATCTTCTCGACCGACGGCTTCGCGCCCTCCTGGCGAAGCTCCAGTGCGCGCCGGACGTTATCGGGCAAGTCCTCGATTTCCAGCAGGAACTCGTCAACGTCGTCCTTCGCCATGGTCGGCATTACAACGCCTTGACGTTCGATCCATTCCTTCAGGTTCTTGACCTGCGTGACGGCGGTGACATAGCCGCCCGTCAATTTGGTCAGTTCCGTGTTGATGTTCCGCTTCGCCTTCTCGGTGATCAGGAGCGCCGCGCGGGCCGAGCGCACATCGATGCGCAGGCCACGGTCATTTATGCGCTCGTTCAGCGCGTAGACCTCCTGCTCTTCCTCTGAGAGCGGGATCAACCGGGCGTCCGCGGCCGCCTCGGTGCGCACGTCGTCGTCACAGTATTCCTTGTAGGCTTCCAGGCTGTCCGGGTCGTCGACCAGCTTGTGCCAGATCGGCGTGCCGTCAGTGTTGAAGCCGATCGGGATGGAGTGGATCTTCATCAGATCCTTGCCGCGCTTGTCCTTCTTCACCGGCAGATCGAGGGCCGCGCCTAGACGATCGAGAGACCGGGGTAGCGACATGGCAGCGGCGGCAACAGCGGTGCAGCGGAACTGACGCAACTCCGGCCGCGCCCAGCCGTGCTTCGGCACCATGACGTGCCACCAGATCAATCTCTCGAACGCAGCGTTATGGGCTCCGATTTCACCGCCAGCCTCGACATGCGCGACGATGGCCGGCGGACAAGGTTCACCGGGGCGCCACCGCTGGATAGGGCCGTCGCCGAACTGATAGGAGGCCATCAAGGCGTCGGTGTCCGGGTGCATACTGTAGACGTAAGGCCCCCGCTTCGTCAGATCGATGGGAGACTTTGTCTCGAAATCCAGTCTCAAAATGTTGTTCATGCCTGCACCGCCAGCCAGCCGAGACCGGCCGCTCCCGCATGTGTCAGCGCGTCGACGCCTTTCTGCCCGACTGCGAACAGGGTCGTGCCGGTGCTTGGTGACTTGCCGGCTGTACCGTCTGGCCTGATAAAGCGTATCTTGCCCGAGACAAACAATACAGCATCGGCACGCCGAGCCGCTGTTTGCCACCACGGGGCTGATGTTCGATCCGGCGTTAACGCTACGCCATTGTCGTGGGCGAAGAACTTGTCTAGCCACGGCACGATGCCGTTGCGCCCGCCGAAGGGCGGGTTCATCCATATAAAGCCGTTCCAGTCACGCTCCAGACTGCGGTCATATAGCCAACCGTCGCATGGCGTATGCAATGGCCCTTCGAATGGGGCCGCAACGTCCAGATCAAACTTCGCGCCCAATGCATCGAAGACGTACTTCGGCGTGTACCACTCATCGGTCGCGCCGATGCTTTCCCAAGCGCTCATTTGCCGCCCCTCCGTTTCTTGTGCTTCCAGTGTCGGGTATCGGGCTGGCGCGCGGTCGTGCCGTTGACGCTTTGCCGGTCGTGCTTGACGAGGGCATCCCGCGCCGGTTTGGTCGGCGTGACCGTCACCAGTCGGTCGTCGTGGAAGACCAGCCACACCCCGCCGACGAAGGCGTGCTTGACCCTCATGTCCGCATAGGGCTGCGCGATCTCGGCCAGCACGCCCCGCCACCACTCCATGTCGATGCCGTGAACACGCTCCAGCCACCGCACCAGCGCGTGATCGGAAATCTGGACTTTTGTCATGAAAATACGTCCTCCCCGGCGGACAAAAGAGACACTTCGGTCAATCGAAAACGGTCGGCTTCGACGGCGAGATACGCTTCGATGAAGGTTTGCGCGGCGTCCGCGACGATCGCGTTACCGTAGGCGCGCAATCGTCCCACTCTGGAGGGAGCCCCATGAGCCAGCGGGAATGTGCCGGGTTCAACTGGCCGCCACTTTCCATCCCGGCAGAAGAGCCAGTCAGCATCTCGCCAGTGACCGTTAGTCGGGCCGGTGCGTTCGGCGGCAGGTCCGGATCGTCCATTAAGTTCCAGCGGATTTGATCCTCCAGATTTGTTGTCTCGCCAGTCTTGTACCGGTTACCTCCCGCATCCCCTCTTGCCCGGGTCGTTTGCCACCCCGCCAAGTTGGCCTGCCTTGGCAACTGGTCGAACCGCTCCGTCCCGTCCGCTCTCGGCTTGATATCCGCGCCGCTGTCCTTCCAGTCGCGCGTCGTCGTCGTCGTCACCCAACCGGCCAACTCCGCGTCCCGCACCAGACACGCGCAGCCGTGCTTCGTCCCGTGGATCTCCTTTTGCCCCTTCGAGCGTCCCGATACGTCGTGGGCCTGTGGGGTCGTCCAGCCTTTCTCCGAGCCACCAGAGCCGTTGTCTGATGTGGGGCGCGTCGACGCCCGCAGCGCAGAGATCAACCGCCCTGCTGGCGTAGCCCGTTCCTTCCAGGTCAGCTTGTACAAGGTCGAGCCAACCAAGGCCGTCTTTGCTTGCAACCTGCTCACCAGCGACGACAGCGGGTCGGCACTGCTGGATGAGCCAGTGGAAGGCGGGCCATAGGTGCCGCTCGTCAGCAAACCCTGCGCCTTTGCCTGCCGCGCTGAAAGGCTGGCATGGGCAACTGCCGGTCCAGATTTCGCGGGTGTCGGCCCATCCGGCTCGTCGAAGAGCGAGGGACCAGACGCCGATACCGGCGAAGAAATGGCATTGTGTGTATCCGCGAAGATCGTCTGGTCGGACATCCTCGATGCTCCTTTCGTCCACGTCGCCCGGCGCGATATGGCCGGCTGCGATCAGGTTGCGCAGCCAAGCCGCCGCATAGGGGTCGAATTCGTTGTAGTAGGCGCGGGCGTTGCTCATCCCACGGCACCTCCGAGCAGTTTCTGCTGGTCGGAGCCAAGCGGCTTGGCGCCCTTCACGGCGTCGGTGCAGAGACGGCCAAGGGCGTCCCGATAGAGCGGGCCTTCCCACGACATGAAGTCGAGACGCAGCTTCGCCTTCGTGGTCGCGCCGTCGGCCATGAGCCGAACGAAACCGCCGCCGACCTTGGCGTACAGATAGCCGTCGCGGCTGAAGAGCGGGACCTGCTGGTAGATGCCGTTGTTGACGAGAATGGCTGCTTCGCCTTCGATTTCCTTGAAAAAGCTCATGCGCGTAGTCTCCCTGGAACGTGAAGGTCGAAACCGAGTTGGGCGTCGGCGAAGCCGAAGCGATTACGCGCGTTCATCTGCGCCGTGGCCCAACGAAGGTTCGGACGGGTGTTGTCGAAACGGTTGCTGTTGATGTGGTCGCCGATGATGTGGCTCGGCGACGGAGGCAGTACGAAGCTGCGGCGCAGGATTTCCTTGTGCAGGAAGATCAATCTGCCGCCCATGGACCGTACCGCGTAGCCCGGCGATGGCGTCGCGCCGTGCGTGACGAACCAATTCCCGAGCCGCATCGCCCACTCGTGATCTTCGTCGGAGAGCAGGACCGGGATTTCGTAGTCTTTGCCCCGGCAGATCAGGATCTGGTTCATTCGAACACACTCCCGATCGGCTCGGGTGGCGCGGTGCGCATCGGCCCGGACACGCCGGGCAGAATGCCGAGAACCTTCTTCAGCGCCGTTGCGGGGTCCGGCCCCATCTCGACGCGCCAGGAATTGCCATCGGCGGATAAGCTGGCCTGGTAGCCGGTCGACACGGGAAAGACGGTGAT
>OFTY01001072.1_pt1 | contig 13838 bp, 11 predicted proteins | sample 1775061 | NCBI WGS metagenome assembly OFTY01 (sample SAMN08195773, study PRJEB24354) | sludge metagenome | isolation source: sludge from phenol fed wastewater aerobic bioreactor B | place: India: Nagpur | collected 2016-09-16 | reverse complement strand
ATCCAGGCCCAGGCGCTGGGCGTTTCCACCGACGTCTCCGGCACCGTGCAGGAGATCGACGTGCATGAGAACGAGGCGGTGAAGAAGGGCCAGGTCCTCTTCCGCCTGCGGCCGGCCTCCTTCGAAACCGCGCTTGCCGCCGCCCAGGCCCAGCTCGGCACGGTGCGCAACCAGGTGCTGACCCTGCAGGCGAGCTACAAGCAGTCGCTCGCCCAGATCGACCAGGCGCAGGCCGACATCCCTTTCTACGAGGCCGCCTTCCAGCGCCAGCAGGATCTGCTCAAGACCTCGACGGCGTCGAAGGCCACCTTCGATTCCGCCCAGCATGACTTGACCGCCGCGCGGCAGAAGGTTTCCGTCGCCAAGGCGCAGGCCCAGGCGACGCTCGCCCAGCTCGGCGGCGATGCCGATCAGCCGGTCGAGAAAAACCCCTTCTATCTGCAGGCCTTGTCGGGCGTGGACGACGCCCAGCGCAACCTCAACGATTCCATCGTCAAGGCGCCGTTCGACGGTATCGTCGCCAATGTCGACGCCCTCCAGGTCGGCAAGTACCTGCCGGCTTCGCAGCCGGCGTTCGCCCTGGTGTCGTCGACCGATCTGTGGATCGCGGCCGAGCCGAAGGAAACCGAGCTGACCTATGTCCGCCCGGGCCAGACGGCGACGATCAGCGTCGACACCTATCCGGGCGTCGTCTGGCACGGCACCGTCGCCAGCATCAGCCCCGCCTCGTCGTCGAGCTTCTCGCTGCTGCCGGCGCAGAACACCACCGGTAACTGGGTCAAGGTCGTGCAGCGCATTCCGATGCGCGTGACGGTCGACGATCCGCAAGGCAAGCCGCCGCTGCGTGGCGGCATGAGCGTCGTCGTCGACGTCGATACCGGCCATGCGCGCGGGTTGCCCGATTTCGTCACCAACCTCGTCAAGCGGTTCGAGCAGAAGTCATGACCAGCGCGTCCGCGGCGGGTGGCACGTCGGTGGTCGCCAATCGCGGCGCCATCACGGCTTGCGTCATCCTGGCCGTCATCATGCAGGCGCTGGACACCACCATCGCCAACGTGGCGCTTCCCTATATCCAGGGCAGCGTGTCGGCGAGCGCCGACCAGATCAACTGGGTGCTCACCTCCTACATCGTCGCCGCGGCCGTCATGACGCCGCCGTCCGGCTACCTCGCCAATCGCTTCGGCCGCAAGCGCATCCTGCTGGTCGCCATCACCGGCTTCGTCGTCGCCTCCGTGCTGTGCGGTTTTGCCCAGTCGCTGCCGCAGATCGTCGGCTTCCGCCTGATGCAGGGCCTGTTCGGCGCGGCGCTGGTGCCGTTGTCGCAGAGCATCCTGCTCGATATCTACACCGTCGAGGAGCGCGGCTCGGCCATGGCGCTGTTCGGCGTCTCGGTGATGGTGGGGCCGGTGCTCGGTCCCGTCATCGGCGGCTGGCTCACCGAGAATGTGAGCTGGCGCTGGGTGTTCTACATCAACGTGCCGATCGGCGCGCTGGCCTTCGCGGGCGTCTCCATGTTCGTGCAGGAAACCAAGGTGGACATGATGGCGCGGCTGGACTGGCTGGGCTTCGGCATGCTCAGCATCGCCATCGCCTCGCTGCAGATGTTCCTCGACCGTGGCGAGCAGCTCAACTGGTTCTCCTCGTCGGAGATCATCGTCGAGGCGCTGATCTGCGCGTCGGCCTTCTACATCTTCATCGTCCACACCTTCACGGCCAAGGGCACCTTCGTCAATCCGAGGCTGTTCCTGGACAGGAACTTCGCCGTCGGCATGGTGTTCATCTTCATCATCGGCATCACCTACCTTGCCTCTCTGGCTCTGATGACCCCCTACCTGCAGACGCTGATGGGCTATCCCGTCGTCACCGCCGGCATCGTCATGGGCCCGCGCGGGCTGGGCACGATGGCCTGCATGTTCCTGGTCGGCCGGCTCGTCGGCAAGGTCGACACGCGCTGGCTGCTGCTTGCCGGCCTGTTGATCACCGCCTGGGCGATGTACGACATGACCGGCTGGACGCCCGACGTCTCGCAATGGACGATCATCAGCACCGGCTTCATCCAGGGCGCCGGGCTGGGCTTCCTGTTCGTGCCGCTGACCACCATCACCTTCGCCACGCTGCCACCGCAGATGCGCTCCGAGGGCACCGGCCTCTACAATCTGTCGCGCAACATCGGCTCCAGCGTCGGCATCTCCGTCGTCACCGCGCTGCTGACGCAGAACATCCAGATCAACCACGCCAACATCGCCACCTATGTGACGCCGTATAACCAGGCGCTCTCCAATCCGGCGATCGCCCAGGCGATGAGCCCCTATACGCTCGCCGGCCGCGCCGCGCTGGACGGGGTGGTGACGCTGCAGGCGACGATCATCAGCTACATGAACGACTTCAAGCTGATGATGGTCCTGTCGCTCGCCGCGATCCCGCTGGTATTGCTGCTGCGCAAGCCGTCGACGCCGGCCAAGGTCGATCACAGCGCCGTCATGGAGTGAGGCGCGCGGGCGCATTGCTTTCGCGCCCCAGGCAGCAAAAAAACCGGGCCCCGTGAAAACTGGTTTCACGAGGCCCGATCGTGCCGAGACGGCTCCCCAAGAAACGCGGCGCCTTCGCCAGGCCGGCGGGCCCGGAAGCCAGCGGGCCAGCCCTTTGCCGGGGGCTACTTCGGCAACAGCACCTTGTTCACGACATGGATGACGCCGTTCGACTGGTTGACGTCGGCGATGGTCACCCTGGCCTCGCCACCGGACTCGTCCACGATGTAGAGCTTGCCCTGCTTGTCCTCGGCGGTGAGCGTGTCGCCCGAGACGGTCTTCATCTCGTATTTGCCGCCCATCGCACTGGCCTTCTTCATCAGCTCCGCGCCAGACAGCTTGCCGGCGACGACGTGCGCGGTGAGGATCTTGGTGAGCTTGTCCTTGTTTTCCGGCTTCAGCAACGTGTCGACCGTGCCCTTGGGCAGCGCTGCGAAGGCCTCGTTGGTCGGCGCGAACACCGTGAACGGTCCCGGCCCCTGCAGCGTGTCGACAAGTCCAGCGGCCTTGACGGCGGCAACGAGCGTCGTGTGGTCCTTCGAATGAATGGCGTTCTGGATGATGTTCTTGGTGGCGTACATCGCCGCGCCGCCGACCATCGGGTCCTTGGCATAGGCCGGGGCAAGCGCGACGGACGACGCAAGAAGCGCCGAAGCCACCACTGTCCTGATTGAAGGCAAACGCATGTCTTCTCCTCCGTGTGAGGGCTGATCGGTATTGATCGCCTTTTGGAAATGCACACGCAGTCACGCCCGCCGGCGGCCGTCAGTTTCGGCGTTCACGGAAACGTGAAGATGACGATGGTCAAACAAAAAACCCGGGAATGTCCCGGGCTTTCGAGCTTTGTCCATCTGGCGCCGGCTATTCCGCCGGCGATGGTTTCTTTTTGAACAGCGATATCAGATTGTCCCACAATTCGATCTTGGCGCCTTGGCGCTTCATGATCACGCCCTGCTGCACGATCGACAGCGTGTTGTTCCAGGCCCAGTAGATGACCAGGCCAGCCGGGAAGCTACCCATCATGAAGGTGAAGATGATGGGCATCCAGTTGAAGATCATCGCCTGCGTCGGATCCGGCGGCGCCGGGTTCATGCGCATCTGCAGGAACATGGTGATGCCCATCACCACCGCCCAGACACCCATATGCGGCAGGAATGCCGGCGGGGCGAACGGCAGCAGGCCGAACAGGTTGAAGATCGACGTCGGGTCCGGCGCGGCCAGGTCCTGGATCCAGCCGAAGAATGGCGCGTGCCGCATCTCGATGGTGATGTAGAGCACCTTGTAGAGCGAGAAGAAGACGGGGATCTGCAGCGCCACCGGCCAGCAGCCGGCCAGCGGATTGATCTTCTCCGTCTTGTACAGCTCCATCATCGCCTGCTGCTGCTTCATCTTGTCGTCCGCGTATTTCTCGCGGATCTCCAGCATCTTCGGCTGCACCTTCTTCATCTTTGCCATCGAGGCGTAGGACTTGTTGGCGAGCGGGAAGAAGATGGCCTTGACGACGACGGTGGTGGCGAGGATGGCCAGGCCGAAATTGCCGAGGAACTTGTACAGCGTGTCGATCAGCCAGAACATCGGCTTGGTGATGAAGCGGAACCAGCCCCAGTCGATCAGGCGGTCGAACAGGAAGATGTTACGGTTCTCGGCGTAGGCGTTGATGATGCGCACTTCCTTGGCGCCGGCGAAAAGCTGGCTCTCGACCGTCGCCGACTTTCCGGCATCGACAGTGATCGCGTTGGACATGAAATCCGACTGATAGCTCGGACGTCCATTGTCGGAGAAGGAGAAGGTCGGCTGGAAAGGCAGGTTCTTGGCCGGAATCAGTGTGACGGCCCAATATTTGTCGGTGATGCCGAGCCAGCCTTCGGTGGAGATGGCGGGCTTGTACTGCTTGCTCTTCTCCATGTCGGCGTATTTGTGCTCCATCAGCCCGTTTTCCGGGGTGGCGCCGATGAGGCCTTCGTGCAGCACGTAGGTGCTGGCGATCGCCGGCTTGTCGAAGCGGGTCACGCGGCCGTAATTGAAGAGCGAAACGGGCTTCTGGCCCGGGTTCTCGACGGTGTCGACGATGTCGAACATGTAGTCGTCGTCGATCTTGAAGCTGCGCTTGAAGATCAGCCCTTTTTCGTTGGTAAAGGTCAGCGTCACCGGCGTCGACGGCGTCAGCGTCGCGTTGCCGTCCACTTTCCAGACGGTGGCGCCGTCGGGAACCGCGCCGGTGTCGGTGTTGCCGATATAGCCGAGTTCGGCGAAGTAGCCCGTCGACAGCTCCGCCGGGTTGAGCAGTTGGATCTTCGGCGAGTTCTTGTCGACCGTTTCGGTATAGTGCTTGAGCTTCAGGTCATCGAGCCTGGCGCCGGTCAGGTTGATCGAGCCCTCCAGGCTCGGCGTGTCGATCTTGACGCGATTGGTCTTGGCCAGCGCCTGTTCGCGGCTGGCTGCCGTGACGGCGGTGTTGCCGGCCGTGCCCGGAACGGCGCCCTGGGGCTGCGGTGTTCCCACGGTGCCCGGATTGGCGCCTTCAGCCGCCTTCTTCTGCTCGGCGGCGCGCTGCTCCTCGATGCGGGCCGCCTCGCGCTGTGCCTCGCTGCGCGGCAGCACGTAGAAATACTGCCAGAGCGCCAGGATCATCACCGACAACGCGATGGTGATGAAGAAATTGCGGTTGTTTTCCATCGCTAGCCCTTGGCCTATCGTGTTCCGCGCAGCCTGCGCGACAACTCGGCCTTCAACTGGCCGAACGGAATGGCAAGCACGTCTTCGCGCCCGACGATGACATAGTCATTGCCAGGCGCCATGTCATCGGCGGCATGCGTGCGGACGGCTTCCCTCAGCCGCCGCCGGACGCGGTTGCGCACCACGGCGTTGCCCACCTTCTTGGTGACAGTATAGCCGACGCGTGGCGCATCGATGTCGCCACGGTCGAGAACCTCGACGAGAAACAGCCGCCCGCGGCGTTTTTCACCGCCGCGCACAGCCAGGAAGTCCGCGCGTTTCAGAAGCCGCTTGGGAGCTGTTCCCGCTGGCTTGCCGGATGCGGGCAACGATCTCGTCTTCCGGTTAGGCGCTGAGCCGCTTGCGGCCGCGGTTGCGGCGGGCGGCGACGACGCCACGACCACCCTTGGTGGCCATACGGGCACGGAAACCGTGCCGGCGCTTGCGGACGAGTTTGGACGGTTGGTAGGTACGCTTCATTTGTTTAAATACCGCGGGGTGCGGCCCTTCTTGATTCTGTCACTTTGTAACAGGAGCTTCGCCGGGCTGTTTTGGCGCGACCGAAACCGCGCCGGGATGCATGGCCCGAACGTGAGCGGGCTTATAGAAAGAAGGGTTTTGGAAGTCAATCGGCCCCGTTTCACGAGTTACGGAGCCGCCTTTGCTATACTAAGGCATATCAGGCGAACGGCGAAATTGGCAAAAAGCCCGCAATCGCATAAGTTCAGACTCATCAAGCGATTGTGAAGACGGGCATGAGCGAAGCCTCACCAGCGAATGAAGGCACGGGCACGGCCAAGGCTGCCGGCAGGCGGGTGCCCTTGTCGCGCGGCCTGTCGACCAAGCTGCTGCTGCTCACCATCGTCTTCGTGCTCCTGGCCGAAGTGCTCATCTTCCTGCCCTGGATCGCAAGCTACCGGCTGAGCTGGCTGAAGGAACGGCTCAACACCGCAGCCGCCGTGTCGATCGTGCTGGTGCAGGGCGAGCCGGCCTCGCTCTCGCGCGCCGCCCAGAACGACGTGCTGATGGCGATCGGCGCCAAGGCGATCGCCGTGCGCGACGGTGGCGTCTCGCGCCTGCTGGTCGTCGCAGACATGCCGCCCAACGTCGACGAGCACATCGACATCGCCAACACCGGCATGCTCGAGGGGATGACGGGCGCGCTCGACACGCTGTTCTTCGGCGGCGACCGCATGCTGCGTGTCTTCGGGCCGGTCGGCGAGAGCGACAAGGAGTTCGAGCTGATCATGCCGGACTACCGTCTGCGCGAGGCCATGCTCATCTACTCGCGCAACGTCGCCTTCGTCTCCCTGTTGAGCTCCGTGTTCACCGCCATGCTGGTCTATGCCGCGATCGACCTCATCATGATCGGGCCGATCCGCGCTATGACCCGCTCGATGCTGTCTTTCTCCGAGGCGCCGGACGAGCCGGCGCGCGTCATCCACCCGGCCGCGCGCTCCGATGAGATCGGCGTCGCCGAGCGCGAGCTTTCCCTGATGCAGCAACGGCTGCAGAAGATGCTGGCCGAGCAGAAGCATCTGGCCGATCTCGGCCTCGCCGTATCGAAGATCAACCACGACATGCGCAACATCCTGGCTTCCGCGCAACTGATGTCCGACAGGCTACGGCAGGTGAAGGACCCGACCGTGCAGTCCTTCGCGCCCAAGCTGCTGCGCGCGCTCGACCGAGCCGTGGCTTATTCCGAAGGCGTGCTCTCCTATGGCCGCGCCCAGGAAGCGCCGCCGTCCCGCCGCCGCCTGCGTCTCTACCAATTGGTCGAGGACGTGCATGGCCTGCTCGACATCGAGGAAGGCATCGAATTCGTCAACGCCGTCGAAAGCGCCTTCGAGGTCGACGCCGATTCCGACCAGCTCTTCCGCGTGCTCACCAATCTGTGCCGCAACGCCGTGCAGGCGATGGCCGCCGACACGGAAAGCGCCCTGGTGCGCCGCCTGGCGGTTTCGGCCGAAAGGCAGGGCAGTGTCAGCCGCATTGTCGTCACCGACACCGGCCCCGGCCTGCCGCCCAAGGCGCGCGAGAACCTCTTCGCGGCCTTCCGTGGCTCCGCCCGCAGCGGCGGCACCGGTCTTGGCCTGGCGATCGCCCACGAACTGGTGCGCGCTCATGGCGGCACGGTGGAGCTCGTCGAATCGATCGGCGGGCGCACCACCTTCGCGGTCACCATCCCCGACCAGCCGGTCAGGCTGGACCAGGCCCGAGGCAGCCTGCGCCGCCCCGCGTGAGACACCGATTGCCCGGCCGGCAAAATCGCCTCTTGTCACATGACTGACAAAACTTTTGCTGGATCGGCTTGCTTTTCCAAAATTCAGTCGTTAGGGAACTGCTCACATTCGCGGCCGGCCACTTCGACCGGATCGCGGGTCATGCAAAACATGACCACTGCGCGCCCGTAGCTCAGCTGGATAGAGCACCAGACTACGAATCTGGGGGTCAGGAGTTCGAATCTCTTCGGGTGCGCCACTTCGGTTTAAAACCGAGAACTCCGCCAGCGGCGGCGTAACTCCCACCATCGCTAGACGCCAAGGCTCGTAGAAGCTCCGTTCGCGAGCCGATGATGCGCGCCTCGGTCTTGCTGATGACCTCCACTCGCTGGGTCAGAGCGCGCAGGTGATCCCGACGATAGCCGCTGGTGCGATCCCGCAGCTTTCGCCGGGCGGCGGTGGCGAACCGCGCCAAGGCGTCCGGTGTGATCGTGGGCGCCAACCGCTCCACTGAGGCGCTGATGCGCTCGGCGTCTGCCCTGGCCTGATCGCGGATGCCGGAAAGTTCAGTGACGCGATCCTTCAGCGAAGCGTCGTCCGGCGCCAGCAGGCCGTTCTCGATGGCTTCATAGAGCCGATTGAGCTTGGCCTCGGCTTCCGTCGCGCGCTTGCGCATCTCCGCAATGTGGCTGCGCCTCTGGTCGGCCCATTCCTCGCGGCGATCCAGAAGCTGTTCCATTAACGCGGCGAGACGCGCCGGATCGAGCAGCCGGGTTTCCAGATGGTCGATGATCGCGTCATCCAGCTTGTGCATGGGCACAGCCAACCCAGTGCAGCCAGCCTCGCCCATCCGCGCTTTGGTCGAACAGGCGTAGTAGCGATACTGGCCGCCCGCCTGGCCCTTCCCTGTCCTCAAGGTCATCGCGCCGCCGCAGAATCCGCAGAAGCAGATGCCCGTCAGCAGGTTCGGGCCGGTCGAAACACGCGGCGGCGTCCACTTGGGATTCCGCGACGCCAGGCGCGCACGGACAGCCTCATGGTCCGCCTTCGAGACGATAGGCGGCACCGCCATCACGGCGTGCTCGGATTCTGGCTTCGGCGTCCTGGTCCTGTGGTCGCGGGTGTTGAACCGGTGTTCGCCCATGTAGGTCGAGCGCGTCAGAATCTGATGGACCGCGCTGATGCCCCAGCGTCCGCCATCGCGGGTCCGGATGTTCTGCTCGTTGAGCCGCGTCGCGATGGTCTTCAATCCCATCGGGCCCTGCGCGCCATCGCCCGTCAGCGCCCAGCGATAAATGGTCCGCACCGTCTCGGCCTGAAGAGGGTCGATCTCCAGCGTCTTCTTGATCTTGGCCCCACGCTGCTCCGCCGCGACGATGCGGTAGCCGATGGGCGGCCGTGCGCCGTTCCAGAAGCCCTGGCGGGCGTTCTCCTTCATGGCCCTGAGGGTGTGCTTGGCGTTCTCGCGGGACTGATACTCGTCGAAGAGCGTCATGATCTGGCGCATCATCACGCTCATGGGGTCGTCGCCCAGTTCCTGGGTGATCGAGACCAGCCGCACCCCGTTCTTCGCCAGCTTCCGGACGTAGAACTCGAACTGGAACTGGTCGCGGAAGAACCGCGAGAAGCTGTGCACCACGATCACGTCGAAGGCGGGCGGCTTGGTCAGCGCCGCCTCGATCATCAACTGGAAGGACGGGCGCCGGTCGTCGGTGGCGGTGTTGCCCGGCTCGACATACTCCGCCGTCGCTTCCCATCCCTTGCTCTCGCAATAGGTCTCAAGCTGGCGACGTTGGTCGGGGATCGACAGATCGTTGACGGCCTGACGGCCGGTCGAGACCCGCAGATAGAGGGCAGCCCGGGTCTGAACGCCTGCTGTGGTGGCCATAGGTTTCCGGGTCATGTCCCGCTCCTCTCAGAGGCGCGGGCCCAGAATCTCGTCGAGCACCTCGCCAAGCCACGCCTCCACCGCCAGAAGCTCGGCCGGGGTGATCGGGAGATCATCGGGCCAGGTGTCGGTGACGTGGAAGGCCGACTGTACGCCAACTCGCCGCACTGGCGGAGTCCGGCGCCGACGCGCCTCCGGCTCTGGTGACGGCTGGACGTACATGCCCGCCAAGCTGATCGCTCTAAAGCTGCGCGCATACTCGTAACCCTCCCCTCGCAAGTCTCCGGCCGCCGCTTTCTCGCAAAGCGGATCGATCCATCGATCCATGCCAGGCCCCCAGCGGCGACGGCCGACCGGGTCAACGCCTGCGGCGTCCGCCGCAGCCCGCAGGGCGCGAAGCGGGGTTGAAGCGGGCGGACGGCGCTGCTCCCCACCACGCAATGAGGGTCAATACGGCCAAGCCTGTCAGACAATGCCGGCGCAAAGCCTATCCTGCCCTAGACCCTCATTGCCGTTCAGAAGGCTCGCAACCGCCCGCTTCATCGACGGCCCAGCCCAAGCGAACGAGCGCCTCAGTCAGGCGCGCTTCGACCGCGCGCTGGTCGATGCCCAGATGCTCGGCGATCTGCTCCAGAGGAATTGCTGCGAAGCGATGGAGAACGAAGACGTCGCGACAGTCGCGTGGCAGTCGGCGGATCGCCCGGACGAGAACCCGGCGCTGGCGTTCTTCAGCTGATCGACGAGGACGCCGTCGGAGCGGCGAGGGCCAGCGCCTCATGGGTTCGCCTCACATTCCACCCCGATGGCGGCCTCCACTGCGCTGAGGAGGTCGCAGATGGCTTGATCGATAGCGTCGGGCGACAGTGGCAGTTCCGGATTGCTCATACCGGAGCGCAGGGCGCCGGAGGCGTAGAGCGGTCCGAGCACGTCGGCCAGTTCGGCGATGCCGTCCGGGATGTCCTGAAACCCCAGCATCCGGACGCACCGCAGCGCCTTGGTCAGATCGTGACGCAGGTAGGCGCGGTTCCAATCATCGGAGAGCCCGCGATGGAGCAGGTAGGCTTTGAGGCCGAGTTCGATGGCGATGGCTGAGTGGTAGGCTGATCGGATGCCGACACGGTCATCATCGGTCCAGGCCATCGCATGGAAAGCGCGCGCGTTATGGGCGAAGGCGACAGTCAGGCGATGGTCCGGAGCGCATCGCCTCCGCTTCCGCAGTCGGAACGACATGTGCTGGTGAGCAGGCACGCGCGACTCCTCCGAGGCGACGAAGCGGCACCAGTCAGACTGTGTCCACTGGCGTTTCGGCACAAGGTGCGCGAAGATGATCACACCGACCCGACAAAGTCAACACGGTGTCCTCACATGGGACCACCTTGTGCCCACCATTACGCCTCTGCAGGTCAAGCTGGCCAGAACCGCCGTTGGGTTGGGAGTGAGAGAACTCGCCGAGGCGGCGGACGTCGCCCCCTCCACGATCCAACGTTTTGAATCCGGGCGAGGGGACATGCAGTCCCGCACATTGGACAAGGTGCAGAGGTGCCTTGAAGCCTCGGGGGTGATCTTCATTCCGGCTGATTCAACTGGCGGGCCTGGCGTCCGACTGAAAGCCTGACTCCAAAATCCGCCCAAGCCGAGCCCTTCAACATGTAGCGAATCGCGCTACAGACAGCTTGATTTATGTAGCGTAATGCGCTACAAGCTGCGCATGGAAGGCTACCGTCGTGATCCTCAGCTGGAAGGGCAAACAGGCCAGGGAGGTCTTTGAGGGCAACTGCCCCAAAGGTTTTCCGGCTGACCTCTTCAAGCGGGTGCGGCGCAGTCTTTTCCAGCTGGATGCGGCGACGCGGCTCGATGACCTCAAACATCCGCCGGGGAACCGCCTGCACCGCCTGCATGAGGACCGGGCGGGGCAGTGGTCGATCAGTGTGAACGACCAGTTCCGCATCTGCTTCCGATGGACCGATCAGGGACCGGAGGATGTGGAGTTTGTAGATTACCACTGAGCGGGGGCTTGGTGGAGTGGAGCGGTCCGGATCGGACCAGGAAGAGAGAAGTTCGCCGATGGGGATGCATGACTTCGCCAACTTCGCGACGCCAGCGCCGCACCCTGGCGAACACCTGCGGGAAGACTACCTGCCCGCCTACGGTCTCAGCGCCGGCGCCCTCGCCAAGGCCATGGGCCTGAAGGACCGCGCCCGTATCGAGCGTTTGGTGCGCGAAAAGCAGTCGGTCACGGCCGACACGGCGCTCCGCCTGGCCAAGGTGTTCGGCACGTCGCCCCAGTACTGGATCAGCCTCCAGACCACGCACGACCTGTCCAAGGCTGCGATCGAAGGGCGCGGGGAACTGGAGAGGATCGAGCCGTTGCACGCCCCAGCTTAAGGCACCAGCCTCTCTGACCCGTCCGCCTCGCGCCATGAGCGGTCACGCGCACCGCGCCGCAAAGGCGACACTGCGCACTGATTCGGCGGTGCCGCCGATTCTCCCTATAACTCACCCGGAACAAGCCGCGTCGCAAAGCCGCCTTTCGATGACGCGTGGTGGAGAGGACGCCAGTGAGTGTACCGCTGATCATCGTGCCCGACTGCAATGTGCTGATCCACGGCCGATCGCTGCACGATCTTCCGTGGAAAGACTTCGGCGTCGAGAACATCGAAGTCCGCCTTGTCGGCCAAGTGGTGACTGAACTCGACGCCCTGAAGAACCGCACCGGTCGGCCGAGCCGCATCGCCAGGGATTTGAGCACCCAACTGCGCGCCCTATTGGGCGTCACCAACCGCAGCGATGTCATCCGCGAGACAGGCCCACGGGTGACGCGAGTGCTCTGGCTCGGCAGGCAGGAAGCAAAGTCGCCTGTACGCGAGGGACTGGACCTCACGCATGGCGACCAGGCGATCATCAATCAGGTCCTTGCGATGGTTGACGGCGGCCAACACGCCCTTCTGCTCACGGACGACGTCTTCGCGGCCGCGCTCGCCGGGGAGTTCGGCGCACCGTTCAAGCTGCTTCCCGAAGACTGGCGGCGCCCCGCCGAACAGGACGAGGCGCAAAAGGAGATCGCGCGCCTAAAATCGGAGAACGGCCGCCTCATGGCCGCCGAGCCTAAGTTCAACGGATGGTTCACCGATGATGAAGGCACCCGGATAGACCGTGTCGAGGTGACGCTGGAGTCTTTCGAAGCGCTTTCTGCGGACGTGGTGGCCGACGTGATGGTCCGGGTCGAGCGCGCGGCCCCGATGGCGAACCTGACCCGGCCCGTCGAGACAAGCGAGCAGAATCCGTTCGACCTCGCTGGACTCGCCCGGCTCTATGATCGGCACCCGGGTGCGCTCACGGCCCACCAGATCGATACTTACGAGCAGGATTACGCGAAGTGGCTCAAGGATGTTCGTAGTCAGCTTGAGCGTCTCCACCTGATCCGAGCGCAGCGCCGGAAATGGCCGAGCCTCAGTTTCGTTGCCGAGAATGACGGAGTGCGGCCAGCGCAACAGACGCTCGTCGAGTTCGACGTGAAGGGCGACTTCTACATTACGAAGCCGGTGCGATTGGACGAGAAGGAACGGGAGGGCGACGACGCAAAGCGCCGTTTGGCACGCCACCTCGCGCTTCCGCCTCGCATACCCACGCCAACTCGCTGGGATCGCGTCCTATCGGCCGCACGGGGCGCGTCCCACATCAGGGACGTGCCGACCTTCGTTCCGCCGCTCGGCTTGCCGAAGGCGCGCGAGACTGACGCTTTTTATTGGAGAAACGGCCATAGGGGACCGACCACGGCCATGGAGCTTGAATGCGAAAGCTGGCGTCACAAGCGTGAACCGGAAGCCTTCGCCTTTGTTCTTGGGGGCCAAGACGGACAGCCCCTTCGGGGCGTTGTCACGGCTACGGTCAGCGCCGGCAATGTCACTACGCCCTTTGTCCTCCGGCTTCCGGTGCACGTGACCTTCGAAGCCCGCTCCCTCGATAGCGACGCTGAGGCAATGGTGACGGAATTCGAGCGTGCGATGGAGCGGATAGCGCGCACTCCAACCGCCGGACCAAACTGAGCGACCGCAGGAATGGGTGCTTTCGCCGATGCGGGTTGCAGCCCAGACCCACTCCGCGTCAGAGCCCCTCGCTCCAGGGGATGTGACCGGAGACGAATGCGCAGGCCTCAGCCCCTAAATGCTCACGTGAAATACCGGAGGAACTGTCGGCTCCTTTCAGCAGCAAGGGCCTCAATGCGCCATGAGCGGACTTTGGCCTGCCTCCAGGATTTGGACCTTCAAACTCGGCCGCGTAATTCATCCAGCAGGGTCGATATGCGGTAGGCTCAGCCCGCCCCAAAGGTAGTAAGACTACTAAGTGTCGGCCTTAGCAGAGCCCTTGGGCCGAGGCTGCAACTCGGCGTCCAGGCGGTTCCACGCAGGAACTTTCCGCAAGATTGCGAGCCAATAGCGCTTCTCCGTGCGGGTGTTTCCCCATCGGAGATGTCCGCGCGTCCTA
>OFTY01001070.1_pt1 | contig 13846 bp, 5 predicted proteins | sample 1775061 | NCBI WGS metagenome assembly OFTY01 (sample SAMN08195773, study PRJEB24354) | sludge metagenome | isolation source: sludge from phenol fed wastewater aerobic bioreactor B | place: India: Nagpur | collected 2016-09-16 | reverse complement strand
TACACCAACCGGCCATCCAGTTCTGTGATTTTCACGATGGCATTATTTACCAATCCACGGATACCGATCGTACCTGAGTAACCCGGAGGTACAGGATTGGGGAATACCAGCACGTTCTCATTCCTTGCCGCACCTTCAGTAGCAGTGCTGCGAAAAGAACATATTCCTTTTGCAGTAGCAAAAAACACTTCACCGGTTTGCCCGTTGATGGTTATTTTCTTAACGATATTGCTCAGGAGGGGGCTATTGGTCTCTGTAAACTGGTAGATCACTTCTTCTCCTGTTGCACTGATCAGCCAAACCCCGTTGTCTGTTGCCACCCATTTACGGTTCGCACCATCTACAGCAATGCTGCGCACCTGCTGGCCATTGAAAAGATAGCCGGCAAAATTGCCTTGCTTCACCACCGGCCAAACAGCTTCACAACCCTGGCCGGTAAAAACCTGCCCCGGACATTGGATCACACCAATACCATTAGCAGTACCCACCCAGATAAAACCGTCCTTATCTTTTGCGATACACAACACATCCGCAGCAGGGAGATTACCATTTCCTGCTCCGGTCCCGAATTTTTTCCAGTGATCGTCCCCTGTATTTTCAACGGAGCCACCCGGATCATAACAAAGCAATCCGCCTGATTTGGCAGCCACGATCCATTTATAATTATCGTCGTCTGATATGATCTGCGTCAATGCATTTTCGGGCAAGAGGAACGGAATGGAAAATCTGAGCCAACTGCCATCCTGTTTTTTTGCAAGCAAAGGTTGCGGTGCGCCATAATTAGATAACCATAACAGCTTATCCTGATCAAATGTTAGTCCTGATACGCGATAGCTCCCGGGATCGCCTATGGCTGGAGACAGCACTCCTGCTTTGGTAATGGAAAATGAGAGAGGTTGTGTGATATGTAAAAGACCTCCTCCAAAAGATCCTGCCCATATTGATTCATCTTTGGGATCTATTGCAATAGTGATATAATCCAGTAATGTGTCGATCTGTGTATAACGGTAGCGGTTGATATTTGTCCATTCTCCTTCTTTTAAAATATAAATACCATTACCATTATATTGATAATTCCAGGCTTCATTCACTTCACCGGCCGTAGCATAAAAAGTGTTGTTATAAACTGTCATTTCACCGCTGGCTGTTGCTTCGGGAGAGTTGGGTTTGTATTGCTCATAAGAGGAAGCTGTGAAATGTGTCAGTCCTCCAAATTGGTCGGCAAGCCAGGGATCATTTTGCAATAGTATAGCCCTGCGGGGTGATGATAGGGGTTCTACCTGTGTGACCGCACGTTCCATAACTCCACTGCTGCTGAGAATAGCGACCCGGCTTTCGCCGTTTGCTTTCAGTTGGCATAGCAATACCTTATTTTCAGCTACTGTTGCGCTGATGATAGGCCATTCATCCTGGTACCATACTGTCCAGTTATTGCCATTCCATATCCATAATTTGCTTTCAGCTTCAGCAATAAGATTGTTTTGAACAGTCAGCACATTCCTGCAATCACCGGCCGGGAGGCCATTATTTCCACTCAGCATTTCCCACTGGTTGTGATCAGCCAGGTTGGCCGCATTGCGGGATGCCCGTTTCAACCCCTGCTCTGTGGCCGCATAGAACGTGGTGGCATCGCTGGTAAAGCCGTTCACTTTTACCTGTTGGCCGCCATTCCCGATAAACCAGGAATCTTTTACTTCATATCGTTCACCATCGATCACCACCACACCAAGGCCAGTAGACAGGTAATAATTTTTTTCCAGCGGGTAAATGCTATAGATGGTTTTATCGCCAATGATATTGTCGCGCTTGATATCGGGAAGGTTGATGATATCATTCCGGTAAAGGATATCAATATTGCTGTTACTGTAGGCTATAAAAAGTTTTTCCTGCGTATTATCATAACAGATGGCGCTGATGCCGGTTTCACTAAGCCCGGTAACACGGCTCAGTCTTTCCACACTGTTGTCTGCCAGTGTAACCGAAAACAGGCTATAAGGCGTGGCGGCAAATACTTTTCCATTACCGGCAGCCACATCGATGGTGCTGTTATAGGGGAGATACTCTTTCCATAGCCCGATAGGGGCAGTCAATTGCTGCGCAGGCAGGCAGGCGGAGAAGCAACTGAATAATATTATAAAAAGAGATCTCACCTGCCAAAATTATCGCAAACCGCTGATAAGCAATCAAACCTGTCTGGTTGGCCTTTTTTCTGTTTCTTTGCATGCTCATTCTGAACAGACATATATATGTGGCGGAAACTCGGACAATTTATCCTGACCTATCGTTGGCCTCTTTTGCTGGTGCTTACTGCAACCACAGCCTTAATGGCCTATTATGCTTCTAAAGTGCAATTGAGTTACGATTTTACCAGGGCTATCCCGGCAGACCACCCTGCCAATAAAACTTACCAGGCATTCAAGGAAAAATACGGGCAGGACGGCAACCTGATGGTGATCGGCATTCAAACCGATAAGCTGTTTAAAGAAAAGCTGTTTAATGACTATGCCCAACTCCAGCGCCAGTTAAAAAAAGCCACCGGTGTTACAGATGTGATTTCCGTTCCTTCTGCCATCAACCTGGTGAAGGATTCGGCAACAGAAAAGCTGAATGCCGTACCGATCTTCCCCGAAAAAACATTTACACAGACTGAACTCGACAGCAGCGCTGCCATTTTCCTGAGTCTTCCTTTTTACCAGGGGCTTTTATATAATCCCCAAACGCATGCCTGGATGATGGGAGTAAGCGTGGATAAAACACTGATCAATTCCCCCAAAAGAAATATTGTTGTATCCGGCATCACCCAACTGGTAGATTCCTTCAGCAAAAAGACCGGGCAGCAGGTTTACCTTAGCGGCTTACCGCTGATCCGTGCTGAAATGTCAACCCGCATTTCCTCTGAAATGCAACTGTTCCTACTGGCATCGGTTATTTTATCTGCCCTTATTCTTTTAGTATTCTTCCGTTCTGTAAGTTCCATGCTGCTTTCATTGGCAGTCGTGATCATTGGTGTGATATGGAGTGTGGGCACCATGCATTTGTGTGGTTACAAGATCACTCTGCTGACAGCATTGATCCCACCGCTGCTGGTAGTGATCGGTATTCCCAATTGCATTTATTTTCTTAATAAATATCATACAGCTTATAATGACACTAAAGACCGTAATGAGGCCCTGGTGACCATGGTAGGACGGATGGGTATCGTTACCCTGTTTTGCAATCTTGCCGCTGGTATCGGGTTTGCAGTATTTGCTTTAACAAAAAGCGAGATACTGCAGGAGTTTGGTGTAGTGGCGGGAATCAATATCATGGCGCTGTTCATTATCTCCCTTATTCTTATTCCAACTGTGCTTAGCCTGCTGCCTGTGCCCAAAGCCCGGCATATGCGTTACCTGGAAAATGCGAGGCTTAACCGCTGGCTCGACAGGCTGGAAGTATGGTCATTAAATCATCGCAAGCTTATTTATACTGTTACAGTAGCAATTGTAGCTGTATCCGTGATCGGGATCTTTAAATTAAAGAGCGTTGGATACATCGTTGATGACCTGCCTAAAACCGATAAGATCTATACCGATCTTAAGTTTTTTGAAAACAACTTCAAAGGTGTGATGCCGTTGGAAATACTGGTTGATACTAAAAAGAAATATGGAGTGACGCGCAACCTCGGCAATCTTTTAAAAATGGATTCCCTGTCTTCCTATATCACTTCAATGCCGGCGCTTGCAAGACCGCTCAGCATTACAGAAGGCTTGAAATTTGCCAAGCAGGCTTTCTTCGAAGGCGACAGCAGCAACTATTCCATGCCTTCTGAATTTGATCTGCCTGCACTGGCCCAGTACCTGAGCTTTAAGAAAGACAGTAATGCCGGTGTGGCGTCCAATTCCTTTTCCAAACTGGTATCTACATTTATGGACAGTGCAAGACAGGAAGCACGCATCAGCATCAACATGGCAGATGTGGGCAGTGCGCGTTTGCCGCATATCCTGGACAGTATCCAGCAGCGAGTGGATGCACTATTCCCCAAAGACAAATATGAGGTGAAGCTGACAGGTACCAGTATCACCTTTTTGGAAGGAAGTGCTTTTATCATCAATGGACTGAAAGAAAGTATTGCCTGGGCCTTTTTACTGATCGCCCTTTGCATGTTGTACCTGTTCAGGTCTGCCAGGATATTATTGTGTTCGCTTATTCCCAATGTTATTCCGCTGGTGATCACCGCGGGCGTAATGGGTTGGGTGGGTGTTCCCCTGAAACCCTCTACCGTGCTTGTATTCAGCGTGGCCCTGGGTATTGCAATAGATATTACGATCCGGTTCCTGGTCAATTACAAACAGGAATTGCCGCACCAGGGATTTGACCGCAAGAAAACAGTGATTGAGACGATACACAGCACCGGCATCAGTATCATTTATACATCAATGGTACTGATTGCAGGCTTTATTATTTTTAGTTTCAGTGGCTTTGGCGGCACCCAGGCCCTGGGCTGGCTTACATCCCTGACGCTTATCACAGCTACGTTGACCAACCTGGTATTGCTGCCGGCTTTGCTGATAGGATTGGAGAAATCAAAGAAGAACATTCAATAAGAATACCGGTCAATTAGCCGATAAAATATTAACTAACTGATTGTCAGCTATTTACACATATATCTATATGCAGATTTTAACCCGCTCCAAATAGATTTTGCCCATAACGCAGCAAAATTATATTTTCAAATGTCCTTTATCTACAACTCTGGGTTTGCTAGGCTGAAATCAAATGTTTTAGACCGTTTTAAAGTTTGTTTAACCTTGTAAGAATACCCCTTCTGGGAAGAGGGTATATTACGCTTTTAATACACACTAAATCTTAAACTGCATCATGAGAAAACTGTTAGTAGCACTAACGGCTGTCCTCCTCTTTACGGGACAGTTGTTGGCTCAGAGAACAATCACTGGCAAGGTGATTGATGAAAAAGGGGAGCCCATCCCTAATGCTTCAGTAATGGTAAAAGGGTCCAATACCGGTACCGTTACAAAATCAGACGGAACTTACTCCATCACAGTTCCGGCAAACGCAAAACATATAGTGATTTCTTCGGTAGATATGAATACAGAAGAGATTTCTATTGGTACTCAAACAACGATCAACACTACACTGAGAGCTTCTGACAAATCGCTGCAGGAAGTGGTGGTAGTTGGTTATGGTACGCAAAGAAAATCGGACATCACCGGCAATATCGCTACGGTGAAAGGCTCTGCTATTGCAGACAAGCCCGTACCGAGTTTTGATGCTGCTCTCGCAGGCCGTGCGGCTGGTGTTCAAATCACAATCCCCAATGGTGTTTTGAATAACCCTCCTGTATTCCGTATTCGTGGTACAAACTCAATCAATCTTAGCTCTTATCCACTGATCGTTATCGATGGAATTGTAACGTATTCCGGGGATAACAGCCAAACACTCGCAGCCTCAAACGTTCTTTCAAATATCAACCCTGCCGACATTGAGAGCATGGACATTTTGAAAGACGCTGCTGCCACTGCTATCTATGGTAGCCGTGCCGCAAATGGTGTAGTAGTAATAACTACCAAAAAAGGTAAACGTGGCAAATCAAAGGTAACCTATGATGGATGGGTTGGCTTTACCAGCCCTACCCGCTTGTGGAAAACGCTGAATGCGCAGCAATACATGGACATCAAAAATGAAGGTCTTTCTAATGTCGGCGCTGCGGCCCGTTACCTTCCTACAGATGGTCCTGACGGCAAAATGATCAATACAGACTGGAACGATGTCATCTATCGCGACGCAACATCACACAGCCACAATCTGAGCGTTTCCGGTGCTTCTGAAGCCACCTCATATTACTTCTCAATTGGTTATACCAATCAGGAAGGTATCATTCAGAAAAACAATTTTGATCGTAAGACTGTACGCTTCAACGTAGATCATAAAGTCAGCTCTATACTTTCTTTTGGCGTAAATGCAGGGTATACCAATGAGCTGAACTCGGCTGCATTGAACTCCGGTTCATTACCAGGTTCTGCTTTTTCTTCCGCAGGTATTGGCCGCTTGGCGTTTGCTTTACCTCCAAACGTTTCTCCTTACAACAACGATGGCAGCTATAACCTGAACGGCAACGCCCTCGGAAAAATGAACAACGTTGAGAATATCACGTTCTGGAACCCTCAGCCAATCCTGGACCTGAACTATTCCAATACGGAAAACAACCGTTTTATTGGCAATGTGTATGCTCAGTTAAAACCGATCAAAGAAGTTACGATCAGAACTTCTTATGGTATCGATTACCTGAATGGAGACAACAAGAACTTCTACACCAAAATACAGGGTGATGGTTTCTCTGTAGGAGGCTCTGCTTTCAGCACTTTGAGCAAAGACAGACGCTGGACATGGACCAATACTGCTCAGTTCGATAAAACATTGGCGAATGACCACACAATAGGTGTTTTGATTGGACAGGAACAACAGCGCACAACCAACGAAGGTTTTGGTCTTTCCCGTCAATCATTGAGTGATGACTTCTTCACTATCATTCAGGGAGGCTTTAATACACCTAATACAGCGGGTATCAGCTTTGGCGAAAACTATCTGACTTCCATTTTCGCCCGTGGCTCTTACGACTATAAGAAGAAATATTTCATCTCAGGCAGCTATCGGAGAGATGGTTATTCTGCTTTTGCTCCCGGACATAAATATGGTAATTTTTACAGCGTATCCGGTACATGGGACGTTTCAAAAGAAAATTTCTGGAGCGGAGGAATTTCAAACGTTGTTAACTCACTTCGACTCAGAGGTAGCTATGGTAAAGTAGGTAACATAGGCGGCATCGGTAACTATCCTTCTTATTCATTATATGGATCTGGTATCTACAACGGTGGCCCCACCCTCGTATTCTCTCAAGCCGGGAACCCTATCGTAACCTGGGAAACCAGCCGAAAAACTGATATCGGCTTCACTTTCGGATTGTGGAACAACCTGATTACAGGTGAGTTTGCCTGGTATAACAATGATATCAATGACCTGTTGCTGAGCGTACCGAACTCTCCCTCCACAGGTATGCCAAGCCAGGTGTTAATGAACGTAGGCAGCATGTACAACAGAGGTGTGGAGTTTACGCTGAATGCAAATCCTGTTAGAGGTAAAGACTTCCAGTGGAATACTTCTTTTAACATCACCTACAACAATAACAAAGTAAGAAATCTTGTTGAAGGAGTTCCTTTCATAGCAACAGCCACTTCACTTGAAACACCAAGCATAACCCTTCCAGGCTATTCTGTAGGTATGCTTTACGTTATCGAAACAAGAGGTGTGGATCCTGCTACAGGTCGCCGCATTTTCGTAAACGGAGCAGGCAAAGAAGTATTATATGATCACTCTGCACCAACAGCAAACCGTTGGACGTACAGGGAAGATGGTACAGTTGCCCCTGCTATCAATCCTGGCCTTGATCAGAAAGTATGGAAAAATACCAATCCGAAATATGTCGGTGGTTTTGACAATACTTTCCGTTACAAAGCATTTGATCTGAATGTGCTGATGACATATCAACTCGGATTCTATGTGTATAACGGAAGCCGTGCTGGTTTGCTCGATCAACGTTTCTGGAATAATGCTGATATCGTATTGAAACGCTGGCAAAAACCTGGTGATGTTACGGATATCCCACGTTTGATATATGCAGATAATATTTCAAATGGTTCCGGTAACCCAATTTCTGCCAACGTTCAGAAAGGTGATTTTGTAAAGCTGCGCAGCATTGCTCTCGGCTATAACCTGCCTGCAAAATGGATGAGCAAGGTCGGTCTTACAAATGGTCGCGTTTATGTAAGTGGTCAGAACCTGGCTATCTTTACCAGTTATGAAGGACCAGACCCAGAGGTTTCCGCAAATGGTAATGGTAACCTGAACCAGGGTGTAGATCGTAACACTGTAGGTAATGCCCGTACGATCACTATCGGATTGAATATTGGCCTTTAATTTCTGAATTCCTTAAAAAGAAAGTAATGAAAAGATTTTCAAATAAATTCCTGATCGTTGCACTTGTAGCGGCAACGTTCAGTTCCTGCAAAAAAGATAAGTGGCTGGATACAGTTTCCCAAACAGCCATTTCACCTCTTGATGCATTTAAAACCAAAGACCGGATCGCTAACCAGGTAACCGGCATTTACTCAGCATTGAAATCCGGTCAGCTCCTTGGCGGACGTTACCTGATTTACAATGACGCCCGGGGCGAAAATTTCCTCTCGAACGATGGAAACCGTGTTACAGCACGCGCCGCCTGGGAATTTTCTGAAACTTCCGGAGACAATGAAGTGAATAACCTCTGGGCTGCTGCATATACCACCATCAACAGGGCCAACATATTCCTGGATGGAATGGCCGCTGAAGGTGATGCTGTTGCGGGAACAGACGCGCCCAAATTCAATGGTGAAGCCAAATTTGTGCGTGCTGTTGCTTATTATTCCTTGCTTCAGTTTTATGCCCGCCCTTACTGGGATGGTACCGGAACTAAACCCGGCCTTCCCCTGCGATTGGTTGGCATCACTACTACAGGGTCAAATAACCTTGCAAGAAGCAGTGTCCTTGACGTATATAAACAAATCCTGGATGATCTTGACTTTGCCGAGCAGAATCTTACAGCAACAAATGGTACTTCCGCCGTTTTGAACGTTACACGCGCTCACAAAAATGCGGCTATTGCTATGAAGGTAAGAGTGCACATGAGCATGGGGAATTATCCCGCTGCTGTAACTGAGGCTAATAAAATTGTTTCAGCCAGTGCACCATTTTCCGCAACTTCAGGTGTAGCTCATCGCCTTCAGGCAGATATCAATGCTGTATTTGCTACCGGCGCCACCACTACTGAATCTATTCTTTCCATGCCGTTTACTACTGTTGACGTTCCAGGTACACAAAACCAATTAGGTTTTTATTACCTGCCAATTGTTACAGGCTCAAATGCCAATGGTGCTGGTGGAATCTTTTACCTGAATCCATCCGGAATCTGGGGTGATGCTACATGGGGAGCTGCTGACAAACGCCGTACAGACCTCACTACGCTGAATGGAGGAAAACAGTGGTTGACCAAATACAAAAATCCTGGCCCCTTCCTGGACTGGGCTCCTGTTCTTCGCTATTCTGAAGTAATGCTGAGCCTGGCAGAAGCGCTGGCCCGCACAACCAACTCTGTTGATACAAGAGCTGTTTCATTATTGAGTGAAGTACGTCATCGTTCTGACGCATCAGTAACTTATACTGCGGCTGACTTTGCTGACGCAAATGCACTTATTAATGCTATCCTGAAAGAAAGAAATATCGAGTTTCTCGGAGAGGGTATCCGTAGCATTGATATCCTCCGTCTTGGACAAGATTTTCCTGCAAAATCCATCCCTGGTGTTACAGTAACTGCTGTTGGGCCTTCCCATCCTGCATATATCTGGCCAACTCCTTCAGATGAATCCAGGTTCAATGCCTTGATTGATTAATTTAATTCATAGTCACGCTAAGCCCGGTATTTTGATACCGGGCTTTTTTTTGACCATTATATCCTGTATATTTAGTATCGTTAATTTCAAAAAAAACCTATGCTGAGGCATTATATACTTTCCATCATTGCACTTGCATCTTTCTATTGCAGCTATTCCCAAAACAATTTTGACCTTAACGCCAATGGTGGAAACGCTTTCGTGAATGATATCAACGGAAGGCCGATGTATCTTAAAACAGAGTATATCGCTGAAGGAAGCCCTTATCTGTATGAAGAATACTGCATGGCTGAAGTTACCCTCATGGACGGAAAAGTATATCCCAATGTAAAAGCAAAAATCAATTTGGAGGAGAAACTGTTGCTTTATACGCTGGACAACGGAACGGAAATGATCATGACCTCTCCCGTTAAAAAAATCAAATTCTACAATTACGTCAGCAATGGTGTTGCCTACCCTGAAAGGACCTTTCAAGGCCATCTGACAGCCTTGAATGCAGAAGGCACCGCTATTTATGAAGTGATTGCAGAAGACAGTGCCGCCACCCTGCTGAAGCAGATAACAGTGACCTATAATGATAGCAAGGGCTATGGCCAGGCCACCATTACCCGCATTTTCAAAAAGGCTGAAAACTATTTTGCCGCCATTCCATCCCAAAACAAAGAGTTGCGGAAGGTGGAAAAAAATAAATCTGCTCTTACCTCGTTATTCGGAAGTAAAGCCGCTGCAATCAGTGCTTTTATTGAGCAGAAAAAACTGAAATGTAAATCCGAGGAGGACCTGACAGAAGTGTTCCGTTACTATTGCTCGCTCTAAGGGTTTTCCCGCATTTCTGATTTTTTTCTACTCTTATATGAAAAAATTTCGGATTTTTACCTGCTGAAAATTAATGAGGTTAAGATTTTCCAGCACACAAATCAGTAAATTGGATTTCAATTCCTTGTAGTTATTTTCCTTTGCCAGGAAATAACAAACAAATAATGCAAAACTCACACTTCTCGTTTGAAAAAGACTTTTGAGCGCAGCATTATCGGAAAATAAGTTGTCCTACTTACTTAGGGATCTACCTTCAACACACATGAGAAAACTGCGGAGGACTAAAAACTCCACTGTAAGCAGTTTTTAGTACACTTTTATTTATTGTTACCGCCATTCCCTGACTTACAGGGGATAGCTATTATTTTTTGCATCAAAAACTAAATGATTCATGAGGAAATTCTTACTCTCCCTAACAGCTTTCCTGCTATTAGCCGGTCAGTTGTTGGCACAGAAAACCATCACTGGTACAGTGACAGATGAAAAAGGAAGCCCGCTTGCCGGTGTTTCTGTTCTTGTAAAAGGAACCGCTACGGGCACAGTAACTAAATCAGACGGTACTTATTCTCTTTCCCTTCCTGCAAGGAGTTCTCTTCAGTAGGTTTTACTACCCAAACAGTTAACCTCGGATCCGGATCTGTTTATTCCATTACCCTGGCCCAATCTGATAATAAGAGCCTTGATGAGGTTATTGTTACCGGTATCACCAGGACAAAGAAATCGGAGTTTGCAGGAGCTGCCAATAAGATTGATGAAAAGCAGCTTCGTAACCAACCTACTGGTTCTTTTGACCAACTGTTCCAAGGGCGGGTGCCTGGCGTACTGGGTCTTACAGGCAGTGGTGCACCGGGAACTGCCTCTACTATAGTAATACGTGGACAGAGTTCCATCCAGGGTGGTCTTTCTCCTTTATACATTATAGACGGCATACCTGTTGAAGCAGGTGTGTTTCAAAGTTTGAATACTAACGATTTCGCTTCAATTGATATCCTAAGGGATGCTTCTGCTACCGCATTATACGGTTCAAGAGGCTCCGCTGGTGTGATCGTTGTTACTACCAAACGGGGAACTGCAGGAAAAATGAAATTGAGCTACAATGGTCAGATGGGTTTTAAATCCAAACCTGATTTTGCTTTCAGGCCAATGAATACTCCTGAGTTGCTGGCTGCCCAGGAAGCTTATGGTTCCATTGTAGGATCCACTGCAAATACGGCCACCTTGCCAGGCTGGTATTATTCAAAAAATAATCCCCGCTATGCAACTCTTTCTCCTGCAGATCAGGCCCTGGCCGATCACTTGCTTGATTCTATTTCCAGTATCAACATAAACTGGGCTGATTATATGTTCCGCACCGGTACTTTCAGTAACCACCAGGTAAGTGTTTCCGGAGGTAGTGGAAAAACACGTATTTATAGCAGCCTCGCTCTCTATAATGAAGAAGGTGTTACACCCCGCACAGACATGAAGAGAGCCACTTTTCGTAATAACCTTGACTATGCAGATGAAAAGCTCACCTTGTCTGTATCAAGCAATATAGGTTATACAAAAAGAAATTTCCAGCAAAGCGCTACTACCAATAGTACGCAAAACCCATTCCTGGCAGTTAACATCACACAACCTTATGCATTAGTATATAAACCGGATGGTTCGTACGCAACAGGCAATGGAGCAAAATTTGTGGGAGCCAATCAGCTTCAAGGTACTTTGTATGATCAGAACTATAACGACCAGGTGAAGATTACTACTGGTTTTACAGCCTCTTACAAAATAACCAATAATGTTACAGCAGCATTAACCAGCGGTGTTGACTTCAGGGAAACACAAAGCACCCTTTATCAAAGCAGGTTAGCTCAATACAGCATTAATTCATCCACGCCTACTTCTACTTTCGTAAACGGTGCCTGGTCACGTCCAAAGAATGGAGGTTACCAAGAAGGTCTTAGTCGTTTCTTTACAGGCAACGTTCGTCCTTCTGTTACTTATCGTGGACGTTTTGCTGAAAGGCATGACCTGGAAGTTACAGCGCTTGGTGAATATGTAACAGAGATGGTTAAAACTTTCAGCGTGTTCGGCTCTACAACGGATAATAAAAGGCCTAATACTCCTGCTACTTTACAGCAATCCGGTGATGGTGTTAAACTGGATGGTTATTTCTCAGGTGGAAAATCACGTAATACTATTTTGTCCGCCATGGGTGTAGCCAAATACACTTTTGATGGTAAATATTCGCTTACTGGCTCTTACCGTTATGACGGCTCTTCCAAATTGCCGAAAGATACCAGGTGGCAAGGATTCTATTCAGTTGGTGCCATCTGGGAAGCTTCTAAAGAAGATTTTATCCGTAACATCAGGGCCATCGACGTATTACGTCTGAAATTAAGCTATGGTGGTTCGGGTAATGCCAATAACTTCCCTGGAGGCGACTTCCCTTATCTCGCTACTTACACACAGGGTAGCTATAACCCGCTTGTAACAATAGAAGCATCCTCACCCGGCAACCCCTTGCTGGCCTGGGAAAAAACTTATGTAGCTAATTTCGGTATCGACTTTGAATTAGTTAACAGAAGAGTTTATGGTGATATCAACCTGTATGACAAGCGCACGAAAGACCTTTTCGTTCAGAAAACCTTGTCTGCTGTAAGTGGATTCGGGTCCATTGATGTAAATGCAGGTGAGCTGCAAAACAAGGGTTTTGAGTGGAACGTAAATGTGGATGTTATCAAAAACAAAGATCTGACCTGGACAGTTTTTGCTAACGGAGCCTACAACAAAAACAAAGTGTTGAGTCTTGGAGGCGAACCTTCTTATGAAGCAGGCACCGAGCTTATCACTGTTGGCTTGCCGCTTGGCTCACACTACGAAGTGAAATGGGCTGGTGTTGACGCCGCCACAGGTGCTCCCTTATATTACACTAAGGATGGCCAGGTCACTCCAAATTACAATGCATCCGATGCAGTTCAGCAATTTGGCACCTGGGAATCTCCTTGGAAAGGTGGTTTTGGTAGTGCATTACGCTTCAAAGGATTTGATCTTTCCTTCTTGTTCAGCTGGCAGAGAGGCGCCAACAAAATGGATAACCTGGAATTCTTTACCGAGAACCTGACCAGCTTCCTGGCTGTTGGATATAACCAGTCTGCTGATCTCAATTTCTGGAAAAAACCCGGCGATATCGCATCTACGCCCAGCCCGTTGTATGCAACTAACTTCTCATCCAAGCTGATACATGATGCTTCTTTCATGCGTCTTCGTGATGTGACGTTGTCTTATACCGTTCCAAAAGAAGTGACTGAACGCATGAAGTTCATTTCCAACCTACGCTTCTATGCTCAAGGCACTAATCTTTTCATGTGGACCAAATGGAGAGGTATGGATCCTGAAGCCGGACCTGTTAATATCAACCTGAGTGAGTTCCCCAATCCCCAATTGTCAAGAGCTGATGGAACAAACCAACGCTTCTACAGCATGTCCACACAAATAAGGCAGGACCGGAATTCTTATTATAGCATTTTAGAACAATCTCAGAAAGGCGAGCTTGACATTACAGCGTGGTT
>OFTY01001066.1_pt1 | contig 13887 bp, 10 predicted proteins | sample 1775061 | NCBI WGS metagenome assembly OFTY01 (sample SAMN08195773, study PRJEB24354) | sludge metagenome | isolation source: sludge from phenol fed wastewater aerobic bioreactor B | place: India: Nagpur | collected 2016-09-16 | reverse complement strand
TCTGATGCGTTGATGCAAACGATCAATATTGATGAACCGGTAGTGCTCCTGAAAAACAGGGATCCTGTAAAGCTGATCGAGCGGGAAGGGTATGATATTTATGTGGTGCATCCGCCTTCTGTATATAAAAACAACCGGCCTACCTGGTTTTCCTTAAATGGTGAGCGGAAGGAGGTAACCATTTCTCCGCAGGAGAAAGCGTTATTTATGGTACAGGCTTATTATGAAGATGAATATAACAGCCAGCCATTGGGAAAGATCATACCTGCTGATCAAACCTATATTACTTCTGATTATGGCTATTACAGCCTTTACCTGAAACCAGGCAAATATAAACTGGTGTTCAGGGATGTTGGTTACAAGGAATTAAATGTCAGGGACCGGGAAGTGAAATAGCGAATGCTCAACTGGCATTGCTTTCTATAAAACTGATCCCATTTTCTGCCAACTCCATCAACACCGGTTCGTATATTTCTTTATCTGTAGGAATATGCAGACCGGTTAGTTTCAATGTTCCTCTGAGAATGAGCTTTGCAGCGATAGCCAATGGCAGTCCTACTGTTTTAGCCATAGCTGTTCTTAAGCTGTCTTCACCTTTCACCACCAATGAGCTTTGAATATTTGCTGGTTTGCCGGCTTCTTCATAGCCAAACTCATGCAGCATAACGATCATATCCTTATCCTCCGGCTGCAGGCTTAGCTTGGTTTCCACAGCCACCTGCAGCAGATCTGCAGCACTGCAAAAACCTTTATTCACCCGGGTATTTTTATCCTCCAGTCCAAGGAATAAGAATTGTTTGAAGGTAAGATCGGCTTCCTGTATCTGTTGGTTCATCCATTGGCCAAAACCATGTGTGTCCAGGTGTTCGCGGAACAGCTCCTGCAAACTTTTACCATCACTTTGATAGGAGGGTGTTTCATCGGTCAGTTTCAGGTCAATGACATGCTTCCAGCCACGCATAAAATCGGGATGGCGGAGAGTGGTGCGGATAAACGTGTTGGTTTCTTCCAAACCATACAATGGCGCATAGCTTAATGAATCGCGGTTGGGATACCAGCTGAATGCATCATGGCCCGGCACAGTCACCAAACGGTCAGGAGTAAACAATTCTTCATAGGGCAATTGCACATCTTTACCATTCTCCCGGTAATGAGCACCTGCTTTTCCCGCCAGGATGATATTGCGCGGGTTCCAGCTTATCTTATAATGCCAGGGGTTGTCATCGCTTTCGGGTGCGACCAGCCCGCCGCAATGGGAGCGGAATGAGGTTATTTTTCCCCCTTTTTTCCGGATCCCGTCAATGATCTTCATGGCACTCATGTGATCGATACCCGGATCAAGCCCCATTTCGCAAAGAAAAATAAGACCTTTGTCTTTTATTGCAGCAGCTATGGAACGCATTTCATTGTCAACATAAGAAGCCGTGAGCAGGCTTTTCCCGAGTTGCAAACAGTCTTTTGCAACCGTGTTATGCAGCACCGGTGGCAGCATGGAAATAACCAGGTCAGCTTCGTTGATATACTGGCTGCGTTTACCGGCATCACGGATATCGAAAGAAACGGCTTCACCGGAAGGGGAGTGGTTGATCTTTTCAAGGGCCAGTTGCAGGTTGGCATCCGCCACCACGAGTTTCCAGTTTTCTGCGCCTGCATGCTGTAACAAATAGTCTATTAAAACCGTAGCAGACTTGCCAGCCCCAAATAAAAGTATTTTCTTCATGCAACAAATATCTTAAATAGTTAAAACCCTTGGCATTTTATTTGGAACCCCTAAGCATTACTAAAATAAAATTTTATGAAATGAGCCATAAAGGATCCTGTACACTTATCGCAGAGAGTGTTCTGGTGAGTTCCATATGGCAATTTTAACCATTAAAAATTAACAGATGAAAAAAGTATTTGTAGCTGTATTGCTGTTGACCGGTATGGCCGGTTACAGCCAGAATCTTACCGGCGGTCTAAAAGCGGGTGTCAACGTTTCCAATTTCACCGGTGGTGATTTCGGTTCAGTTAATAAAAAAGCATTGATAGGATTTCATGCCGGCGGCTTCCTGAACCTTGGGTTCGGCGCATTTTCCATACAGCCGGAAGCAATGGTGTCAACACAAGGTGCAAAAGCGGAGGATGTGAGCGGCAGCTACGATTGGAAGCTGACTTATATCACTGTACCTATTATGGCCAAATTCAAAACGCCTGGCGGCTTTTACCTGGAAGCAGGACCGCAGTTTGGTTTCAAGATCGATGAAAGCATCGGTAATCAAACCATCAACGATTTTGCAAAAGGGCTTGACCTTTCTATTGGTGCAGGTCTCGGGTTCCAGACTGTTGGTGGATTTGGGATAGGTGCCCGTTACCTCGCAGGGCTTTCAAAAGTGGGTGATTTCAGCGGTTCTAATATTGATCCTGATTTCAAGAACAGTGTGATACAGGCGGGGATCTTTTATACTTTTGGGAAGTAGCAGAGAGGCAGTAAAAGGATCAAACGTTTAAAAAAATCCGGGATTGGGTAATGATCCATTTTGAATGCCCCGTCATTCTTTATACTTTTTTTAAGAAGACGGGTCATTCAAAATGGGTCGCACCCGGATTTTCGTTATTAAGGCTCCTGATGCTGACTCTTATGTTTACTGGCAATAACCGGGAGTCAGTATATCTACGGTACACTTTCCCTCATTTCCCTTTTGATCAGCCCCGAATATTTTCGATAAAACCTGTTCTAACCGTTCGCCCCGTAAGTTCTTATCAACTATTTTCCCTGCAGGATCTATCAGGAAATTTTTAGGAATGCTGGTAACATTATATGCTTTCCTGGCTTTGCGGTTTGTATCAATGACCTGCTCCCAGGTCAGCCCGTCTTTACGAATAGCTTCCAGCCATTTATCCTTTTCTTCAAGATCATCAATGGTTACGCTTAACACGGCGAAGTTTTCATTCCTGTATTGATTCAGTGCCTGGAGGATATATTTATTTTCCACGCGGCAGGGAGTACACCAACTTGCCCAAAAATCCAAAAGTACATATCGCCCTTTGTATGATGCCAGTGAAACAGGACTATTGGCCGTATCAGGCAGTGTAAAGTCCACAGCAATTGTTCCTATATTGAGCGTCTCATCATAAATCCTGTTCTTTATGCCTTTGCCGAACGTAGTAGCTTTTTCAGCTTCGGATCGTTTTTCATACAATTCTTTAACCTGGGGTATATATTTATCTCTGATATCTCTCGAGAAATTCAGAACGCTGGAAAGAGCCCATATTGCGGCAGGGGATGACGGGTTTAATCTTACATATTCAAGGTATTGGTCGGATATGTATTGTTTCAAAGAGTCAATCTTAATTTGGATGTTATTTATTCCGTCTTTATCTCCGTTGTTTCTCTTTTCGTCCTGTTCTTTCCGAAAATGGGTAAACTGCCGGGAGTAGGGTTTGCGAAATTCCTCCTCGAGTTTTACGTACTCGTCATATGCCCTGGAGCCAGATACATGAATATTAGAAAAAGAATCGCTGGAAGTTATGGTGACATTTTTTCCATCTAATAATAAAACGTTCATATTTCTATCTGAATATGAACTTGGCAATTTTGGAGATTTCGCAAAAATTGTAACAAAACATGGGTTGTCAGTGCTGTTTATTTCATAGACATACTTATTGTTGATAACCGCGGTACTGTCTGTATAGTTATTACCGCTATAAATAAAATAGACATTCGAAATAGAGTCTGGAATATTTTCAAATATGCCAGTGATGGTTATTTTGTTCATGATATCGTTCTGAGCAATTGCAGATGCAGTCAAAACGGTAAAAAGAGAGAGAAGAAGCATCTTTCTCATGCGAATGGTTTTAAAGAGGTATTGTTAAATATATTTAAAATGAACATATTTAGCAATACCAATGCTCCCTGAAAAATTGATAAAGCTATTCGCGAAAGCGATCCTCCCCGAATATCAAAACCATTTTGTTAAGAAATTAGCTTAGTTGGAGCTCTTTGGATATCTGATCAAAAGGAACTTTTGGCCAATGGCTCATTCGCCTGCCTGCTGCCTATTCTTACTATTTTAAATTCCACTCTCACTCCACGATTGGTGTCAGGAACACGTACTGTTTCAGATTCATTTGCTGAAATAGATTTGAATTGTACCATTTCCGTTTTAACAGGTTGCTCATTAGGTTTGATATATTGCACTTCCACCGTTACCTGGTCAAGATTGTATTTGGAACGGTTGGTTACGGTCAGTTCCAGGTTGCGGATCCCACCTAATGCCACGCGTTTATAATCATTGCTGCTGACGGTTACCTGGCTACCCCAGCCTGGAAGTGTTCTTTCGGAAGAGGAAGAGCGATCAGGTGTAACAGATACTGTTTTTCTTTCCGGGTTTTCTTTTTGTTCGGATGATCTCATTGCACGTGTTCTTTCACCACTTACAGGGTCTTTATCTGCTGCGATATAATCCTGCTGGGCAATAACCGGTTCCTCTTTTAATTGCGGAGCAGGCATTACTGCTTTTGCTTTTGAAGAAGGCACAATAACTTCTTTTTCTGCAGCAAGATCATCATTGTTCATAGCTGGAGCTGGCGATGAGGTCAGCGGCTGGCGAACGGGTTCCTGCTTTGGCTGATGTGGCGATTCTGGTGTCACCGTTGCAGATTGATCTGATACTGAGTCGGTCGCTGGTTCAAGTCCAGCAGGGGGAGCTTGTTCTGCAAGCACTGCACTTGCTGTAGAAGAAGACGGTTTTTGAGCAAGGGAGCCATCCGCTGCCGGCTTTGATTGAAGAATAAATCCTACCAGTACGCCGATCCCGATCAGTCCGCCTACAACAGCAGCTCTTTTCAGGTTTACTTTCAAAAAGCTTTTTCTTGCGATCCTTTCTTTCCTTTCACGCAGTGTTTTTACATACATTTCCTTGATCTCATCAAGGGGTTGCGAATATTTTATTTTGGCAACAGGGTTTTCTGTAATGCTGATTGTTTCATTCAGGTCTGTTGCGATATAATCCGGGATCGGAGCGGGGGTGGGTTTCGGAACAGGGACTGGCTTCGGCGTTGCTGCCGTTTTCTTTTCGGCAAGCTGATTGGGCAGGGTAACGAACACTGATTTCTTAGCCACATATTTTTGTTGCTCTGCAACGGCAACTTTGGGCGCATATGCCTGGTGCGCTGCCGGGATCTCTGCCTGGGGAGCAGGGCTGGGCACAGGGGCTGTTTGCTGGGCAGTACCGGGTTTTTTGAAGAACCGGTCAAAAGGCTGTTCTTCCACTTCCGGAGCATAAGGCTTTAGCTCATCAATTTCGCTGGGATAGCGCCAGGCCGCACTTTTACCAGAGATCCATACCAGGTCATAGGCCTTCAGGCCCATTTTTAACAAGTCTTCCAGGGAGAACGGCCCTGTTTCCCTGTTGTCGCGCAGAAGAAGATAGTTTACCATAACATTCTCTATTGGTAGATTAATATCAACGTAAAATCTGTGCCGTCAAGTGCAAAGAGGATGTTATAAAACTCCTATTTTCCTGCTGTTGCACAATAATCCACAGCCGTGGAAAAATAGGGCAAAAAACAGTTTTGTTTGTCAGGTTTTGCGCCCCAAAAAAAGTAGATTTGCAAGCCCTTAAAAGCCTTGATTTTGAAGGGTAAATAACAAAGATCCCTATTAATTATGGAAGAGAATTTTGGACCTCAGGAAACGAATGATATTGACCGCATTATTCCGGTAAATATCGAGGAGCAGATGAAGACCGCGTACATCGATTATTCAATGTCGGTGATCGTGGGACGGGCCCTGCCGGATGTAAGAGATGGCTTCAAGCCCGTACACAGGCGCATTTTATTCGCAATGAACGAACTTGGGCTGAACCATAACAAACCCTATAAAAAATCAGCCCGTGTGGTAGGTGAGGTATTGGGTAAATATCACCCGCATGGTGATTCTTCTGTTTATTTTGCCATGGCCCGTCTGGCGCAGGACTGGAACATGCGTTATACACTGGTTGATGGCCAGGGTAATTTCGGTAACCAGGACGGTGATGATCCTGCAGCAATGAGATATACCGAAGTAAGGCTCGACCGCCTGGGCGAGCATATGCTTGATGATATCGAGAAGGACACGGTAGATTTCCAACTCAACTTTGACGACTCCGAAAAGGAACCTTCGATACTGCCTACACGTATCCCGCAACTGCTGATCAACGGCAGCAGCGGCATCGCCGTAGGCATGGCCACGAACATGATGCCGCACAATCTCTCTGAAGTGATCGATGGTTGTGTTGCCTATATCGACAACCGTGAGATCACGATCGATGAGTTGATGCAATATGTAAAAGCACCTGACTTCCCTACAGCCGGTATCATTTACGGAATGGAAGGAGTGAAGGCGGCCATGCATTTTGGCAGGGGGCGCGTAGTGCTGAGAGGCCGTTTGAATATTGATACAAAACCCAGCGGCCGCGAACAGATCATTATCACAGAAGTGCCTTACCAGGTAAACAGGGATTCGCTTACCAACCGCATTGGTGAACTGGTGAATGAAAAACTGATAGAAGGGGTGGCGCATGTGAACAATGAATCGAACAACAAAGAAGGTACCCGGATCGTGATCGATCTGAAAAGGGATGGGGTGGCCAATGTGATCGTTAACCAACTCTATAAGCTTACTGAACTGCAAACCTCTTATGGCATCAACAACGTTGCCATTGTGAAGGGAAGGCCAAAAACGCTGAACCTGAAAGATCTGATCAGCGAGTTCGTGGAGTTCCGTCATGAAGTGGTTGTACGCCGCACCCAGTTTGAATTAAGGGAAGCAGAAAAACGGGCGCATATACTGCAGGGCTACCTGATAGCGCTGGATCACCTGGATGAAGTGATCACGATGATCCGGAACTCGGCTACGCCTGAGATCGCGAAAGACAATCTCGTGAATGCAGGTTGGGGATTGGATGAAGTGCAGGCCAAAGCCATACTGGAATTGCGCTTGCAACGCCTTACCGGCATGGAAAGAGAGAAGATCAAGGAAGAATACGATGAATTGATGAAACTGATCGGGGAGTTGAAAGAGTTGCTGGCCAATGAAGCGCTCCGGTATGGTGTGATCAGGAAAGAACTGCTGGAGATCAAAGAAAAATATGGTGATGAACGGAAGACCGAGATCACTTACCTCGATAATGAAGTGCGCATTAAAGACCTGATCAAGGAAGAAGACGTAGTGATCACGATCTCACATCTTGGTTATATAAAACGTACGCCGGCAGATGAATACCGTGCGCAGCGCCGTGGCGGGCGGGGAGTGATCGGCGGCAAAACGAGGGACGAGGATTATATTGAACATCTTTTCGTAGCTTCCACCCATCATAGCATGCTGTTCTTTACAGAAAAAGGAAGATGCTACTGGTTGAACGTATACGAAATACCTGAAGGAGAGAAAACCAGTAAAGGAAGAGCGATCCAGAACCTTATCCAGTTACCCCAGGATGATAAGATCCGCGCCATCATTGATGTGAAGGACCTGAAAGATGAAGAGTTTGTAAAATCACACAATATTGTACTTTGTACTAAGAAGGGGATCATCAAAAAAACGGAATTGCTTGATTTCAGCCGCCCGCGCCAGACAGGTGTGAATGCTATCACTATCAACGAAGGTGATGAACTACTGGAAGCAAAAATGACCGATGGCAATTCCGAGATCATGATGGCAGTGAAGAGTGGCCGTGCGATCCGGTTCTCCGAACAAAAAGTAAGGGCAACCGGTCGCGGTGCCATTGGAGTGGCAGGCATTGAAGTAGAAGATGCGAATGATGAGGTAGTTGGTATGATTTGTGTAAACCCAGAAATCGATGCATCCAAAACAGTGCTGGTGGTGAGTGAAAAAGGGTTTGGAAAAAGAACACCGGTTGACGAGTACCGCTTCACCAACCGTGGTGGTAAAGGCGTCAAAACCATTAATGTAACGGAAAAAACAGGAAGCCTTGTAGGTATGCTGGATGTGGCGGAAACGCAGGACCTGATGATCACCTGTAAAAGCGGTGTGACGATCCGGATGAAAGTGGCCAATATCAGCGAACAGGGAAGAGCGACGCAGGGTGTAAAACTGATCAGGCTGGATGAAGGCGATGAAATAGCCGCCATCACCAAGCTGGATGAGGAGCAGGCAGACACGGCGCACCCGGCTGCACCCGAAGCCGGAAGCAATGACGCAACGGATGCGGCAGCAAATCCATCTTCAGAAAACAACACGGAAGAATAAGTGGATGTATTGTTTTATTATTAATTATCTATCAATTCAATTTAAATAATGAAAAAGACCACATTCCTTTTAACGATGCTGACGTTTGCCATTATGGGTCAGGCACAGCGCTATGATGATATTAAAACCAAACTTTTTGTAAATCAGTTTGCAGAAGCCAAAAAGGAAATCGACAAGGGTATGGCCAATGCCAAATTTGCTTCCAAGCCCGAAGCGTTTATCCTGAAGGCGACAGCTTATGCTGCTGTTGCAGATGATCCAGCCAACGCAGCAGAAGCTGACCAACTGAGGGCAGACGCTTATGCAGCCTTTATGAAGTACAGGGAAATGCAACCCGATCTTGCCCTGATGGCTGATATTCCTTATAAGAATGCACCTTCTTACCTGCACACTACTTATTTCAATGCCGGTTACAAGGATTACCAGGAAAAGAAATGGGCTGCAGGCCTGCCAAAATTTGAAAAGGCAGTGGCTTTGTCCGATTTCATGATCGAGAAAAAATTATTTGCTGCTCCTATAGATACCAATAGCCTGATCCTTGCAGGTATCATGGCTGAGAATGATAATAAAGCGGATGTGGCTGCCAAATATTACGGTCGCCTGGCTGATGCCAAGCTCCAGGGGCATGGTTCTGCAGACACTTACAAATACCTGGTGCGTTACAATTTCACCAAGAAAGACATGGCTGCATTTGATAAATACAAAGCGCTTGGAGCCGAGCTGTATCCTCAAAGCGAATTCTTCAAATACGACAAAACAGATTTTGCTGTAGGTCTTGAAGAAACTTTTGATGCAAAAATCAAATCGCTGGAACAGGTATTGGTAAATGATCCCACCAACTATAAATCCAGCCTTCTGCTCGGTCAGCTTATCTATGACACGCTTTATTCGGATAAAGAAGGAGCAGTGAAGCCTGCCAATGCAGCAGAACTGGAAACTAAAATGGTTGCCACTTTCAAGAAATCAGCAGAGAACAATCCCAACGAAATATTGCCGAATCTTTATCTCGGTGAATACTATATCAACAAAGCAGCAGGTATCAACGAAAAGAAAGAAGCCCTGGCTGCAGAGATCAAAAAAGCGACCAAGCCTGGAGCTCAGCCATCCAAAGAAAATGTAGCGAAAAGGGATGCGCTTGAGAAAGAATTTGATGAGAACTATGACGCTGCAAGGATTTCGTATGAAAAAGCGGCCGAACTGTTTGGCAAAAAAGGATCACTTACCGGTCCGGAAAAACAACAGTACAAAAATGTGGCTGGCTACCTGGGTGATATTTATACTTACAAAAAAGATAAGGCCAAAGGCAAACCTGCTGATGTTGCTAAATATGCAGAGCAGGAGAAGAAATGGAATGATCTGTATGGATCGATCCGTTAAGCTTTGGTAGGAGATGAATTGGAAACGGCTTCTGAAAAGGAGCCGTTTTTTTATTTGGGAGTATAGAGATGGAATGTGGGGTGTTAGAAATTCATTATTTAACATAATATAAATTATAGGAAAAAATAACCAGGTTTAGCCTGCAAATCGCCGTTTTTGTAGTCGATAAGATCCTGAACAGGCAATTTCGGTCCCGCATTTTAGTTTTCCCAACCCAATTATCAGATTTACTGATTTGAATCAAGCCCGAATGGCTAAAGAATTTTAAGCTTTGTAAAAAAAGTATGCTAACAGAAGTCAATCCAAAATTGCCTATGCGCAATAAATCCGTAACAAAGGATTTTTATATAAATAAGTTAGGGTTTAAAGAATTTGGAAACCCTGACTATGACGGCTATTTAATGGTGGTAAAAGACAATATACAAATTCACTTTTTTGAGTTTAAAGAACTTGACCCCAAAGAAAATTACGGGCAAGTGTATATCCGGACAAACGACATTGATAACTTATATAGATCATTCCTGGACAACAATACAGAGATCCATCCTAACGGGCGTATTGAAACAAAGCCATGGGGACAGAAAGAGTTTTCAATGCTTGACCCGGACAGCAATTTGCTGACTTTCGGACAGAGTTTATAATGCCATACAATTTCTTCTGGGTTCGCTGCAATGGTGTCATGAAGGATTAATTTTTGTGTACTTCGATCTTCCATTCCGCCCCTGACCCAATCTTTTTTTTCTCTGCCAAACTCCCCCTATTAATCGCCACTGAAAAATTCAACAAACTATTCAAATACCCCAATGGTTTCCCTTCCGCCACCTCTCCAAACGTATTTGCATACAGAATCCGTTCCTGGTAAACCAACGAATCCACATGCAAAATCTTTACATCCAAACTATCCCCGGTCCTGAAACCTGCTTTCTGAACAAGGCTATCCGGAATATTGCTCCAGATATTCCCGTACTGAATATCCAACACAGGGATATTCCCTTTTAAAACACCTTCCTTTAATTCAGCCCGCTGATACGGTATCTTCACCACCGGTCGATTAAGCTCTGGTCCTACCTGCTCAAACCTGATCTTTCCCGAAGCCAGCCTGGCTGCAATATATGCATACACGTCGCGACCATGAAATGTATACGATGCTGAAGAACCTTGCCTTCGATTAACAGATTCATCGATCTGGCGCAATGAAACAATGCCGATCTCATCAGCCAGTAAAGTCAGCGTGCCATTATCCGGCGTTACGATATAATGCCCGTTCCTTGTTTCTGCCACCACCGATTGGCGATCAGTGCCCACGCCCGGATCAACTACTGACACAAACACTGTTTCGGGTGGCCAGTATGGTACTGTTTGGCTAAGCCGGTAAGCTGCTTCCCAGATATTGTATGCGGGAATTTCATGGGTGAGATCAAACATGGATAAGCGCGGATCTACTGTATAGGCTACGCCTTTCATTGCAGATACGGCACCGTCTTTAAGTCCAAAATCTGTTTGCATCACGATCGGCTTTGGTGCCGACTTATCGTTGCAGGCTTGCAAAGCAAGGCTGAGAATGATGAGTGAGATCAGAAATCTGTACATTGCTAAAGATTATCGGTAAAGTTATTCATTCAATCAAGATAGTTCATGGACCTGCGTGCGCAACTTTTAAAAGAACATTCCAAAGCCAATTGCCTGAAAATCGTTAAATGGGTCGGCAATTCTCCGGAACGTTTTGCTGAGCTTTTCGAATTGTTTTTAAAAGATGAATACCGTGTGGTGCAGTTGGCTGCCTGGCCTGTCAGTTATGTGATTGAAGCGCATCCTTCATTGATCAGGAAACACCTGCCTGCCCTATTCAAAAACCTGGAAAGAACAGATACACATCCATCTGTCAGGCGCAATTCGATCCGCCTGATGCAGCATATTGAGATCCCCGAAAAATATCATGGCGTGGCGATGAATCTTTGTTTTGAGTATATCAGTGATCCGAAAGAAAAAGCGGCAGTGAAAGCGTTTTCATTGACGGTGCTGGAGAATCTTTCAAAGCAATACCCGGAAATAAAGCCGGAATTGAAAGCGATTATTGAAGACAGATGGGATAGTGAAACACCAGCGTTCCGGTCGAGAGCGAAAAAAATAATAAGCCGTGGTTAGTAGCTTAAGATAATAATTATTGCAACGAACGTAAAGAATCCGCAAAGAACGCAAGGTTAGCTTCTAACATTCGTCACGCTCTTTGCGGATTCTTTACGTTCGCTCGATGCTTCGATTAATACAACATCCTCACTTTAATCGTTTCCCTCACATCCTTCAACACCTGCACTGCCTTATTCGAAAGCTGCTTGTCCACATCCAGCACCACATAACCAATATCTTCATTCGTTTTCAGATACTGCCCAACGATATTGATATTATGCTTTGACAATTCAGTATTGATCGCTGAAAGCACACCCGGTACGTTGTTGTGTATATGCAAGATTCGGTGTGAACGCTCCTGCGGAGGCAATGCCAGTGCAGGAACTGTATGCGAACCAAACGTAATTCCTTTTTCCAGGAAATTGAACAGCTTTATGCTTACATCTTCCCCGATATTTTGTTGTGCTTCTTCCGTGGAGCCGCCGATATGCGGGGTCAGGATCACATTGGGAAGGTCCTGCAAAGGCGATTGAAAACGGTCGCCATTTTTCTCCGGCTCCCAGGGAAATACATCAATAGCGGCACCGCTAAGCTGCCCATCAAGCAAGGCTTTGCGGAGGGCTTCCAGGTCCACCACTTCGCCGCGTGCATAGTTGATCAGGATCGATCCTTTCTTAAAATATTTAAGGGTGGTTTTGTTGATGATATTCTTGGTTTGCGGGGTTTCAGGAACGTGGAGGGTCACTACATCCGCTTTGCCCAGTACATCTTTCAGGGTTTTACCATCGGTAGCATTGCCAAGCGGCAGTTTGGTTTCCACATCGTAAAAGATCACTTTCATGCCCAGTGCTTCGGCCAGCACGCTAACCTGGCTGCCGATATTGCCATAACCGATAATGCCGAGGGTTTTGCCCCTGAGCTCAAAACTGCCTTTTGCATCTTTCATCCAGATGCCGTCATGAGCGGCTTTGTTTTTGTCAGGGATGCGGCGGATCAGCATAATGGAAAGGCCGATCACCAATTCTGCAACGGATCTTGTATTGGAATAGGGCGCATTGAATACTGCTACGCCATGGCGTGTGGCAGCGTCCAGGTTCACCTGGTTTACGCCGATACAGAAACATCCGATCGCCTGCAGCTTCTGGGCGGCGTCCAGCACTTTTTGCGTGATCTGCGTTTTGGAACGGATGCCAAGTATATGTACATCTTTGATCTCTTTGATCAGTTCTTCTTCAGTCAACGCTTTGGTGATCTTTTCCACTTTGGTGTATCCCTGCTGTTGGAAATTCTTTACTGCCAGGTCACTGATATTCTCGAGGAAAAGGATGCGGATCTTCTCTTTGGGGTAACTTGTTTTTTCGCTTGCCATATTGCAAATATACTTAAGGACGTTATTACCATAAAAAGTATGAATGGGGAAAAGTTAATCGTTTGTTCAAACAACTGTAAGTTTTATTTTTGTCAAAACTCAAAAACACACGCCTGTTGAAAAACACTTTATTTGCCGTTGCCCTGCTGGGTCTTTTTTATAGTTGCAAGAATGCCAGCTCCTCTACCGAAAAAACAGCCGATACTGCTTATCAAGCCCCTGCCCCTGCTCCCCTTCCGGATAAAGAGGTGAAACATTATAAAGGCCTGATGTCTTCCTTCTTCGATAGCATGCTGCTGCAACGCGGGTTCAGCGGAGGAATACTGGTAGCCAAGAATGGAGTTGTATTATATGAAAACTATGCAGGTTTTGCAGATGTTGGCCGTAAACAGCCAATAACGGATACTTCTTCCATTCATATCGCTTCTACCAGCAAAACCTTTATGGGCGTTGCTATTCTTGGCCTGGTGCAGGACAATCAGCTGTCGCTGGAAGATTCCATTCAAAAATTCTTTCCTGGCCTCCCCTATCCGGGAATAACAGTGAAGATGCTGCTCAGCCACCGGAGCGGCCTGCCCAATTATCTTTATTTTATGTCGGAAGGCAATTGGGACAAAAAAAAACAGGTGACGAATGCAGACGTATTACAAACATTATACACGGAAAAGCCTAACCGCAGTTTTAGCCCGGGCAGGCGTTTCAGCTATAGCAATACCAATTTTGTGTTGCTGGCCATGATCATTGAGAAGATAACCGGTATCAGCTACCCGGATTATATGAAGCT
>OFTY01001064.1_pt1 | contig 13911 bp, 9 predicted proteins | sample 1775061 | NCBI WGS metagenome assembly OFTY01 (sample SAMN08195773, study PRJEB24354) | sludge metagenome | isolation source: sludge from phenol fed wastewater aerobic bioreactor B | place: India: Nagpur | collected 2016-09-16 | reverse complement strand
GATGACCTCCAATCTAATGGCAGGAAGTTATTGGAATGATCCTTACCAGGGGATTTTCAGAGCCAACACGCTTTTGAAAAAACTGCCTGCTGTTCCCATGGACGCTACCAGGAAGGCGCGGATCGCAGCGGAAGCAAAAACCCTGCGTGCATATTGTTATTTCAACCTCGTACGGATGTTCCGGAATGTCCCATTATTGCTGGAGCCTTTGACGGCTACTAATATCTATGATGTGACTCAGGCACCTCCCGAAGATGTATATGCACAGATAGAAAAAGACCTGACGGAATCCATTACTGTTTTACCGGTGGCCGTTACGGGGGTGACGGAGGCCGGCCGGCTCACCAAAGGAGCAGCCATGGCATTGCTGGGTAAAGTGTACCTGTATGAAAAGAAGAACGACCTCGCAGCCAGGCAACTGGCAGAAGTGAACGGACCCGTGCCCGGCAGTCCAAGCCCGCTGGGATATAAGTTATTGACCAGGTTCAGCGACCTGTGGGTGGTATCCAACAAATTCAACAGTGAATCCATCTTTGAAGAAACACACAGCGCTGCCGGTAATTCCGATTGGGGCTTCTGGGGCAGTGGCCGTGATATGGGAAATACATTGAACGTAATGGTAGGCCCAAGGAGTTATTCAAGGCCTACCGGTTCCACGGCGCCTTCTCTGCCTTCAGGATGGAGCTTTAACGTTTTCACACAGGATTTTTATGATTTCATCAAGAACGATCCGCGTTTTGCAGCCACTGTATTTGATCTGAAAGCGTTGAAAGCGGCGGGACAGGCAGATTATATCGAAGGTTATCAGAACACGGGTTATTTCCTGAATAAGTTTTTACCAAGAACCTCCGATGTTTCAACAGGCGGTGGCGCTACCGAACTCAACTATCGCCAGAATACTTACATCATTCGGCTGGCGGATACCTATTTGATGGAAGCGGAAGCACTGAATGCAACCGGTGGCCGCGCACAGGCATTGCTTGATGCTGTAAGAGCGAGGGTAGGCCTGACTTCAGTACCCGTTTCAATGATGGCCATCAAGAATGAGCGCAGGGCAGAACTGGCTGGTGAAGGGCATCGTTGGTTCGATCTGGTGCGCTGGGGAGATGCGCCAACCGTATTGGGACCCCGCGGTTTTGTAGCAGGGAAAAATGAAGTATTTCCTATTCCTTACCGTGAATTGCAGGGAACCAAATTGAAACAGAATCCCAAATACGATTAAGAATATATCCTGCAAGCAGGGAATTGAACATCCGTTTATCAACATCGTAAAAATTATTGACATGAAATATCCATACGGTTATTTTTCCATTTTCTTATTGACCGGCATGTTAGGCCTGTTATCCGGTTGCAGCAAACCGAAAGTAGAAGACCGGGGGATCTCCCAATCGAATCTGAATGCCGATTTTACGATTACTCCGGTGGCCGGGAGCGCCAACCGGTTTGTTATCACGGCTAATGACAGCAGTTATATCGCTTCCAAATGGGATCTCGGCGATGGCGGGGGCGCAGTATTTGGCAGACACAGACAGGAAATTTTCCTGCCCGATGCCGGCAACTATTCCATTACGCATTTAGCGATAGGCAAAGGAGGAACATCCGTTTCTTCCAGCAAACCCCTTAATGTAGCCACAACGGATCTTGCAGCCGGTAACCTCGTGCAGGGTGGTAAATTCCAGTCGGCTGCAGACGATGCCAAATGGACAAGATTCACTATCGGCAATCCTGCTGTTGTGTGGACCATGGCAAACGGAAAATTGACTGCCACCGGTGGAAGCTGGGGACATAGCGGCGTTTACCAGGCCATACAGGTGCAGGCCAATAAAGATTACCGCTTCGGCATGCTGGTATCTGGCAGCGGCGCTACGGATACATGGTTTGAAGTGTATTTCGGCACTATCCAGCCAACGCAGAATACTGACTACTCCAACGGCGGAGTACAGATTGCGCTGAATACCTGGACGGGTTGCGGAAATACGGCCTTTAACGGCAATATCAACACAATCGGTTGTGCGGGTGCGTTGGTTGGAAAAGTTGGTAAAATAAGATTCGCACAAAGCGGTACCATTTATCTGGTGATCAAATCAGGCGGCGCTAATCTCGGTACATCAGGGATATCGATAGGTAATGTGGAACTGCGGGGCATCTAACAAAAAATGAATGATATGAATGTAGTCGGCAAACGTAACTATCGTATACGGAATGGCATTTTTCTATCACTGTTCTGGGTGGTATTAGTAGGAGGATGTCAGAAAGGGAATGGCGGCAATCCTGGCGGTGGTGATTCCCCGCCAGGCCCCGGCTCTCCCACCACATCGGATGTGAGTTTTTATCTGACACGGTCTGATCAGTCGGCGCTTTTTGCAAAGCAAAGTGTTAGCCTGGTATTCAGCGGCACCACTAATTCAAACGCCACTATCGAGGTGGATACCAGCCAGGTTTTCCAGACGATGGATGGATTCGGCTATTGTTTAACAGGCGGAAGCGCCACGTTATTACAATCGCTTCCACCCGCCACGCTCGATGAGCTGTTGAAAGAGCTTTTCCTTTGGGACAGTACCCGTATCGGCGTCAGTTACCTGCGGATCAGCATAGGAGCATCCGACCTCAGTGCTACTACCTTTACGTACGATGATATGCCGGCGGGACAAACCGATCAAAACCTGGCGAACTTCAGCATCGATCGGGAAAAGCAGGACCTGATACCGATATTGAAAAAGATCATCGCGCTCAATCCTTCCATCAAGATCCTCGGCTCTCCATGGTCTGCACCGGTGTGGATGAAAACAAACGGCAGTTTTGTTGGCGGAAGCCTGAAGCCGGAGTATTATGCAACGTATGCCAACTATTTTGTGAAATACATACGGGCGATGAAAGCAGAGGGTATTACGATCGATGCCATCACACCACAGAACGAGCCGTTGCATGGGGGGAATAATCCCAGTATGGTGATGACTGCTACCGAACAGGCATTGTTCATCAAATCTCAACTGGGGCCTGCTTTTGCCGCTGCCGGTCTTACAACAAAGATCATTGTATACGATCATAATGCCGACAGGCCGGATTACCCGCTGACCGTTCTGGATGACCCTGCGGCCAGAACCTATGTTGACGGATCGGCATTTCATTTGTACGGCGGCTCCATCAATGCTTTGTCGCAAGTGCACAATGCTTATCCGGATAAGAACATTTATTTCACGGAGCAATGGGTAGGCGGTCCTCAGAATTTTGCCAATGAGCTGCAATGGCATGTGGAGAACCTGATCATCGGCGCTCCGCGTAACTGGAGCCGTAATGTACTGGAATGGAACCTGGCGAGCGATCCCTCTTATCTTCCCCATACACCCGGCGGTTGCGACCGTTGCCTTGGAGCGATCACCATTGGTTCCTCCGTGACCCGGAATGTTGCTTATTACATTATTGCCCATGCGTCCAAATTTGTGCGGCCCGGTTCGGTAAGGATCGGCTCCAATCATTCAGGAGGTCTTTTGACGGTGGCCTTTAAAAACCCTGAAGGGAAGAAGGTGTTGATTGTACTGAACAAGGGCACTTCTCAGGAAGTCTTCAACATCAGATTCAACAACAAAATAGTTACTCCCAGCCTCGAAGGAGGGGCTGTAGGTACATATGTATGGTGATGTAGGGAAAGCTTATTAATATTGGTTCTGCTTAAGGGGAGTTCGCTCCCCTTTTTCTTTTTTCTTTAGAATGAAATTCAGGTCGCAGAAGGGCTTCGCATGTATCTGTAAAAGCCTGTCAGCACAATGATGCAAACAGCAAGCATGCATAAAGAAAGGGATATCAGTAAAAATGAGATCAGTCCTTCTACCATTCCTCCTCCTTCCTGTCCACCCGCAAGGGGCATCATTTTTCCTGAGCCTGTTACTGCAGCGATGATAACTGCCAGCAGATTTGCAAATGCGCCATATAGCGTGAGCCAGAATGTTATCTTACACCATGTTTGAGACAGGATCAATCTTTTCCATATCAATCCGAGGATCATTAAGAACATTCCATTCATAATGCCTTCGAGATGTGCGGAAAGCCCCATGCGCGGGTTCGGCATATGATGAACAAACAGCCCGATAGTTAATCCAATCAGGAATAAAATAAGTCCGAGAAATATCAATTTGTTGGCCTGATTGGCTTGTGTTGATGTTGCCACGATTTTTTATTTAACGTTTGTGGAATATTTGCGTTCGTGTTTACAATCGTGCGATCCTCAAGCCGGTTAGAATAGAGACAGGCCAAATGTATGAAATTCAGGACTAATTACCGGTACAATTTTAGGGGGATGAAATTTATGGCTGTAAAGTTGTATATTGCTGATCTGAATTGTTTGAATAAGTCCAAAATTTTATGCGAACACCCCAAAATAATACTTCCTCTATGGCCTCGTGCCTGATATACTAAAAATGAACCTATATGAATCCAAACAAAGCATTATGGGAGAAGGGTGACTTTACCCGGATCGCAGAAACCATGCGGGATAGCGGCGTAGCGCTGGCGGCCCAACTGGAGATTACTAAAGGCATGAACGTTCTTGATCTCGGCTGTGGAGACGGAACTACGGCCATACCTGAAGCAAAGCTCGGTGCAAATGTGCTGGGTGTTGACATCGCCAGTAATCTTGTAGCAGCAGGGAACAGGCGTGCGAAAGCAGAAGGGATCACCAATTGTTTTTTCCAGGAGGGCGATGCTACGGATCTTCATGACCTGAAAGATCAGTCTTTTGACCTGGTGGTCAGTTTTTTTGGCGCTATGTTCGCGCCAAAGCCTTATGATGTAGCGCGCGAGATGGTACGTGTTACACGACCGGGCGGAAGGATCATTATGGGTAACTGGATACCGGGCGATCCTACGCTTGTAGCGCAAGTATTGAAGGTCAGTTCTTCCTACACCCCTCCGCCACCTGAAGGTTTTATCAGTCCCATGTTATGGGGGATAGAAGATCACGTTACGGAGCGATTTGGGGAAGCCGGCATCAACAAAGAGAACATATCCTTCCTCAGGGATACATTTACTTTTACTGCTCCTTTTTCACCGGTTGAATGTATGAAGCGGTTCAGGGATTACTATGGCCCTACCATGAATGCTTTTGAAGCCGCTGAAAAGAATGGAAAGGCTTCCGATCTGCAACGTGAACTGGAAGATTTGTTTACGATTCAGAATCAAAGCAAAGAGAACGGCGGTACTTCCATCCCCGCGACTTTCTTACGTGTGACGGTTATACGATAAAGCTCAACAGCTATTGATGAGAAATAAGCGATGAAAATTGTAATAACGACGAACGCTCAACAATAATATCGAAACTATTCTCTAACAAGGTCCATCAAAATTTTATATTTTTCTAGGTATGGTTCAGTCTAATCATATTAAGAATGAGTTGTCACTCGCAGAATTGGAAATTCTGAACAGTTTCCTTATGCAGCTTCTGAGCAATTCTGCCAGTTCTAAAGTAAAGATGATTTACAGAGGAGACAATTTGGGCAATCTTTGCCATAGATTAGGAGTAAAATATGATACCTCAGATATCGATTTTCAGACTTTACTGGAAAGGCTGTTCATGATTGGAGAAAAAGCGCGACATTTTTATGATGACAGTATTGAAGGCAGATATCTTTCTATTGAAGGTGCTGGTAGAGAGGCTTTTGATTATTTATTCGATCATTTACACAAGGCCGTAAGGAACCGGAGGAAGGCTTATGTACAATTCTTCAGTACAAACGTTCTGTTTAGGGAATATTTTGCAGATAAAAAGAATAAGAGAGTTTTCATTGATGCAGCAATGGGGCATTCGGAATATCTGAGAATGTACTTTAGGGAGCGATATCAGACCTTGCTACATCAATTGGCTGCACCTATTTATAAAGAAAAGTCGCATGTAGTATCTACATCGAGGAATCACCATGTTGCAAAGAAATTTGCAGGCGGTGGCGTTGATAATATTGATAGCTGCATTATTCATGCTTGGAAGCCAAATATGAATCGCTTCAGACTAATTAACAATAGTTTACCTAACTATAAAGGGTATCCTTTCAGCCACCAAGAGGAAACTTCGATTATTGCTGGTATTTTACCGCATTATATTATTGCCCTTGAGTTACCGGGCAGGAGAAAAACTTTCATTAACCCCCATTTATTTAGAAATTCCTCAACCCCTAGAGTATTCCAGAAAGGTTTTGAAATTGACCAGAGGGGATTTGATAACGTTATTAGACAAACTGCGTATAGCGGTTATTTTACTGTGGAGGGAAATAGGCGATGGGAAACAAGGTTTTTTTAAGAAGAACTGAGTTCCCCCCAATAACATTGTCACCTCAGACAATGCATAGGAATAATCTAATCATTACGGAACAGATTCCCAATTGTTTATCGGATATAGTGACCAGGATTGTAAGAATATGGAAAAGGAAATGAGCAGTGGACAGTTGGTTAGTTTGAAAACAACATGTTCCCTTAGTTGTTTAGAGGAATTAGATATTGTTTGTGTGGACAATGTTTTAACCTAATTGGGGTTGGAGTCATGAAATCACATGAGCTTCCCAAAAAGTAGTGCTGAAAATTAGAAATTCCGCGGCGCATCGTGTTCCCTTACAATTTCGTAATGTTCAACAGGATTTTGCTACTTTCGTAAGGGGGCTATTTCGCATGCACGCGCAATCACACGATGACAGGGAACTCTTCCGGGCAATCTCCGAAGGCGACGAAATTGCCTTCCGGCAGCTTTTCCACATATATGTACCCCGGTTCCGTGCGCTGGCCCTGCATATTACCAAAACATCATCCGTTACAGAAGATATCATCCAGGAAACATTCCTGCGGTTATGGATCAGCCGTGACAAGCTGGCTGAAATAGAACAGCCGCGATCCTGGCTCCTGCGCATCGTTTTTTATCAGTCCTTCACTTACCTGCGTAAACAAACAGTACATCACAAGGCACTGGATGCCCTGATACCACTTGAACCCACCTTTAGCATGGAGGAGAACATGACCTATACTTCCATGGTAAAGCAGGTGGGCATTGCCGTGGAAGGGCTTCCCCCGCAGGCCAAACGGATATATCTGCTCAGCCGGGAACACGGGCTGAAGATACCGGAGATTGCCCGTGAGCTTTCGCTTTCCCCCAATACCGTAAAAAATTCCCTGGTGCGTTCATTACAGGCTATCCGCAAGCACCTGGAGCTGTCCGGGTACCTGATGCCGGCATTGGTACTGTGGTTGTTGCGGCTCTAAAAAAAATTCCCGTCCCATAGGTCCTAAATGATCGCTAGCGCGTCTGTTTATTTGAAGACCACGTTCAATATCATAAAAACAACCAAAATTGTCAATACAAGATCGCCTCACATATCTGCTCGGCCGGGCTTTGAACCAGTCTGCCACGGACGCCGAGCTGACGGAATTATCGGATCTGATCGGGAATGACCAGACGGGTGATATAGCCCGGCAACTGGAAGATCTGCTGCAGGAAAGGCTGTCTGCCGATCCGGCTGAAGATTATGATACAGCATATTGGGATGATGTAGCAGGCAGGATACTGGCATCGGATCGTCCGGAAACAGCGGTGGAAGGACCTTTACCCGTCCCCGTTATTTCCCTTCGCAGGCAAAGCAGGATGCGCTGGATACCTGCGGCTGCGGCTGCACTATTGTTGCTGTCTGGTGCTTTGTACTGGCTCCTGCGCACAGCCCCCCGTCAACCTGCTGTTATTACCATTATACATACACCTGATAACGACATTGCTCCCGGTGGCAACAAAGCAGTACTCACGCTGGCAGACGGAACACAGGTGCCGCTGGATAGCGTCGCCAAAGGAACACTGATGCAGCAGGGCAATACGAAGATCACGCAATCTGCCGGCGGGCAGCTCACCTATACCGCTCAAAAAGGGTACAACGAAACGCCGGCTGCCCTGCAATACAATACCCTGCGCACTCCACGGGGCGGGCAATTCCAGCTAACACTGCCTGACGGCACCAAAGTATGGTTGAATGCAGCCAGCTCCCTGAAATATCCTGTTGCTTTCAACGGTCGTACGAGACAGGTGGAACTTACCGGCGAAGCTTATTTTGACGTGGCAAGGAATGCGGACATGCCGTTCAGGGTAACGGTGCGTACCGGCCAGAACAGGGATAGTCTGGATGTGGCTGTGTTAGGCACACAATTCAATATCATGGCCTATGAGGACGAAGCGCTGGTGAAGACCCCCTTGCTGGAAGGTGCGGTAAAAGTGAGCAGCGGCGGCAGCAACCAACAGCTGGCTCCCGGTCAGGGCGCTCATCTGGATAAACAATACAATATGCTCACCTTACAACCACACGTGAACACGGAAGAAGCTGTAGCCTGGAAGAATGGGTACATACAACTGGAAGGTAATGATATTGCATCCGCCATGCGTCAGCTGGTGCGCTGGTATAACATGGATGTAGTGTATACAACCCCGGTGCATGCTCACTTCCGTGGCATTATACCCAGGAGCGTACCTGTATCTCAGGTGCTGAAAATGATGGAGATGACGGGGGAGGTGCACTTTGAGATCAGGGGAAAACAGATTATCGTATCGCCCTGACTTTTACCTGTACGTTATAAAAAACTGATACCATGAGTCCTTAAAATTCCACCTTTCCCTTTACCATACGGACCTAAAAAAACCGGAAGCGGTGCAACGCTCCCGGTAAAGCCTGGGTCTGTATGTGCAATCGCTTGCGGCAATTATTCATTATTTACCCAAACCACACAAATGTATGCAATTGATGCTTTTTTCCCAAAGCAGGCCCCTGTGCGCTGCGTGGGGTAAAAAATTTCCACGATTATCAGCAAAAACGTTACTGATCATGAAATTAACGGTGCTTTTGATGACCATTGCCTTGTTGCAGGTACATGCAGCAGGGTATTCACAAACAGTTACCATCAACCAGCGTAATTCCTCCCTCGACAAAATCTTCCAGGAGATCAGGAAACAGACCGGCTATACCTTTCTCTATACGGATGAACAGCTCCTGCAAGGCCGCAAGGTGAGTTTGCAACTGAAGAACGCTTCCCTGGAACAGGTGCTGGAAGCCTGTTTTCAGGATCAACCGCTCACCTATGCCATATCAGACAAAATGATCATTGTAAAACGGAAACCGGCTCCCGATAAAGGAAGTGCGATGCCTGAAAAGGAAGTGAGGGGAAAGGTCACCAATGAGAAAGGAGAGCCATTGCCGGGTGCAACTATACAGGTAAAAGGCACCAGCAAAGGCGTGGCGACAAATGAGGATGGAGCGTATGTCATTACTGTTCCTGATGATAATGCCGTGCTGGTGATCTCTTCCATGGGTTATAATAAGACGGAGGTACCTGTGAGCGGCAGGAAAGAATTGTCCGTCGCTTTACAGGCATCGGCTTCCAATATCAATGAACTGGTAGTGGTAGGATATGGAGAACAAAGAAAGAAGAACCTCAGCAGCTCCATTTCTTCCATCTCCTCAAAGGCCTTTCAGGATGCGCCGGTGAACCGGTTGGACCAGGTGTTGCAAGGCCGGGCTACCGGTGTACAGGTGACCAATTCCGCAGGTTCTCCCGGCGGGGGCGTGCGTATCCGTATCCGTGGCTCCAATTCCATCAATGGCAGCAACGATCCGCTGTATGTAGTGGATGGTTTTGTAGGCGCGGAGTTCTTTGCCATTAATCCGGATGATATCGAATCCATACAGGTGTTGAAAGATGCATCTGCTACTGCGATCTATGGCAGCAGGGGCTCCAACGGCGTAATACTGGTGACCACTAAAAAAGGCAGCAAAGGCGGTTTAAAAGTGAACTTCACCACACGCCTGTCATCTTCCACTGTCCTGAAAAAGCTCGACCTGCTGAATGCTGCGGAATTTGCGGAAACCGCCAATGCGCATGCGGCGGCTGTGGGTATCGCACCGAAGTTCTCTGACGCACAGATCGCGGAGTTCCGCGCCAAAGGAGGTACCAACTGGCAGGATGAGATATTCAGAACTGCGCCCGGTCAGGAATATTTATTAAACCTCTCCGGCGGGAGCGATAAATCCAGCTACTTCATATCGGGTAACTACCTGAATCAGGATGGCGTGATCAACAACTCATTTTACAAACGATATACCCTGCGTTCTAACATCAACACCGCCCTTTCTGACAGAGTATCCACTTTCCTGAATATCACCGGCTCCTACAGCACTGCGCAGAATATTGATATTCCTGCGGATGGCCCCAGTAGCCCGTTGGCACAGGCTATTACATGGTCGCCCACTACGCTGGTGCGGAATGCAGATGGCAGCTTTGTGATCAGCGATCCTGTAGGCTCCCTGTTTTACAATCCTGTGGCGTTAACCGTCAACAGGCTGGCGGTAAGGGACAGGATGCTGGCCAATATGATAGGAGGTTTCAAGTTCAATATACTGCCGGGACTGACCTTCAACCTGCAATACGGCGCCAACTACCTGCAGTATGACGACAAGAGCTTTGCCGGCAGGATCACCAACAATAATACTTCCACTGCCAGCCTACGGTCCAGCAAAGAGATCGTGCTGCAAAATACCAACACGCTGAACTACCGGAAAGTGTTTAATGAAGCGCATAGTCTGGATATCACTGCCGTAACGGAATACCAGCAGTCCACCTACAACTATTCCTCCGCCGGTGCATCCAACCTTACCTATGAGAACTTCCAGTGGAATAACCTGGCGCTGGGCACACCCGGTTCTCCTTCCTCGGGATATTCAAAATGGGCGTTGTTTTCGCTGGTGGGGCGCGTGAATTATGGCTATCGCGATAAATATCTATTGTCTGCCGCACTTCGCCGGGACGGCTCTTCCAAATTCCAGGGCAGCAATAAGTACAGCTACTTTCCTTCCGTTTCAGCGGGTTGGGTGGTGAACAATGAGCCTTTTATGGAGAACATACCGGTGATCAGCAATCTGAAGCTGCGTGGCAGCTGGGGACTCACCGGCAATCAGGCCATTGGTGCGTACAGTACGCTTTCGTCCTATTCCAATATACCGGCATCATTCAACAGCACCGGCCACCTGGTGGGGCTTGTGATGGGCAACATCGGCAATCCTGACCTGAAATGGGAAACCACGGAACAGAAGGATGCAGGCATTGACATCGGACTTTTCAATGGAAGGATAACTGTTACGGCCGATTACTTTATAAAGGATACACGTGATCTGTTGTTGCAGGAGACTGTGCCGATGTATCTGGGTGGTAACTCCATTACCCGGAACGTGGGATCGGTACAAAACAAAGGCTGGGAATTTGCTATTGAAGGCGATGTGGTCAACAGGGGCGCCATTACCTGGAACACAGGATTCAATGTGTCTTTCATCAGGAACAAAGTGATCTCTCTGGGAGAAGGTAAAACGAGGATCTTTGATCCCAATGGCCGTAAAATAGGCGGTGGCATGTCGCCCCAATCCGAATTTGTGATCATGCCCGGCCAGTCTCTGGGCGCCATTTGGGGCCTCACTTATCTGGGCACCTGGAAGCCCGGTGAGGAGAAGGCCGGTCAGTACGGTGCCAAGGCAGGCGATTCCCGTTATCTCGACATAGACAATAACAACACCATAGATGCGAACGACTACCATGTGATCGGCCATGGTATTCCTACAACATCTGTTGGGTGGAATAACACCATCACTTACAAAGCATTCACCCTGAACCTGTTGTTCCAGGGGCTCTTCGGGTTTGACAGGTTGAACTACAACAGTGCGGCGGCCATGTATTATGGCGGTGATGCGCGGGAAGCCACCCTGGCAGATATCAGGAACAGGTACATCCCCGGTGTGAACGAAACCTCCAACATACCGGCTTTCAGCACCACTAACCGGAACTTCACACAAAGCAGCCGTTTCCTGGAAAAAGGAGACTTCCTGCGCCTGAAAAATATCAGTCTCGCCTATAACATTCCTAAATCCGTGTTAAAGAATACCGTAGGCGTGAAAGTATTCGTCAGCGTTACCAATCTGCTAACGTTCACCAGCTATACCGGCCTGGATCCGGAAAGCAATTCTTCCGCCAGTGATATCCGCCAGGGTATCGACTTCGGCACTTATCCGAATACGAGAACCATCACAGGAGGAATAACGCTGAGCTTTTAAAAATAACAGTCATGAATAAACGATATCACATGAAGCACACCATATATCTGGCACTCTGCCTGGTTCTGGCCGCAGGGTGCAGCAAAGAACTGACAGAAGAGCCCCGGGGGCTGGTGGCGGGCAAGGATGCCCTGAGCAGCCAGGCAGGCCTGGAAACCGCCCTTACCGGCGCTTACGGAAGTCTGCTGGTCCCCTGGTCCAGCGGCTTTACTTCCGTAGCGCAGATCGCCATGACCATGGGCGGGGATGACCTTACTACACATCCCGGTTCCAACAAAGAAGAATTCAGGGAGTTTGACCGCTTCAACGTATCATCCCTCAACAGCAGGATGAATCCTATCTGGCTGGGATGTTACAAAACCATACAATCCACCACCAATATCATCAACAATTATACATCCGTACAGGGCGGCAATCAGGACTCCGTTCGCGCCATCGTGGGCGAAGCCAGCTTCCTGCGGGGACTTTGCTATTACTGGCTCACGAGGCTGTGGGGAGAAGTGCCCGTCATTCCTTCGGAAAAATATTCCACAGCATTTCTCAGCCTCAAAAAGAGTAAGCCCGCTGATGTATATGCGCTGATAGAAGCGGATCTGGCAAGAGCGGAAGAATGGGTGCCCAATGTGAGACGCAGCTCGGGACGACCCAATAAAGGCTCCGTTAAAGCATTGCTGGCCGATGTATACCTCACGGAAGCCGGGTGGCCACTGAAGAACCAGGCTAAATATGCGCAGGCGGCAGCCAAAGCAAAAGAAGTGATAGATAACAGGGCCGCTTATGGATTTGATCTTTACCGCGACAATTACCTGAAGATCTTTGCCGGCGGTACGGTAGAAGATGTGTTCACGCTTTTCACCCGCGGGCAATGGATCACCTACAATTCATTTTACGGGCTGTCTACCATGCCGGAGGACGAAGGAGGCTGGAGCGATTTCTTCCCTGAACTGAAATTTTTCAACAACTTCCCGGCAGGCCCCAGGAAGGACGCTACTTTCAGCACGCAATTCACTTTGAGCAACGGTACCACCATTTCCTGGCAGCAGACAACTACCAAACATCCTTACTATAAAAAATTTACCATCCAGTCAGGAGCGAGGAACGTGTATATGTCCGCCAACCCCGTTATTATGATGCGGTATGCACATGTATTATTGATCTACGCGGAGGCACAGGCAAGGTCCACAGGCACTCCTAACAGTGATGCCTATACGGCAGTTAATGCAGTACGTCAACGGGCCGGGCTGACCGGTCTTCCGGATGGTATGTCCGGCGCTGATTTTGCAGCTGCCGTGGTGAGTGAGCGGGCCTGGGAATTTGCAGGGGAATGGAGCCGCTGGTTTGACCTGGTACGATTGGAGCAGGTAGAAGCGGCCAATGCCGGTAAAGACCCCGGCGACCTGCAGCCGGCCGGTGCTATCACCAAAGCCAGTTACTGGATGCCAATCCCCGGAGCAGATGCACTGATCAACCCGAATTTGTGACCCTTTCAACCATCTAAATAACATGAAAACCGGGATCAGTCCCGCGGAGCGGGACTGATCCATCCACCCAAAAATGAAACGTTATGAAAAAGATTTCGACACTTTTATGGGTGTTGTGTCTACTGCTATGCGGCAGGCTCAATGCACAATACATCCTTCTGGATGATATGGAGGGCCATGGCCTCTGTTCCGGCAAATGGACCTATTACGCTGGTAATACCACCACCGGGAAGGTGGAATTCGGGGTGCCCAACCCCAACCCTTCCGGCCTGAACACAAGCCCCCTCGTAGCTAAGTTCACTAAAGACACTACCTGCTTCGAGTAC